>Ga0315295_10003477_pt1 | contig 13428 bp, 13 predicted proteins | sample YL17G14_0_MG_FD_204453 | JGI IMG/M metagenome (GOLD analysis project Ga0315295, IMG submission 204453) | Sediment microbial communities from Yellowstone Lake, YNP, Wyoming, USA - YL17G14_0 | ecosystem: Environmental > Aquatic > Freshwater > Lake > Sediment | place: USA: Wyoming | collected... | reverse complement strand
CATGGGGGTCCGCGGTTTTGACCTCCTGGACCAAACGGTAAAGCGTAAGTTTCCGGCGGCCATGCTGACAGCCCATTCCCTCGACCCGGAGTCCCTCAAACGTTCCATCGACATGGGGGCCTGCGCCTACCTCCCCAAGGAAAAACTGGGAGAGATCGTTCCTTTCCTGGAAGACATTCTGGAATCGGCCGATGGTTTGTCCGCCTGGGGGCGTCTCATGATTAAATTAGAAGGATATTTCACGAGCCGCTGGGGAGAATTGTGGAAGAAATCCGAGGAAACATTCTGGACAGATTTCGAGAAAAAGACCTCCCGTACCAAACGGTAAAGGTGGACGAAGCTTTTAGAACATAGATGGACATGAGACTGAGTCATCTATAGACCCTCAAGGAGATGATCCCATGGGTGCAGAAAGATTTAAGCGGAAGCTTACGGCCATCCTTAGTGCGGATGTCAAGGGTTACAGCCGCCTTATGGGTGAAGATGAGGAAGCCACTCTCCGTAATCTGCAGGAATACAAGGAGGTAATGGCCAGCAGTATCCAGCACCACCGGGGCCGAATCGTGGGTACTGCGGGGGATAGCGTGTTGGCCGATTTTGCCAGTGTGGTGGATGCGGTGCAGTGCGCCGTGGAGATCCAGCAGGTACTGAGGGCGAAGAACGCCTCGCTGCCGGAGCCCCGCAGGATGGAGTTTCGCATTGGGATTAACCTGGGGGATGTGATTGAGGAAGGAGATACGATCTACGGGGATGGGGTGAACATTGCCGCCCGGCTGGAAGGCTTGGCCGAGGCAGGAGGGATCTGCCTCTCCGAGAGCGCCTACCAGCAGATCGAGAACAAGCTACCTCTCCGGTACGACTACATGGGGGAGCACGAGGTCAAGAACATTACCAAGCCGGTGCGGGTTTACCGGGCGAGGATAGAGTTGGAGGCAACATCCCCCAAACTGGGTGAGGAGAAAAAGCCAGCCGGGAAACGGTTATCCAAGGCTGCTTTGGGTATAATAGCCGTAGTCGTGATAGCTGGATTGTTGGCGCTTTATCAGTTTGTCCTTCGCCCTTCTCCTCCGAAGACAGAGGTAGCCTCCAGGGAGAGGATGGCTTTTCCATTGCCCGACGTGCCCTCTATTGCTGTACTGCCATTTGCTAATATGAGCGGAGACCCGAAGCAGGAGTTCCTCTGCGATGGGATGACCGAGGGGATCATTACTGCTCTTTCCAAAGTACCCAGGCTATTTGTGATCGCCCGAAATTCTACCTTCACTTACAAAGGAAAACCGACGAAGGTCAAGCAGGTAAGCGAGGAGTTAGGGGTTCGGTATGTGCTCGAGGGCAGTCTCCAGCGCTCCGGCGACCAGGTTCGGATCACCGCCCAGTTGATCGATGCTCTTACGGGTGATCACCTTTGGGCAGAGCGTTATGATCGTGATCTGAAAGACATATTTGCCTTGCAGGATGAAATCACCATAAAAATCTTGACAGGCGTGCGAGTGAAGTTGACAGGGGATGGACTCATTGGAAGGACTGAAAAATATTTCAAAGGAAAACAAGCTCTCGATTGCTATTTGAAGTTAGTGGAAGCGAGTGGTTACTACACACGTTGGAATATCCATGATATCAACATTGCCCGGCGGATGATAGAGGAGGCGATTGCTATATGTCCAGAGAATCCATTGGTTTATATTAGCCTCGGTTGGGTCTACCATCATGATTTTGTCCTGGGCAACACAAACTCCCCTCAGGAAACTCTTGCGAAAAGCTTTGAACTGGCCCAAAAAGCCCTTTCCATGGATGATTCCATAGCCACTGGCCACGCCTTACTGTGTGCGCTTTATAGATTACAAGGGGAGTTTGACAAGGCGATTGCCGAGGGGGAACGGGCCCTGGCTCTCAACCCCGGGGGGACGTCTGAAATCGTTAATTATGCCAATAGTCTGAAGTTTGCAGGCAGGCCAGAGGAAGCCATTCCGTTATTCCAAAAAGCAATCCGACTCAACCCCTTTGGCCCATCCTTTTTATATCGCGAGTTCGGCGATATCCTCCGGATTACTGGACGGTATGAAGAGGCGGTTTCGGAATATAAGAAGGCAATCCAGGTTGCGCCTGATGACATTCCAGCCCATATTGCCCTGGCGATGACATACGTTTTGATGGGCCGGGAGAAGGAGGCCCGTGCTGAAGCCGCAGAAGTTCTCAGGATCAATCCAAAGTTCTCAGTGGATTCCTGGGTAAAGAGATTTCCCTCTAAGGATCAATCGCGACAAGATGAGGCCATTAACGCCTTGCGTAAGGCCGGGCTTAAGTGAGCGTGCTGGTTTGACCTGAAGCACAGGTGCTTTCATGAAACGATTGCTTACCGTCCTCCTCATCTTCTGCGCCCAGAACCTCTGCGCCCAATCCCCCATCCACATTACCTTTGATGACGATGAAGTCGGCAAATTCCCCTCCGGCTGGGTATCAAGGGATAAGCAGAATATGACGAAGGTTTACTCGGTGCAGGCGGAGGCAGATAAAAAATTTCTCCATGCCGACGCACACGGCCAGAGCGTTCAGATCAGCTGTCAGACAAAGTGGAACCTCAGGGACTATCCGGTACTCCGCTGGCGCTGGCGGCCCCTCATCTTCCCCACCGGTTCAAACGAGCAGGTAAAAAATGGGGCTGACAGCGTTTTGGGTGTCTATGTTGTGCTGAGCGGGTTGCCATTCGTCAAGGCGATCAAATACATATGGAGCGACACATTGCCCACCGGCGCGGAGTTCGATTCGCCCTACTCGAGCGGAACGAAGATTGTCGTGGTCCGAAGCGGGCGAGGGCTCATCGAGACATGGGTTACTGAAGAACGGAACGTGTTATCCGATTACGAGCGCTTCTTTGGGAAAGAAGAGAAACATCCCGTGGCCCGGGGAATAGCCGTTCTAACTGACTCTGACGATACCCATTCTCGCGCTGTTGGCGACTACGGGGACATCAGCCTATCCCCTCCAAAATGAAGGGTTTAGCAGGCTGCTGAAAAACGCCCATCTGTGGCGTTTCCCTCATCCTTCTTCGTTGCGGCGTACATCCAAGTACGCCTCATTCCTCAGGATTTCGGGGGCCTTGCATCTGAGCATTTTTGAGCAGCCCGCGAAAACTTATTTTTCACTGTAAGACCAGGATTCATGAGACAGACGTTACACCTTCTTTTGGTTACTAATGCCCCATGCCCGGAGGGCACCCTCGAACCATGAAAATGTTTATGATTTTCTGATGTTAGGCTATTTTTTGACTGACACAGACACTGTCACTGACACTTTATTTTCTAACTAATTACCAGGTGCCGTATTCAACAAACCCTCTGTACAATATTCCGAAAGAGACCCTCATCGAGCAATAGAGGGGCACAGACAGGAGCATTCCCCAAACCCCGTGCAAAAGCCCTCCGAGAGATACCACAAGGAGCGCCGTGAGGGGATGGACGTTAACACTTCTGCTTAAAACCAGGGGAGAGATGAAGATGCTGCCCAGCAACTTCACGGATGCAAGGACGCCTACCACTTCAAATACACTGATGAGTGAGCCCGTGTCGATCAGTATGAGCATCCCGCCGACCGCAAACCCCAAAAAAGGCCCGAGATAGGGGATGATATTGGCGATACCGTAAACAGCGCCGATGAACATCGCATACTTAATGCCGAATAGATACAGGCCTATGATTGCCAACGTCCCTATGAAGAAAGCGTCCGTCAACTGTCCCCGGATATATCTGCTGATTTGATTTTCAATTTCGTAACTCAGGGTCAAGAAGGTTTCAAAATATTTGTTAGGTGCGTAAGATACGAGCGCCTTTCTTATTCTTCTGCCATCCTTCAGAAAGAAAAACACGATAAAATGGATGAGGATGAAAGTGAACACATATTCCTTGGCGATCCTGAATAAAAACCCCACGTCTCCCATCGCCAGAATGAACTGGTTTATCTTTTGTTGCATTGCCCTTTGCATTACCCCTTCAGGGATGAAGCCTACTTTCTTCTCCAATAATTCCATCGCATGGGTCAGGTTGTCCTGAATCTTGTACAGGTAAAAAGGCGCATCCCCCAGGAAACTGACGATCTCTGTACGGAGGGTCGGCCAGGTGAGTTTCCAGAATACAAAGAGGAAAATAAGGGTCACAAGAATCAGCAGAATCAACGCATAGGTGCGCTTGATCCCCTCTCCCTCCATGTAATCGACCACAGGGTTCAGAAAGAATGTTATCACAAATGCGATGATAAACGGGGTTAGCAATCCTCGGATAAGATATAAAACCAGTAAGATACCAAACAAAACGCATCCTATGGCTATGATTTCAAATGGCTTCCAGAGCTTTTGAAAGTCAGCGTGTTCCATGTTATACGATTTCTTTCAATTTCATTTCTGTGGTTTTTCTCAGTCTACTGGCAAGCCTTTGTGAAAGTTTCAAGAGGATGTTAGAACCGAGTCTGGGATTACGCTCAATCAAGTCAAATAAGTCGGGTCTAAAGATTCCGAGCGTCTCTGTCTTTACAACTGCTGTCGCCTGGGCAGAGCGCGGGTAGTCCTCCAACAGGGACATTTCTCCGAAAAATTCTCCCTCTTCCAGTTCTGCGATTGTGATATTTTCTTCATTGATCGTTTTAGTAAGTTTTATCAGTCCCTTTTTAATGATGTACATTCCTGTGCCTGGCTGCCGTTCGTAAAAGACGACTTCATTGGGGATAAAGGTCCTCTCGTGCACGATTAATTCTATTTTCTTTAAATCTCTAAAAGTTAATCTCTCAAATAGCGGAAGAGTTCGGAGCACCGGTAGGATGTGCCCTTCTTTCCCTCTTATTTTCCTTAATAGGATATGGAATTTGTTCTTTCCACTCATCGTTATTCTTCCCTCTGACCGAATCCCTCTGATAATTCTCACTTAACGCTACCAGGATGAAAGGGGTTATCGAGATATCAGACGATTGCTGAAATGCAGTACGTTCCATACATTGAAGGACGATTACGCAAGGATTCATAACCCCACCTACCCTCCCCTTATCTTATGGGGAGGGATATCCCCCCTCTTAGGTTAAGAGGGGGGAAGGGGGAGTTACTTCTATCGATTGCAGCCTCCGGTCCGCCGCATGGAATGATTATTCCATTATGAAACGGTTTATATTTGCGGATAAGTTTTAGCCTATTTCTTCGGTATGAACTCAAAGGACTCGAGAATCTTCTTTAGATCGTCACGGTCCTTTCCCCCTTCTTTCTCCACGATCGTATAGAGAATGAACAACTGATAAGGTTCCACAAACCCATAAATCCATCCCTGCTCGTGTTTCAGGTCTTTGACGGTATAGGTCACACCCTTCTTCGCCGCATAGGGAATTCCCTTTAAAGAGAAGGGGACCGTGGGGCCGACCTGTATATTCGCAAGACCTTTCCCGCGCTCTTTTTCCAAATCGGATATAAAATTTTTAGTGACAGAATCCGTAATGAATTCTATCCTTTTCTGGTCACATCTGAAATACCGGCCTGCCGGCGTGAAATCGATATCCATATGTGATTTTGTTTCCGGATGATAAGCATAGAACTCGGTCTGCTCCTTGTCCGTCGAAAAAGGCCTGTCATAACCCATCTGTTCCAGGAAATCAGGGAATTCTGCCGTTAATACCCAGGGGGAAGGAACGGAGACATTGAAGGAGTATCGAATCCCGGTAAATCGATTTCCTTCAACCTTGCCTGGAGAAACACCGATATTTTCTTGAAGCGCCGGTCGAACAGGAATACCCGCACACCCGAAAAGAAAAACAGGAAGGATAACCAACATCAAAATCTTTTTCATAACCCGCCCTCCTCTGCGTTTAGATCAACTCGATGTTAGTATTCTCAGATGGCAAGGGTACAATGAACACCGGTTTCCGTGTTCGAAGGAGCACTGAACTGGACACGCTCCCCAGGAAGGTCTGTTCCAAAAAACCCTTGCTGTGGGTCCCAAGGACGATCACGTCACACCCCTCTTCGTCCATCGCCTTCATAATCTCCTCGACGGGATGACCCAGCCGGATCAGGATATTCGATATCAGGTCAACCGACGAAATGCCCATTCGAGCATCGACCTTAACGGAGATGTCCTGGATTCGTTCCTTGAATTTTTTGACGGTGTCCTCCCAGCGGTCCTTCGCAACCTTATAGACGAAATCATCGAAGGATATCAGCATGGGGGGAAGAGGTTCTACCGCATGCAGGATGACAATCTTCGCCTCATCCCTCCTTGCCATGTGGACCGCATAATAGAAGGCATAAGCGGAGTTTTTGCTGAGATCGGTCGGAAACAGAATCTTCTTGATTTGCGGAACCATATTTTCCCTTTCGGCGTTTGCAACTGCGGGTTAACGGAGGAGGAAAAGGAACACCCCCAGGCCCATGAACAGAATCCCTGTTAGCAGCTTGACCGTCCCTGTGTGGTCTTTCGATACGAGCGCCATCCTTTCAGAGGTCACCCCCAGGTAGGCCGCCACGAAAATGCCCACCAGCGGCACAATGAACATGATGTTGTAGAGAACGAGATTAAAAAAGGCATAGACCCTCAATTCAGGGATGGTCATGATATACCCAATCGTGGGGAGATAAAGCTGCCCGGTGCAGATCACCTCCGTGCCGGCGATGATGAATCCAAGGGTGAACGTGGCGATGAAGCCGGCCTTGCTGGACCGGGTCTGCTTTCTGATGATTCCGTGGATCTTTTTCTTGAGGAACATGGGAAGCTGAAGCTTCATTTTCGCCACATCGCCTCGACGGTACAGAATGGAATCATAAATGCTGATGATCCCGAGCACGAACGCAAATATGGCGATGACGAGATAGATCCCCTTGGTGACCATCGGGAAACCGCTCAACTGGCGGAAACCCGCCATCAGCCCCATTCCGGCGATGAGGTAGGCAACGAAGACCCCGGAAGTGAAGGTGATGCCGTACACCAGGATCTCTTTGCTCTTCTTGCCCAAAAAGGAAAGGTAGGAAACCAGAAAGATGATCGTGGCGAAGGCGCAGGGGTTGAGACCGTCTATAAAGCCCGCGACCAACACGGTTGTAAGGCCAAATTTCCTGAACCGCTCAATGATTTTTTGTTCCCCGCTCTTCAGAGCCTCCTGACTCACTTTCTCCCAGGGCGGAGAAGCCCCCTTGCCCTGATATTTCGAGACCAGCTTCTGGAAATTCTCATAACTGAAATCGCTGTCCAGCATGTAGTCCGCACCGATGTAGAGCTTAACGGCCTCCCCCTGTTTGGACTCAGGAATCTGATAGATTTGAAAAAGTGCCTCATCAACCTTTTTGTTTTCCTCCTCTGTCAAGTCGAAGGCTCCTATTCTCAAATCAGGAAACTTGGGAACCCACTCCTTTAACTCAGCCTTTCTCCCTTCGCAGTGCACGCACCCCCGTCGATAGAGAAACGCGCCATAGATGGTCTTCGGAGATTTCTTGTCCTCTTCGGTAGGGGCCTGCGTGATCCACTGCTCCGTCTTCGTTGCCTGAAGCGAAGGCCAGGGAACTCCTCCTTTCTCGGCATAGGATTTGACCAACCCTTCCAGGTCCTTTCGAATGTTGGCCTCCCCCCCCAAGATCTTATTGCCAATAATAACGGCAGGCAGTTCATTCCCCTCCTGCTTCAACTCCTTTTCGAATTTGTCAAGAAGGTCATAGTGATTCAATTCGTTCAAGGAAAAGGATTGAATCTCGATCGGGTACTTTTTCGAGAGAGGCTTGATAAATTCCTCTTCAACCTTTTGTCCCCCGCTCTCTTTCGAGTGGAAGAAGAAAAGCCTCACGCCATCTTTCGAGAAGCTGACCTGAGCGGCGGCAAAGATCAATAGAAGCGAAATGAGACAAAATATCCAGGTCCAATGTCCTTTGAAAGGCCCTTCATTTTTTCGGCGATTCATCCTTAAACCCCTTTTCGATCTGGTAGGCCCACTCCGTTTTTACACTCTTCAGGGATTGGGCCAGGCAATTCAGCCCCTCCGTGTTCGCCTCAGCAACCTTGGCACCCTGTCCCAGCTTCTTGTAAACGGTGACCAGCTTCAGGTCATTGTCAGCGATCAAGAGGTTGGGCAAAAAAATCACATTGACGTCTCCGTAGACATTTTTTGAAGCCTCATCCTCCGGAAGGTATTTAACGACGATGCGCAAGAACCGGTTTGATTCTTCAAGATGGTCCCGTGCCTCTTCCCAATTGCCTGCCTTCACCCACTTTTCCCCTTCTTCCTTCTCCTGGACCCCTCCTCGGTAGTTGTCATGGATCATGGTGGCATTCTCTCGCAGAACTTTTAAGCCCCGGTTTTCCTGGAACACCTTCTCGGGATTGATCTCCGTCAGAGCATACATCTTCACTTCTTTTTCTTTTTGTGGAGTTGCACATCTCGTCCCCAACAACCCAACGATGAGGACAAAAATTAGGACCAACGCCTTCTTAAAATCAAATCGATTCATTTTTTCTCCTCCACAAGGTATTGAATAAGGTTGGTCATCTTCTTCGCTGCCCAATCCGTCTCCTTCACGATCCTACCCACGATCTTCCCTTCACGATTGATGAAGAAGGTGTTGGGGCGATTCCAGATCCCGTAGGCATTGGAGGCAGCGCCCTCCTCATCAATGAGGATAGGGGAGGTTATGTTGAAATCCTTTTTGTATTTTATGAGGTCTTTTTCTTTCTCTTTCGTCGCCACTTTGAGAAGGACCAGATCTGCATTTTTAAACTGCTCATGAAGGATCGCAAAAGAGGGAGACTCCCTCTGGCAGTTCGGTCACCATGAGGCGAAAAAGTTTAGCAGAATGATCTTCCCTCGCAGCTCTTTGAGGGAAACTTTTCCTCCCCCAAGTTCCTTGAGTGCCAATTCAGGGGCATCGATGGAGACCCTGAGTTTTTCTACTCCTGCCTCTGAGAATTGGGCGATCACCGAGGGAGCGCTCCATAACAGGAAAGTGGCGAAAAATAAAACAACCATCAATAAACGTCGCATTGTCATCCCTCCTTATGTTGCTTATTTTGAAATGCAAAATACTACATCGAAATAGGACCATAAATTCCAATTATTGTCAAGGAAAAAATGAGATTGTGAAAATAATCTCTTTTGCAATCTATCAACGAAACAAAAACAGTCATTCCCCTCGGTGGAACCGGGGCTTCATTTGGAAATCAGCGGACGTGTAATCAGGAGAAGAGGTAATTGTTCTTCAGAATTCTCCCAAAGCGCTTATTGACTTAACTCACCTAATTTTACCGTAACATTTTGTTTTTACAAAGCTTTTATTACTACAGCGACAGATCATCAAGAACCCCACCCCCACCCTAACCCTCCCCCTGAAGGGGAGGGGATTTTATGGGGTTTTTTCCCTACATGGGGGAGGTTTTATGGGTTTTTCTCACTTTCATGGAAGTTCTTCCAATCCCTCCCCTTTCAAGGGGGATTCCAGGAGGGGAAGAGAGAGCCTACCAGGCAGGCGCCTGCTCATATCTGATGAAACCGTACAATCCCGCCGTGCTGCTGGAGGAGGTAAAAAAAGCACTTGAAACAAAGGGAAGGCAGGCCCTTGAAGCTCCCCGGACAAACGTAGGGATGCCCCCCCTCCCCTCCTGAAAGAAGCTTCACCCTGAAATTCCAGAGCTTCTTCCCAAGCCGGAAAAAACCAAGAGAACCGATCATCAAAACCATCACAAGAGCCCTCAGTGTCTTTCCTATCGTTTTTCAAAAAGGTGTGCCAGAAGATTGACCTTTAAGTCTAATTTGTGATATTGTTAATTTAGGAATTCCGATGGAGTGCCTCTATGGAAAAAGATAGAAAAAGAATTGGCATATCAACAGGCGGAGGTGACGCTCCGGCACTGAACGCGGTCATTAGGGCAGCCGTCAGAACAGCCTTAAGCTATGGCTGGGAAGTCTACGGGATCCTTAACGGCTTTGCAGGCCTTTTAGATCCCAAGAGATATATCAAGAAGTTAGGTGAGGAAGACATAAGAGGCATCCTCGTAAGAGGCGGTACGATCCTCGGCACAACAAACCGCGGGAACCCTTTTGCACTCAAGAAATGGGTGAACGGAAAAGAAATCGAAGTGGACAGGAGTGAAGTGATCCTCAAGAATTTCAGGAAACTGAAACTCGACGGTATCATCGCAATAGGCGGCGACGGCACGTTGAGTATTGCCAACAGGATTTTTGAAATGGGTATACCAGTCATCGGCGTCCCCAAAACCATTGATAACGATCTGGCCTGCACAGCCATCACATTTGGATTCGATACCGCCGTATCGACTGCAACCGACGCCCTTGACCGCCTGCATTCCACAGCTGAAAGCCACAAGCGCGTGATGGTCGTAGAAGTCATGGGACGTAATGCGGGCTGGATCGCCCTTCATTCAGGCGTTGCAGGCGGAGCGGATGTCATTTTGATTCCTGAAATTCCTTTCGAAATGAAATATGTCACCAAGAAAATACAGGAAAGATATGCGGCCCATCGTGAATTCGCCATCGTTGTTGCAGCGGAAGGCGCGACGCCAAAAGGCGGCCTTCCGTTTACGAAGGTCAAATCGGGGGGCGAAGTCCGGCTCGGTGGAATCGGCGAATGGGTCTCCCGGGAAATCGAAAAAAGAACAGGCAGGGAAACAAGAAGTATCGTCCTCGGACACCTGCAGAGAGGGGGAATGCCTACCACCTTCGATAGGCTGCTGGCAACAAGGTTTGGTGCAGCGTCAGTAAGGTTTTTTAAGGCAGGATTGATCGGCCAGATGGTAGCCCTCGATCCACCCGATATAGTCGGAGTCCCTCTCTCTGAGGCAATAAAGAAAATTAAACTCGTTCCCGCTACGAGCGACATTATCCTAACGGCACGCGAACTCGGTATTTCCTTTGGCGATAAATAACCAGAGGAGGCAATGAAGCCGGTAAGGACGGCGGATTCAGCACCCCAATTAAATAATTGTTTATAATTTCTAATTGATATCAAGTAGTTAACTCAACTCTTCGGCCCTCCGGCCTGAAGGTCGGATCCTGCTCAGGATTGACCCCGGGCGTATTTGGCAGTACACCGCAACGACGAAGGATGAAAGAAACAAAGCAGATGGTCGTTTTTCAGCAGCCTGCTAATCCCTTCGCCGCTAACATGGGGTATTCTGTCAGATACCCTTAAGGCGTTTCCAGTCGACCTTGATCGGCCATTGAATCAATAACAACTCATCCAGTCACGAAATTCCTGAGAACTTTTTCCTGAGAACTTTTTTCTTGACAAATATCTACAATTAGTCAATAATGGGAACACTTTATTACAAAAATTTCCTCTTAACATTTTTTTGGCTACATCTAAAAATGTCATTCCTACGAAAGCAGGAATCCAGAAGCCATTGACATCACTGGACTTCCGCCTGCGCGGGAGTGACGAATTGATAATTTTTAGCGGTTCCTTTTAGATTACAGGAGGATTATCATAAAAATGTCCCTCGAAGAGTATACAACAGCTGGCACTAAACAGAGATTTATGGAGGGGATAGCAGGAAATTCATATCCCCAAATAGTCAGCGTCGCCACTGCCAATCCACCGAAAAGATACACACAAGTTGAAGTCATTGAACTTTTCGGCACGAAAGATCCAAAAATTGTAAAACTTTTCAAAAAATCCCACATAAAAGGCAGGTATCTTTTTCTTCCTGAGCCGGGAGATAATGGAATCATTCGCAATGAGACCAACCATGAGTTGATCAGTAAACACTTGAGGGGTTCCATCGAGCTTGGAACGGAAGCAACCAGGAAATGTCTGTCAAAACAAGGCGTCGACGTTTCCGAGATCGATCATCTCATCTGTGTAACGAGCACAGGGTTGTTGCTTCCCGGCGTTTCGGCGCATCTGGTCAAACACCTTAAATTTCGGAAGGATATTAATCGAACGGATATTGTAGGCATGGGATGTAGCGCCGGCGTGCCGTCATTACGAAGTGCAGTCCAATCGGCAGCAACCGGGGGGCCCGGAAAGAAAGTGCTTTTACTGTGCATAGAGATCAGTTCCGCTGCCTATGTAAGTTATGAAACAATTCAGGCAGCCGTTGTCAATTCACTCTTTGGCGATGGAGCCGCTGCTATATTGGTCGAAACTCAGAAAGACCCTTCCCGTACCCCTAATGGACCCCACATCATCGGCTTTGAATCACGAACACTCGTCGATCATATGGATCTCCTAAGGTATGACCTTTTTGAAAATGAAGAGAAAAAGATATCGTTGATTTTATCTAAAGAATTGCCTTATATCATTGGGAATAACATAGAAGACGCGGTATACGGCTTGCTCAATAAATATGGGTTGAAAAAGAGGGATATATCGCATTGGGTCGTACATGCCGGCGGCAGAAAGGTGCTGGAGAGCATTAAATATAATTTGGGATTATCGAATCATGATATAAGACACACCATAGCCGTTCACGAAGAATATGGAAACATGTCTGCTGGGTCAGTCTTTTTTTCCTTTGAACGTCTCCTGAAAGACAACATCGCGAAAAAAGGGGATTTAGGGGTCCTCATCGCTATGGGACCGGGCTTGTCGATCGAAAGCGCCCTGCTCATGTGGTAAATAGGCGATATAATATCATGCAAAGGATACCCATCCATACCTTGCAAGGTTTATTCCATCAGGCGTTTTTAAAAATGACAATGGAGCCATACATTTTAATGCCCCATGCACGGAGGGCGCCCTCGAAACATGAAAATAGGTTTCCATTGCCCGCCTGCGAGCGATTGGGCTTTCGGGTTAAGTTTTCGTTTGGTTTTAGGTAGTTACGCTATGCCCTATGCGCTATGCTATTTTCTAACTAAGGGAGGTCGAATATGGATTTACATTTAATCAGTGTTACCGAAACGGATTCTACGACAACGATTCATCTGGATAAACTCGACAAAGGTTTGATTAATATGAAGGCCATCTCCGAACTGACTCGTGTGCTGCACTACATTGAAGATGAATCGAAATGTAAATTTATCCTTTTTAGAGGGTCAAAGGAATGTTTTGGCCGTGGCCTTGATATTAACCATTTTTATCCGGCGAAAATAGATTATGAAGGGTTTCGAAAATGGGAACAAGTGGTAAGGACTATCGAGAAAACGGATCGGATTACCGTGGCGGTTGTGGAGGGGGACTGTTCGGGCGCCGCCATCGATCTTGCCCTGACATGCGATATCCGTATTGCAGCGGAAGAAGCGAAGTTTTCCCACGATGAAATCAAACAAGGGATCCTTCCCGGGCAGACGATATTGCAGTTGGGTAAATTTTGCGGGTTGGGAAAGATGATGGAGTTAATCCAGACCGGCAGGGAATATACTGCCCGAGAAGCAGTTGAAATGGGCCTATTCAATGAAAGTTACGCTTCTTCTAAAATGGAAGGGGGCATTGCAGCCGCCCTGGCGAAATATGAATCGATC
>Ga0315295_10003476_pt1 | contig 13433 bp, 11 predicted proteins | sample YL17G14_0_MG_FD_204453 | JGI IMG/M metagenome (GOLD analysis project Ga0315295, IMG submission 204453) | Sediment microbial communities from Yellowstone Lake, YNP, Wyoming, USA - YL17G14_0 | ecosystem: Environmental > Aquatic > Freshwater > Lake > Sediment | place: USA: Wyoming | collected... | reverse complement strand
GGTTAGCTCGCCGGTTTTCTGGTCGGTTAAAAGGAACCGGTTTTGCTCGGTTAGAAAAAACCCCGGTGCAATAGCATTGACGCGGATGTCTTTGGAATAGTTCTGGCATATATGCACCGCGAGCCATTGCGTGAAATTGCTGACGGCTGCCTTGGCCGCCGAGTATGCCGGGATTCGCGTCAGTGGGCGAAAGGCATTCATACTGGAGATATTCAGTATTACGCCGTTGCCGTTTTCAATCATATCTTTGCTGAATACCTGTGTCGGCAGCAGCGTGCCGAGGAAATTTAGGTCGAAAACAAACCGAATAGCATCGCTTGGCAGGTCAAAAAAAGATAGGTCCGGTGAAGTGGTGGCTTCTTTTTTGTTCCCGCCGGCCCCGTTAATCAGCACATCGATTTTGCCAAATTCAGCGTTAATTTTTTCTTTTGCAGACTGAAGGCTTTTTTTATCCAGCACATCGCATTTGACCGCGATAGCCAAACCTTTGCCCGCTTTGATTTCATCGGCGACCTTTTGTGCCGCACTTTCGACCAAATCCAGAACAGCTATCTTCGCACCGGCTTTGGCAAGCGCCTTGGCCATTGTGCCGCAAAGGACGCCCCCGGCGCCGGTAATTGCGATAATTTTACCTTTAATATCAAATGAGTTTTTCATTGGCTATCCTTCTGAACTTTTTCGCCACCAAGACACAAAGACACCAAGTTTCTTTTAATTTATAATTTCTTTGTGACTTCGTGCCTTTGTGGCAATTACTATCCTTCCTGGTTAAATGTATTTTGGCAGTTTCTTTTCCAGCAGTTTGCGCTCGAACCTCACAAATACCGGCAGGCCGTCCTTGCCGATGGTGATTGGCGCTTCACCCTGGACCAAAGGCCGAACGTAATCGCGCATTGCATCGGTGATGTGGTTGCCCCTATCATTTATAAACTCTCGCGGCACCTTCTTTTCGCCGTTGGCGACGTCCCTCAACTCTGCCAGCCCGGTTGTGCATTTATATTTAGGACCCTTTTGGCGGACAAGCGTTACCATTTTACCGTTGACGCCATCCAGAGCGTATCTTACCGCCATTTGCCCGCACATATAGGCCTCGTTGACATCGGTCAGCGACGCAAAGTGCATAGCGCTTCGCTGATTTGTGCCTAACTTATTAAAGCGGGCCTTTATCTTGACCTCTTTTTCAATTACGGCCTTGAGCATTTCCGCGACGCCGCCGAGCTGGACGTGGCCGAAACTATCTTTGCTGAATGTCCCTGAATCCGCCGTTACATACTGACCGTTTTGGTCTTTCAGTCCTTCGCCTGCAACGATAAATACCCTGCCGAATGATTTTAGCACTTCCTGGACATCACAGACAAATTTATCGAAGGAAAAAGCCGCCTCGGGCATATATATAAGGTGCGGCGAATCCTCGGGGGTTCTTGCGGCAAGGCCTGTCGCCGCTGCTATCCAGCCGGCATTTCTTCCCATCACCTCCAAAATGGTGCAGGTATCCGCAGTATAGAGTGCCTCGGTGTCCCTGCCTGCCTCCATCGCGCAGGTGGCGACATATTTTGCCACGCTTGGGTAACCCGGGCAGTGGTCTGTGAATGCAAGGTCGTTATCGACCGTCTTTGGGATGCCGATGCAGGTCAGTTCAAAGTGTGCATCCGCCGCCAGTTTGTTGACCTTGTCGGCGGTGTCCATCGAGTCGTTTCCGCCGGCGTAGAAAAAGTAGCGGATGTTGTGGGCCTTGAAGACATCGAGCACCCTGTCGAAATCCGCTTTGGATTCTTTAAGCGATTTGAGTTTGTATCTGCACGAGCCCATCGCCGCCGCCGGCGTGCGTTTTAATGCCTCGATTGCCTCCGGCTTTTCAGCCGAGACGTCGAACAGCTCTTCTTTTAATACGCCAAGTATGCCGTTGACTGCGGCTATGCAACTGCCGATTTTGCCGGATTTGGCTGCTTCCTGAACGACGCCGCATGCGCTTGAGTTAATCACCGCCGTTGGTCCGCCGGATTGTGCCACCATCGCGTTAGGTTTTGAGCCCATTTTAATTGTTCCTTTACAAGTTTTTGAGGCCTTGATTAAATTGCCCATTTTTATTAGAATATATATGATGCTGGTGCAGATTTCAACAAATTGATAGTTTCTCGTCGATAATGATTTGGCGTTTTGGGCGAATCTGTTTTCAGAACTCTATGCGAGATACGAAAGGACCTCATTGAAAGGGGAAAAATAAGTAAGGTGCCCCCAGATTTTATGCTGGACGTATGACCGAGGTGCATTTATGTCCCACAGCTGGAATACTACCACTCTCGACTCAGAAGCGGATGTTTTTAATGAACTCACCAAGTTGAAAGGCAAGCGGTGGTTGTGTCGAGGTCAATCGAAGCGCTATGGCGCTGGCGGCCTTGTGCCGTCGATCGACCGCGAGAAACTTAAGAATCTCTCGCGTCTTGAGAAGCTCAAGCTCGAGCGCCAGAGCATAGATATCTTTCGGTCAACTGCTCGATTCTTTGCGGATCCTGGTGAACAAGGAGCTTTGGCTGATGACATTATTGCATTGATGGTATTGCGTCACTATGGAGTACCGACCCGTCTTCTGGATTGGTCACTTTCGCCTTATGTGGCAGCGTATTTCGCTGCTGAGGATGCTGCTGAGGATCATGACACAGAAAACGGTGAGATATGGACTTTTGACAAACCGCGATATGAGCGAATAGGAGGGAAGCAATGGAAGAAGTGGCCTGAGACAACAATTGACGGTAGTGGTGACGGACAAAAATTCAAAGCGGAACTAACCGCGTTTACCGTCGAGGAGCCACCCGATTGGTTCATCTGCACCTTCTATCCTACTGGTTTCCCTCGCCAAAAAGCTCAGGATAGCGTTCCTACTATGACTGCACGTTTTGGTCGCGACCATGCGGAAGCTATTGAGACACTATTTGACGGAGAAAAGTCTCGTTACCATCTATATGTGGTTCAGGGGAAGCTCAAGTGGTCACTACTGAAAATGCTCCGCGAGAACCATGGTATCTGGCGCGGATCGCTCTTTCCCGACACTGCTGGAGCTGCTGAAACAGCGCACACCGTATTTCCAGTTAGGTAGGGTGCGATGAATCGCACCAATTATGGGAGGGAAAAACTAGGGACAGAATAATGAAAGAGATACCGCTAAGCAACGGCCTGACCGCAAAAGTCGATGACGAAGATTACAAATGGCTATCCCGCTACAACTGGTATGCCTACTACGACCCCCAGCGAGGACAAACGTATGCGGCCCACGACACGCCAGGCGGAAGACGGGTCTTTATGCACGATGTCATTATGGGCATTGATACGCTCGAAGATGAATCCTTGAATTGAGTTTATCCCGTGAGATAGGCGTAGCCGGTATCTCACTGGGTTCACCCAATTTGCTAATTCGCCAATTCTCTAATAAGCTCAAAAATCCGTGTCCATCCGTGAAATCCGTGGTTAAATTTTCTTCGCGTCTTGGTGCCTTTGTGGCTAACATTTTTTGTTGACTTTTGCTCGAAAATGTGTTAAAATACTTGTATGTTTGCCAGCAAGCAAACATAACCCGCCCCGTAGGGCAAGGTCTTAGGCCCAGCAGGTTCAAGTCAAATCCAGTTGTTCATTAATGTTCAATTTGTTTTGAATTTGTGCTATTTGGATTTCGAGATTGTTTCGGATTTCGATATTAGGATTTCGGATTTTTTGCTGTCCTCTGGCGTCCGCCTTCGGCGGAAACAACACCTGTCCGCCTTCGGTGGAAACTCCGGTCAATCAAAAATGACTGATTATGCAAAACAAAGCCAATTTGCTGGATACTCAAATGAACGTAAGCTCTGTTAAAACAAAGGAATATGAAAATAAACGGCTTTTCAGACGCCCTGAAAAACAAACCCAAACGAACCCAATCTCAAAGACAAGATGGGAAGAGTCGTTCGGGATGCCTATTCATTGACCGAATGAGGTTTCTTTACAAACTAATCAATGTTCAGTATTATATCCGGGATATAGGCCGATGTAGCTCAACGGTAGAGCACGGCTTTCGTAAAGCCGGGGTTGTGGGTCCGATTCCCACCATCGGCTGTGTGAGTTTTCAGGTGGATACATTTCGTTTGGGCAAATTTTCAGATGCTATACTGATGAGGCAAAAATGAGCAATGTAGAAAAAGCGGTTGAGGTCTTTAAGGAAGGATTTTCATGTTCGCAGGCGGTTTTAGGAGCGTATTGCGAGCGATTCGGCCTGGATAAGAAAGCGGCATATAAAATCAGCAGCGGTTTCGGCGGCGGTATGCACTTGGACCAAACCTGCGGGGCGGTGACAGGGGCGCTTATGGTCATCGGATTAAAATATGGCAGGACCAGGGCTGATGACGTCGAGGCCAGGATGAAGACACTCGAAGCAGTGGTGGAATTTGCCAAGAAGTTTAAGGCGCGACACGGTTCCATCAGTTGCACGGAGCTTATTGGTTGTAATATCAGCACTCCGGAAGGTTTTGAAGAAGCAAAAAAGAAAGATTTGTTTAAACAGGTCTGTCCTGAGTTTGTAAAATCGGCAGCGGAAATTCTGGAAGTGATACTTACTTAAATATAGGCCGCCATTATTTGTTAAATATTGATAAGGTAGAAGAAAATGAAAAAGTTTATAGGTTCTCTGTGCTGGCTGGCCTGTATTATTACAGCCACAGATACGCTGGCAGATTGGCGTATCTGGACGGTGAACGAAACGCGGCGTGTCCTTCGTGATGAGCCGGCGGGGGATAGCAATTCCGTTAGAATAGCATCTGCCCGAAATGAGTGGGAGAGCTTCCAGATTTTGATGCGGTCGGATGCCCCTCTTAAAGTTGTGGACATTCGTCCCGGCGACCTTAAAGGTCCTGGCGATGCCATTCTATCGGCCAACAATGTCCGTCTCTACCGGCAGCATCAGCTTCAGATAACTGCCGGAACCTATCGAAATGAAGATTTCAGAGCTCCTTGGAAGTTTAAGCCGGGCTGGTACCCCGACCCGCTGATTCCATTCGGGCACCCGCTGACGCATAAGCCGTTAGGCAAAGCGAGGTTTGCTGCAGTTCCATTTGATTTGCCTGCAGAACAGACGCACGGTTTCTGGGTGGATGTGTTTGTCCCTGTCGAGGCAAAGGCAGGTGAGTATCGTGGCACATACCGCGTTATGGCGGAAAAGGATAGAGTGGTCGAAATACCGGTTACATTAACCGTATGGGACTTCACGCTTCCTCGCGTCTCAACACTACAGACTGCTCTCGGCTCACCTGCGGATAGAATGAGGGGCTATTATCACCAGCGTGCCGGAGAGGGTAAGGAAAAAGAACCTTCCGATTGGACTATTGTGGAAACCCAGTGTGCCGAGCTTTTGACGCAGCATCGCATCAATGCTACACCGTCGCCGGGCATTCTCGAGCTGGAGGCACAGCCCGACGGCACATTCAATATGTCTGCAGAAAAGGTCCAGGCGCTGCGCCAGTTTGTTGATAGGTATCACGTCAATGTGCTGGAAGTTCCTCATCCTGACGGGGTAGTCAAGGACCCGCAGGGCGAGCGCAACAAACTCCACGCCTGGCTGAAGGGCTGGGACCGGGTAGCGGCTGAGCTGAACCGGCCGCAGGTCATATTCTACATATATCTAAAAGACGAGCCGAACACCGAGGAAGACTACAAGTATGTGCAAAAATGGGGTCGGATTATCCGCGAGGCCAGGTCAGTGGTCAAGGTAATGGTGGTGGAACAGCCGTGGACGGCACCAGGGGAAGGTGGGGCTGATAGTGCCTGGGGCGACCTCTACGGGGCGGTGGATATCTGGTGTCCGCTTTTCTCTTTGTTCCGTCCAGAACCTGCCGCCAAGCGTCAGGCGCTTGGCGAGACTATCTGGGCTTATACTGCTCTGTGCCAGGACAAGCCCACGCCCTGGTGGCACATTGATTATCCGCTGCTTAACTACCGCGTGCCGGCCTGGATTGCCTGGCGGTACAGGATTAAGGGCTTGCTGTACTGGGGTGGAATGTCATACTGGCAGGATGTCAATGACCCTTGGACAGACCCGTGTACGTATGGCCACAAATATAGTCCGCCTCTGGTCTTTAATGGCGAGGGAACGATTGTTTATCCTGCACGCGCGGTCGGCTATGATGGCATTGTTCCCAGCCTGCGCCTGAAGGCATTGCGTGACGGTATCGAGGACTACGAGTACCTTGCTATTCTTGAGGGCAAAGGGCTTGCCGAAGAGGCACAAAAGGTGATTATGCCGCTCGCCGGCTCCTGGTTTGACTGGGAAGTGGACCCTGCCGCATACGAAAAGGCCAGGGCTGAGCTTGCCAGGATGATTATCGCCGCCAACAAATAATCCACGTGGGTGTTGTATGGGTATTGATGAGAAGCATAATTCACTCCAGGATATATTAAAAAAATTAGGCAGAGTTGTTGTTGCGTATTCCGGAGGGGTGGATAGCACGTTTCTTTTGAAAGTGGCTGTCGATACCTTAGGGACGGAAAATGTGCTGGCGGTTATAGGAGTAAGCCCTTCTCTGGCTAAATCGCAGTATAAGCAGGCGGTCAAAACTGCAAAAGATATATGCGCTACGCTTCGCACTATCGAATTAGACGAAATGGCCGACCTAAAATTCGCCGCCAACAGGGCTGACCGATGCTTTCACTGCAAATCGCACCTGCTGCGAATATTAGCCAGCATAGCAAAGAAGAAAAATTTTAGCTGTGTTATCTGCGGCAACAATTTCGATGACGAAAAAGATTTCCGGCCCGGTAATCGAGCGATAAAACTTTTCGCCGCTCGTTCGCCACTCGCAGAAGCGAAGCTTACTAAAAATGACATCCGTCGGCTGAGTAGGGCTATGGGCTTACCCACAGCGGACCTTCCTGCATCGCCGTGCCTGGTTTCGAGGATAAACTACGGCCTGGAGATTACAGAGGGCCGGCTTAAACAAATCGAACTGGCGGAAGATTTCCTGAGGAAACTGAGCTTGGTGGAATTTCGGGTCCGTCATCACGACACCATCGCTCGAATTGAAGTTAGCCCGCAGGATATTGAAAAGATAACTACGGAGCCAATCCGCTCAAAAATAGTCAAAAAATTAAAATCGCTTGGCTTTAAGTTCGTAACCGTTGACCTTCAGGGCTTCCGCTCCGGCTCGCTCAATGAGCCCCTCTCCGAAAAGGAGAAGAAAAAGAGCCTTTAGACGGATTAGAAATGTCAGAGCTGGATTTATATTAAGGAGCAAGCTATGTCTCGTATAAGAACTTGCGCAGCGGCCAAAACGTTCTTTTCATTTAGCATCCTTTTCGGTTTGTCGGTGCTTTTGACTTTATGCTCTTGCCACGATGCTGCGAGCATCACATCTGACAAAGCCGCGAAGGATAATCTTGAGCTGCGGGTAATGACTTTTAACATCCGCTACGGAACGGCAAATGACGGCGAGGACCGCTGGGAGAACCGGCGGCAAATGGTGATAAATGTCTTTCGAGATAGCCAGAGCGATGTTGTAGGTCTGCAGGAGGCGTTAGATTTTCAGATAAGCCAGATTCGGCAAGGGCTGTCGGAATTCGGCCAGCTCGGCGTTGCTCGTGAGGATGGAAAGACAAAAGGCGAGTATTGCGCAATCCTGTATCGGCGCGACCGCTTCGATGTAAATGAGTCAGGGACGTTCTGGTTTTCTAATACACCGGATGTCCCCGGCTCAAGTCACTGGGGCAACGCCAATGTTCGAATATGCACCTGGGCACGGCTTGTCGAAAAGAAAACGGGCAATGCTTTCTATCACTATAACCTTCACTTAGACCATGTTTCTCAGCCATCGCGTGAGAAAAGTGCGGTCCTGCTGGCTCAACGCATCCGCGAGAGGAAGCACCCGGACCCGTTTATAGTGACAGGCGATTTCAATGCCGGCGAGAGCAATCCGGCTGTAATGTATCTAAAGGGTAAAGCAGCCCTCGGCGAAGGTGAAAGCAAATCTGGGAATCCGGTTCCTGTCGTCGATAGTTTTCGTGTGCTGCATCCGGATGCCAACGAGGCGGGGACATTCAACCAGTTTGCAGGGAATCGCAGGGGGGAGAAGATAGATTTCATTTTGACTTTGCCGGATGTGAAGGTTCTCGAAGCGCAAATAGTCCACACTGAGCGTAACGGACGCTATCCCTCCGACCATTTTCCCGTTACTGCCCGGCTTCGTCTGCCCGCGGGAGGTGAGAACTCACCATAAACGGCGGGCTACATAAACCCCCAAATAAATTTGGGGGCTAAATATCTACATACGCAATTCGGCGTTCTGGCTGAGTAATAGTTTCTGTAATGTCTTTACATCGAGTTTGCGCGGCGGCGTATTGCTCTTGGCGGCCAGCGCTGCGGCACAGCCCGAGGCGTGGCCGATGGCCATCGCGGGTGCCATTGAGCGGGCAGACTGGAACGGAGCCTGCTCGCAGGAAATGCATCGGCCCGTCAAGATGAGACCCTCAACTTTTTTCGGGACAAGCGCACGATAGGGTATATCAAAGCCCTCGTGATTAAAGAAGAATCGTTTGCCGTGGTAGCCCGGCATCGGGTTTGAGCTTATGGCGATGACATCAGGGAATCGCCTGCCTTCTATGGCATCCTGTTCGGTAACGGTGTATTCGCCCATTATCCGGCGTGTTTCGCGGACGCCGATACCGGTTGCCGTCTGCAGCAGATATAGCGATTCCATACCGGATTCTTTCTTTAGCTTTTGAACATCGTCCCACAGCTTCAGGCGAGTTTCCACTTCGGCACGGGTGAGGTTCTCGACATCCAGGCCGTCACCGCCGAAGCCGGGACCCCACTTGATTACTCTATCGCCGATACGAATTCCGCCGTAGGAATCTTTGATGCCGGGGGGCAATCCGCCGAGGCGGTACATAAGAGACATATTCATACGGTCGCCCGTCTGGGCGGGACCGGCAAATGGTGCGCCGGCACGGGCCGCGATGTCACCATCACCAGTCGCATCGATAACGATGTCGGCGGCGATGGCCTGCCGGCCAGATTTGGATTCCACAATCACACCTGTTACTTTTGAGCCATCGAGCATAGGCCCGGCGACCCAACTGTGCAGACGCAGCTTCACGCCCTCTTTCTTTATCATATTCAGTGCTGCAACTTTGGCAGCTTCCGGGTCAAAGCCGACGCAGTATGGGATGTCGCCTTTGGTGATATCGTGTAGGACTTCTTTAGGGTAATTATCCGCGTCGGCTATACCACCCAAGCGCACAATCTCGGCGACATATTCGGCGGGGATACCTTTGACGGTCTGCAGGGCCTCGGGCGGGCGCTGGTTGCGGAAGCCGTTGTAGCAGGTCATCAGCCCCGCTGTGCCATTGCCGCCGAGGAAGGGGTATCGTTCGATTAGTAAGGTGTCGGCTCCGCTGCGGGCTGCCGCCAGGGCAGCTATGAAGCCGCCGGGGCCGCCCCCGACGATTATCACCTGATAGCGGCCGACAATCGGCGTCTGGAGTTCTTCACGGTAAACGCTCGCGGCGGTCTCATCTGCCTTAACTGCTGACAGTAAACCGCCGGCAGTTACCGCGCCGATTAGTGCTGCGCCCACAAACTCGCGCCGAGCGAGGTTATTTTGGCTCTTCATGGTTTCTCACTTTCTTTCTGTGGTTGCCACTTGACAACAATGGATTTGATTTTTTCATCAACCATACGTCTGATTTCGTCAGCGGAAGCGTTTATATTTTCTCTTCTAAACCTCATCTCGAAATCGTAGCGGAGCTCATCATAAGTGAGTTTTTCATCCATAAGTTCTAAAGGAGGCTCTTCATGTAAGATTTTGTTTATGATAAGCCAAGTCTCTACCCGTATTTTTTCCATTGGACGGCCGTTCTTGTCGGAAGCGTTAAGGCAGTTATATAACAAGTCGCGATGGGCTTCGAGAATGTCATGAATATAAATGCTTATGGACGGAAAGGTAGCTCCTTCCATCCCGACGAGCTTGTTTCTGAACTCTGGATCTTCGTTTGTGTCCATTATTGTCTCGAACCATCGACCGAGGTACTTATCCGGCATACAAATTGCAAGTTGGAGCAGGACGTTCGGACGAATATTCGAAGATGGGTTCTCTGCGTAGACAAGCAGCCGCTTCTCGACAATTGGGTCCTTAGTCCTACTTACCATCGTCACCGCAGAAGTCGCTGCAGAAAGACGCAGGCCTTCCGGACAGTTCGAGTCATTGATTACCTCAAATAAAAATTCCGCTATGCCAGGGGAACTAATTCCACCGAGGGCATACATAGCCGCACAACGGATTGATAATGCAACCATCTTGTTGCGAACCGTCGCCATTAACTCGGGGGCTAAATTTGGGTCTTCTATTCCTTGGATAGCCTCTACAGCGCGACCTAGTTGCCGATCATCGACACCGGCAGGAACACTCGAAAGACTCTTCAGCGCCCCCAGTTTTGCCAGTGCCTTCTCAACTGGGCCCCAGCCCCATTCAAGATGGAAATCAATGCTCCTGAGTGATTCAAGAAAAGGAATGACCGATTTGTCACCTATCTCACCCAACGCCATTATTGCCATCGGTGCCGCCCATAAATAACACAGACGATCCTGCTCAGTGATTTCGCCTGCCGATATCATCTTCTCCATCTTGCCGAAGTCTTTGCTCTGCAAATACTTGACCAACGCATTCACACTTTTGGGACTCTTGAGAGAACACAAACGCGTGGCACCGAGGACTTGAACCTCCCCATCTTTGTCGTTCAGAAAAGAGATATAATCAGGCAGAAGCTTATCTGAAGTGTAGATGTCATAAGGTTTCCCAATGGACTGGATTACCGAGTGTATTTCTTTCCTATCGCCTTTTTTGGCATTCTCAACAGCTCGATGCAGTATCCCTCTTATTAAGTTGGGGTCTTGACGCAGTCTCTCTATCGTTAAGTTGGGGTCTTCGCCCGGACTGCCAATTGTGACGGGAGCAACAGTTGCAAAAGCAATACATATTGCGAAAGCAAGTATTCCACACTTAATCTTAGTATTCATTTGGGTATTCCTTTAAGAATACGCTTGTAGAGTTTTAACGTATCATTCCGATTGCTTTCTTTTCCTCGAACATATCGTGGTAGCTCGCGGGATGGTAGAGCTTGAAGTCTATCGCCTGTATGTACTCTTCGGGGCCGCAATGGCGGACATTTTCAATCAGCGAGGATATTTGCTTTTGTGAGCGAAACGCCGCGATTGCCTTGAGTTTCTTCTCGAGATAGGCAGCCGGCGTGCGCATTCGCAGGGCCGGCGGCGTGGCAAAGTCGCAATATACGGCGAATGTGTGAACATACGGGACCCTGTTCAAGGGCTTACCCAGCTCAGGCCAGATATTGCCGGCTGCGTGGAAGAGACTGATGAGAAATTCTTCGTGGATGATGCGGTGGTCTGGATGCAGGTCATTATGCGTAGGGAGGAAGCACTGTGTTGGGTTTATCTTTCGCAGATAATAGGCGAAACTATTTTGCAGCCCCACAAAACCACTGATTGCCACAGGGTCGTTCGGCGAAGCGGGGCTTCTGCCACGGTAGGTACTCAGTCGGCAGTCGGGGAAGCCGAGCCAGATGATATTTTCTTTAGGCACGCCCAGCCCTTGGTAACATTCAAAGCTTTCTTTGCGTCTTATCTGGGCGATAGTGTCTTTTTCTTCGGCGATGCAGTAACCCATACTGCCGTCGGTAACGATTAGTATGTGGATGGGCACATTTTCTCTTTTTGCTAACTGGATGAGCAAGCCGGCGCCCAAAACTGCATCATCATCGTGGGGGCTTATCATTAAAAAGCACTCCTTGTCGCCCTGCCAGTGCCGCGACACGGTGGCAAGCGTTGGGCCGACCCGCCGTTCGTTCCCTACCAAGCGAACAAATTCAATTTCTTCTTTGGGCATTCATTTATCCCCTACTGGTTCGTCACACGTATTTTGATGGGTTGTCATCCCTTCGCTTCCGACTTCGCTAAAACTACGCCGGACAGGTCGGCGGACAAGTAGCTCAGAATGACGCTCATACAGATGAGCGTCAATTTGTCAGACCTGCGATTGCAGCGCCGATTAATGTGGCGTTTTCAACATTCACGATTTCGTAGTATATGCTCTTTTCATCATCGAGATATTTTTTGAGATAGCACTCAACCCTTTGTTTTAATGATTTTAGCTGGTAGAAAACGGTGCCCTCGGCAACGATGCAGACAGGCCGGCAGGGGTTGCGGCCTTTCCCGCTCTTGATTGTCGCTGATGCCAGTTTTATGGCTACCAGCTTTGCGGCGCGTTCGGCCAGTGTGTCGAGCAGATAGTATAACGTGACCATATCTTGTTCACTTCTGGCATCGAATACCGCAGACAAGGGGTTGGTTCTTCCGATGGGATGATACAAAAAGTCGTTTGCATCTTTTGTCTCTATTTTTGTTATTTTTTTTAGTTTGCCCGCGATAGGGTTGGAGAACAGGCCATCATCTGCTGCTGTGTGAATGGTTCTCAGACAAAGCGGGCCGAAATAGGCGCCGGATATCATTTTTTCAAAAGTGCCCTGGCCTGGGTTGATGGTTGATTGGTCGAACTGAAGGTCGATTGTCCCCATTGGACCTTTTGCGAATCCGCCGGATTCTATGTTTATTATCTGGCTTTTTGTGGGGTCAAGGCCCTTGGTTTTTTTGATGTTTTTGTTCTGCTCTACATAGCAGGTATTTGTGCCAGCGCCTAATATGAAGCCGACATAACTATCAAAGGTTCGGTCAGGAAAGGAAGAAATGCCGGCTAAAAGGGCGGTAACAGTGTCATTGAGGACAACTACACGTTTGCTTCCTTTATGGCCTGATGTTTTGATGGCTTTAATCAGGTTTTCGCCTATCATTTGTCCCTTCACGCCTTCTACCTCCACTTCTTTGGCGAGGCGGATAACTTTTCCATCTTTGTTCGGGAACATTTCGATGGCATACGAAAAACAGAAGCCGATGTTGCTGCTTTTTTCGACAACGTCTTTTAAGTATCCGGCCATCATATTGAAAAATTCCTGGGTGATGAGCTTGCCTTTTGTGCCGGGCATCGGATACTTATTGAAGTTTTCTATGACCGGGTTTTTCTCGTTGTTGAAATAGACGGTAGCCACGCGGAAGTTAGCGCCGCCGGCATCTATTACAATAACGGGCTGGTTTATCGGCACCTCTCTGCCAACTTCTATGTAGGTAGGTATCATTTCCAAAGAACTATTTTGTCCTGCCAGGCCTTTTTGCATCTCTTCGATAAAGAGGTTGCAATACTTGTCGATGTCGATATCTTCAGGAGCCATTGCGTTCTTCTTCAGGAAGCAGGCGACATTCTTTCTTATTTTTTCTGTGTCCATTAGAGAGTCTCCTATGTGCCTCGATATGGTTTGGGTTCTCAGTCCGAATAGCCGTCAGGGTGCTCGTTGTG
>Ga0315295_10003475_pt1 | contig 13434 bp, 11 predicted proteins | sample YL17G14_0_MG_FD_204453 | JGI IMG/M metagenome (GOLD analysis project Ga0315295, IMG submission 204453) | Sediment microbial communities from Yellowstone Lake, YNP, Wyoming, USA - YL17G14_0 | ecosystem: Environmental > Aquatic > Freshwater > Lake > Sediment | place: USA: Wyoming | collected... | reverse complement strand
CCAAAGCTATTGAAAATAACGATGTTGTTAAAAACAATACAGGTTTCGCTTATCTTGTTAAAGGTGATCTGGTAAAAGCTGAGGAATTGTTCAACTCAATGACAGCAGCTACTACCGAATCAAAATGGGGACTAGGTGTTATTGCAATAACAAAAGGTGAATATGACAAAGCGGTAAACTACTTTGGAACGGAGCCTTGTTATAACCTTGCTCTTGCACAGGTTCTCAAGGGTGATGTTACCAAAGCCAAAGCAACTCTTGATAGTATGACAGAAATGTGCAAATGCGGGAAACCATCATACCTGAAAGCAATCGTGGGCGCACGTCTCGACGACAAAACCTATATGCTCAACGGACTGAAAGAAGCTATCGGTTTCAAACCTGAACTTAAAGCATATGCAAAAACAGATCTGGAATTCGCAAAATTCTTTGCTGACAGTGCATTTCAGGGATTAGTTCAGTAATATATAGAGAATCTATTGATACTTGCAGGGGCGTTGCAATGCAACGCCCTTACTTTTTTAATTTATCCCCTCTTCCCCGGGAGAGTGGTTGGTGGTGAGGTTCTTATTCAGTTCCCACAACACTATCCCCGCGCTTACTGCAATATTGAATGAGTGCTTTGTGCCGAATTGCGGTATCTCGACACACATATCACACATGTCAAGCACTTTCTGATCCACACCATCTACTTCGTTTCCGAAGACCAGTGCATATTTTTGCTCTTTGTCAATTTTAATATTCTGCAGCTCAACAGATCCTTCGACCTGTTCAACACAAATTATTTTGTAACCTTCTGCTTTCAGCTCAATTATAGCATCTTCTGTTACCTCATAATAGCTCCATTCGACCGATTCGGTTGCCCCAAGTGCAGTTTTTTGAATATCCCTGTGGGGAGGACTCGAAGTTATACCGCACAGATATATTTTCTTGGTCAGAAAAGCATCAGCTGTCCGGAAAACCGATCCAACATTGTTTTGACTTCTTACATTGTCAAGAATTATAACAAAAGCCGATTTCTCCGAGTTCCTGTACTGGTCAAAATTCTTCCTTCCAAGTTCATTGTTAAGAAGCTTTCGCATCCTTTTTTATGCTAAAATAGACAAAATATCCTTTTATTTTTCTAAATTTCCCTCAATGCTAACGATTGCAAATCACTGGTTGTCCAATAAATTATTTTAAAATGAATACTCATGAATTCCAGGGTAAATCGCTCCTCAGGGCATATAACGTTGATATTCAGGAAGGATTTGTTGCGGAATCGGAAGATCAGGCAATTATGATCGCAAATCAGCTCCGGGATAAATACAATACAAAAATATTCGTTGTTAAAGCTCAGATCCATGCAGGAGGCAGGGGAAAAGGGGGAGGAGTAAAACTGGCACGGTCGGTTGAAGAGGCAGGAAGGATTGCAGGAGAGATGCTTGGAATGATACTGGTTACTCCGCAAACCGGTCCTGCAGGCCGAAGGGTAAACAAGGTTCTGATTGCGCAGGATGTATATTACAAAGGTGATGCGGAACCTGAAGAGTTTTACATAAGTATCCTTCTAAACAGGAAGAGCAGCAGGTACGTGATAATGTATTCATCAGCCGGAGGAATGGATATTGAACAGGTAGCAGAGAAAACACCTGAACTTATTTTCACTGAAGAGATTTCACCTCTTACCGGTCTGCAGTCATTCCAGACCAGGAATATAGCTTTTAACCTTGGGCTTAAAGGAAATGCTGTAAAAAACATGCAAAAATTCCTGAATGGGATTTATGAAACTTTCACAGGTTGCGACGCACAGCTCCTTGAAATTAATCCGGTTCTTAAAACAAGTGACGAAAGGATAGTGGCCGTTGACTGTAAACTGATACTTGATGACAATGCACTTTTCCGGCATCCTGATCTGACGGAAATGAGGGACTTCAACGAAGAAGATCCTGTTGAAGTTGAGGCCGGCAAATATAACCTGAATTATGTAAGGCTCGATGGAAATGTCGGATGTATGGTCAATGGAGCCGGGCTTGCAATGGCCACAATGGATATAATAAAACTCTCGGGCGGATCACCGGCTAATTTTCTTGACGTGGGAGGAGGAGCCAACGTAGATACAGTTGAAGCTGGCTTCAGAATTATTTTAAAAGACCCCGCTGTGAAAGCTATCCTAATAAACATATTTGGAGGCATTGTCAGGTGCGACAGGGTCGCCAACGGTATTGTTGAGGCTTATAAATCAATAGGCGAAATAAGAGTTCCTGTAATTGTCAGACTACAGGGGACCAATGCCCTGGAAGCAAAAGATATCATTGACAACTCGGGATTGTCCGTTATTTCAGCGGTTTCTTTCGGAGAGGCAGCCGAAAAGGTATGTGAAGCCCTGTCAGTCAAATAGATAATTTGAAGTCCGGAAAATTCAATGATTAGTTCTTATGCGATTTGTCGCAGTAAGGTTTATTGCACGACAGACCGCATCTGCACAGGTAAACTTCAACCGGGTTATCCAATATATCTTTTTTCGGGTCTCTTAAAATGATGTGTCCGGTAATTTTCAACGGACCACCATCAATAACCTCGATTATTGCAGAGGATTTTCTATTATCTTTTGTTTCCATGATGTTTATTTATCTTCAAAACCTATTTTTCTGTGTGTCCCGTCGCAAAAAGGTAAATGATTGCTTGCTCCGCAGCGGCAAAGTGAAATTATCCCATCCTTCATTTCTTTCCTATTCCCGCTGTATTGAAATGTAAAATCGCCCTTTATAACTATCGGACCGTCCATCATGATTTTAACTGAAACCGGATTTTCATAATCAACCGTCTCCTTTGACTCCAGAAGCTCTGGTCTTCTGAATATAACATGATTTGTCTGGTCCATGCTTATATTCTTGTTCTTAACCTCGTCATTCCACTTCCACGTGAGTGCTTCAGTCGGACACATGTTGACTACTTCAATAATTCTTTCTGTCGAAGCTCCATTCATGTCTACCCATGGCCTTCTCCCCGGATCAAACACCTCTATGAGCTCCCTGTAACAATATGACGCATGAACACAAGCATCCGGTTTCCAGTAAACCGTGATTTCATTATTTTTGTATCTCCTTCCCCCTGAAAACAGATTTTTATCTCTTTCCATCTTTTTATTTCATTTGTTTGCAATTTAGTACATTTTGTGCAATAATTTGTTTATATATTGGAGGCAGGTAAAGGGCGAATTTTTATATTTGTCAGATATTCTAAGATTGAAAGTTAATTAGGGTTTTGAATTCAAAGTTATAGTTTCATGGAAAGGCGTTTTTGGTGTATTGGAACCAAGTTAACCCGCCGGCTTATGATATTTGTATCCGGTACAATTCTATTGATGCTTTTCCTACGGCCGGCATATTCATCCGGTTTAGACGACTTTATTTTTAAATCTCCCATAACGTCTTCTTTATTGTCTATATCCCTTCTTGCTTTTATTCTTACACTGCTGGGAAGTTTGATAATTCTGGGTATATTTATTTTAATCTTTTCATCCAAGATCAGAAATGCAAACAGGGAGTTAAGAGAAAGAAACAAACAGATTGAAAATATTAATTCCGATCTGCAAAAGTCGAATAAAGATCTTTCAATCCAGAAAGAAGCAATATCCCGCGAATATTCATATTCGGAAATGTTTTACAGAATGCTGGTCCAATCAGCTGATGACGGGATATCATTTTATGACAGGGACTGGAACCTGAAATATGCAAATGCAGCCTTCTATTCAATGATTGGTCTTGATAAAGAACAATATGACAAATCCAGTACTGGCGATCTTATTCATCCCGAGGATATTGAGTATGAAAAGAACAGGACAGATGCCCTTCAGACAAATGGAGTTTTTGAAACCGAACTCAGGCTTAAGCATAAAGACGGACATTATGTAAATCTTTCTACCCGGTCAGTAACGGTAAAAAATGAAAACAACGAGATAATCGGAGCGCTGACAATTTCAAGAGATATTACCTCGCTGAAAAAAGTTCATGAAGACCTTATTAAGGCAAAGGTCGAAGCTGAAGCAAGTAACAGGTTAAAATCAAGCTTTCTCGCCAATATATCACATGAGATAAGAACACCTCTGAACAGTGTCGTGGGTTTTGCAAACCTTCTCCTGGCAAATGATATTACTAATGAAATAAAAGAGGAATATATTGAACACATAAACCATAATAGTGAAAAACTCCTGCAGATTATCGGTGATATTATAGACCTGTCACGGCTCGAGAGTTCACAGATTGAGATTACATACGAAGAGGCCTCAGTTAACAGCATAGTAAACGAGATTGTTGACGATGCGAGAAAAATCATCAAACGCAATGAGAAGTCAATAATCATCAACGTTATGAATATGCTTGAGGAAAACGGTGATCTTATTTTTACTGACAGAGTATGGCTTAAAAGAGTGTTGAACCACCTTATGGACAATGCGGTGAAATTTACTCTGGAAGGTTCAGTAAGGCTTTCATACGCACTGGAAAATGATAGCCTGGTATTCAGAATTAAAGATACCGGAATAGGGATCAACAAAGAAAACCTTGATCATATTTTTGAGGAGTTCCGTCAGGAAATAGACGGCCATCACCGTCCTTTTGAAGGTCTCGGGGTCGGGCTAACTCTCGCCAAAGAAGTTATTGAGAGGATGGGAGGGAAAATTTTTGTGCAGTCTGAAAAAGGAGTAGGCTCTGAATTCAGTTTCTCAATACCCTACCGGCCTGCAGGAGGGAGTATAAGATTAAAATCAAAAATCACAAGCAATGAGCCTGTGAGTATCCAGGCAAACTGGAGCAACAAAATTTGTCTTCTTGTTGATGACAACAAAGATGTGTTGCTTTATCTTAACAGGGTCCTTAGCGATACAGGAATAAAGACATTAACCGCCAGATCAGGAACTGAAGCATTGGAAATTGTTAAAAATACACCCATTATTGATGTAGTCCTGCTTGATATGCAGATGCCTGAGATGAATGGGATTGAGGCTACAAAAGAGATACGAAAGATCCGCAAAGATATTCCGATCATTGCACAGACTGCTTTCATCTTTGAAGATGATAAAGACATTATTCTTGAGGCCGGATGCGATGCATGCCTCATAAAACCGATCAGGAAAGACCATCTCCTAACGGTTATGTCAAGTTTCTTGAAGTCGATTTAGTTTATTATTTTGCATACAGCTGATTTAAATGATGGATAATCATTTTGCTGATATTATTTTGCCTCTCGCAGTAAAAGGGATGTTCACATACCTGATTCCTGATGAGCTGACTGACAGTATCTTCACAGGATCCAGGGTCCTGGTACAGTTTGGCAACAGGAAACTCTATTCAGGAATAGTCTTTAAAATCCATGATGATTCCCCTTCCGGAATTAATATCAGATCAATTAGCAGAGTTCTTGATCCGTTTCCTGCCGTGAATGAAATTCAGCTGAAATTCTGGTTATGGATCTCGGAGTACTACATGTGCAGTATTGGCGAAGTAATGAAAGCCGCTTTACCGTCGGACCTCTGCCTTGAAGGAGTAACTTCTGTACCGGTTCCGGAAAAATATAAACCCAGGGAAGTAACTTTCGTTAAGCTCACTTCAGATTTTTCAGACAGTGAATTAAACACAATCCTTGATAAACTTGTAAAAGCCCCGAAACAATATAATCTTCTTACCGCTTACCTTATTTTAAGCGGATATGAACAGGGAAAGCCGAATAAACCAATAAAGAAATCGCTTCTTATAAAGGAAACCCGTTCATCACCCGGTAGTATTGAAGGGCTTGTAAAGAAAAAGATATTATCGTTTCTTATACTTGAAACCGGAAGACTGACAGATGCAGGATTCACAGCCGAACCGTTAAAAGTTTTAAGCGAAGCTCAAAGTACAACCCTTGGTAATATTATTGAAATTTTCAGAGAAAAGGATATTGCCTTATTGCACGGAGTTACGTCAAGCGGTAAGACTGAAATTTACATTCACCTCATTGAGGAACAACTTAAAATGGGCAGGCAGGTACTTTATCTTCTCCCTGAAATTTCCCTGACGGCACAGATTATTAAGCGTCTGAACAAACATTTTGGTGCAGTGACCGGTGTTTATCATTCGCGGTTCAGCAATCCGGAAAAAGTTGAAATCTGGAACCGGGTAGCAGGAGCAGATCACGCGAAAGACTACAAACTTATAATTGGTGCCAGATCTGCCCTTTTCCTTCCATTCAGGAACCTTGGATTGGTGATTGTTGATGAAGAACAGGACGGATCATTTAAACAGCACGATCCTGCTCCAAGATATCACGCTCGCGATTCTGCAATTTTGCTGGCCGGACTGCACAAGGCAAAAACGATTCTTGGATCGGCCTCACCATCAATTGAAAGTTATAATAATGCATTATCCGGGAAATATGGTCTGGCAGAGTTAAAGGAAAGATATGGATTGATAAAATTGCCTGATATCATACTCGCAAATACCCGTGAAGCATATAGGAAGAAACTTATGGTTTCTCATTTCACTCCTGAGCTGCTCGAAGCTATTGATACTGCTCTGGGGAACAACGAACAGGTAATTCTTTTCCAGAACAGAAGAGGATTTTCACCATATATTGAATGTCCCGAATGCGGCTGGATACCTAAATGTATTCAATGTGCTGTAAGTCTTACATATCATAAGGGCATTGGAAGAATGGTGTGCCATTACTGTGGATTTTCAACCGGAATTCCTTCACAATGCGGCACCTGCCACTCGCCGGGATTATCTGCCAGAGGTTTTGGAACTGAAAAAATTGAGGATGAAATAAGGATTGTTTTCCCTTCTGCCAGAGTGGCAAGAATGGATCAGGACACAACAAAGGGTAAAAACTCATTTGAACAGTTAATAAAAGCCCTGGAAGAAAGGCAAATCGATATTCTCATTGGCACGCAGATGATTTCAAAGGGCCTTGATATTGAGAACCTTACAGTTGTAGGTGTATTGAATGCCGATAATCTTCTTAATTATCCCGATTTCAGGGCTCATGAAAGAAGTTTCCAGATGTTGGAGCAGGTAAGCGGCAGGGCAGGAAGAAGACAAAAGCTGGGTAAAGTAGTTATCCAGACTTCCGACCCTGACAACAGGATTATCAGGCTTGTCGTGAATCATGATTACAAAAACATGTTCAGGATTCAGGTTGACGAAAGAAAAGCCTTTAATTACCCCCCCTTCTGCAGACTTATAAAAATAAGCGTCAGACACAAAGACAGATCCCTCCTTAATAGTTTTTCAGATTTTCTCGGACGGGATCTTAAAAAAATATTCGGTAAAAGAGTACTTGGTCCGGAATTCCCTATTATTTCACAGGTTCAGCTTTGGTATATAAAAACAATACTGGTAAAGCTTGAAAGGGAAAAACCGATATCGAAATCCAAACAGCTTATCAATGAAGCTATCGAAAGACTGGAGAAGGAAAAGGGAGCCTCGGCACTAAAAATTGCTGTCGATGTGGATCCATATTAGAAATGTATTATTTATGATGTATTATAGGCGATGTTAAAAGTATGTAAGGTATGAGGCGTGAGGTTCGAAGAAAAGAAAAGTTCCCCTCCCTAGAGGGGTCAGGGGTGGGTTCAAAAGGTGGAATTTTTATCCTTATATCCTGACAAAAAGAAGCTAAATTTGAATACTCAAATACCCGACTGATGAAGATAGAAGTATCAAACGGTGAAATAATCGACAAGCTTACAATAATCCAGATCAAACTGGAACGGATAAAGGATAAGACTAAGCTTGGTAATCTTCAGAAAGAATATAAGATACTGGCAGAGGCTTCATCTTCTATTATAAGTATGGATGATCCTTTATATATTGCTCTGTATAAGGTTAATTGCGATTTATGGGATATAGAAGACAGGATAAGGGATTTTGAGAGAAAAAAAAATTTTGCAGATGATTTTGTTTCCACTGCGCGTGAAGTTTATATGAAGAATGATAAAAGATCAGAACTTAAAAGGGAAATAAATATCAGGATATCATCCGGGCTAATAGAGGAAAAATCATACGAAAAATACTGAAATGCGGCTCCTGGTCATAAGGACTTCTGCAATGGGCGACGTTGCCCTCACAACTCCGGTATTAAAGGGAATCAGAGAACAATACCCTGAAACAGAAATTATTCTGCTTACCAGGCCTGCTTTTAAAATTGATTTATCAAAGGGACCATGGATAATCCCGTCCCCTGTTGTTTTAGATAAAGCGTTAAATATCAATGGAATAACTGAGGGAATCAATATAGGTGTTGCTCCCTATGCAAAACACGACCTTAAGGATTGGCCCGAAGAAAATATGATTATTTTGCTGAGGAAGGTCTCTGAGAAATTCAATGCAAGATACTGGTTGTTCGGGGGTAAAGAAGAATCCGAAAAATTTTTTTCTTTTCAAACGAGAATCCCCGGATCAGTTGTTCTCTCAGGTAATCTTCATTTTGACTAAGAGCTGGCGATAATGACAAGACTAAGTTTTATAATCTCCATGGATTCATAAAATATGCACATGGCAGCACTTACCGGAACGAAAGTAATTTCAATATGGGGAGCGACTGACCCGCTGACCGGATTCGGAGCCTGGATGCAACCTGATGAGTACTCTGTAAGAATTCCTGTTGATCAGCTAAAATGCCGGCCATGCACTGTTTATGGTAAAGATAAATGCAAAAGAAAGGATCATGCATGCATGATGTGGCTGACATCGGAGATGGTGCTTAAGAGACTAATTAATTTGAAAATTTTTTGATTTAAAAATGTGGAAAAAGATATGAAAATCAATATTAGGAATATTGTTAATTGTTTAACAATCACCTTCACAATGTTATTTTCAGGATGTTCACAGCAACAGGAAACAACGTCAGAATTTGATCCGGTCGAAATGGTCAATCCCCTTATGGGAACGGATTCAGAATTCAGATTATCTGCAGGAAATACTTATCCTGCAATAGCTCTCCCATGGGGAATGAATTTCTGGACACCCCAGACCCGTGACATGAATAATGGCTGGACATATACTTACGATGATTATAAAATCCAGGGGATAAAACAGACACATCAGCCAAGTCCATGGATCAACGATTATGCAGCGTTTTCACTAATGGCTGAAACAGGTAAGATAAGATTTGAAGGAGAGGAACGCGCCTCATGGTTTTCACATAAGGCTGAAATTGCAAAACCATATTATTACAGTGTCTATCTTGCTGATTATGACGTAACAGCCGAGGTGACACCAACTGAACGGAGTGCTCTTTTCAGATTTACATTTCCTGCAAATGATTCTTCATATATCATTCTGGATGCTTTTGATAAAGGGTCAATGGTAAAAATCATTCCGTCTGAACGCAAAGTAATAGGATATTGCAGGAATAATCATGGTGGAGTTCCGGAAAACTTTCACAATTACTTTGTTGCTGTTTTCGATAAGGACTTCTCATTCACTCATACATGGAATGGCAATAAACTGAACCTAAATGATCTTGAAGAAGAGAGCGATCATGTTGGAGCGATTCTTGGTTTTACAACTTCAAGGGGAGAAAAGATAAATGTCCGGGTAGCATCTTCTTTCATAAGTCATGATCAGGCACTTTTAAATCTGGAACATGAAACCGGGAAAAAAGATTTTATTACAATCCGTGATGAAGCTAAAACTGCATGGAATAAACAGCTTGACCGAATCAGAGTTGAAGGAGGTACAGATGACCAGATGAGGACATTCTATTCGTGCCTGTACCATACACTTTTGTTTCCCAGGAAGTTCTTTGAGATAAATGAAAAAAATGAAATCGTACATTACTCCCCATACAACGGAAATGTCTTACAGGGATATATGTTTACAGATAATGGCTTCTGGGATACATTCAGGTCGTTGTTCCCATTCCTGACGCTGATGTATCCCGGTCTGAACAGTCAGATAATGGAAGGGATGGCAAACACCTACAGGGAAAGCGGCTGGCTGCCTGAATGGGCAAGTCCGGGCCATCGCGACTGCATGATAGGCTCTAATTCAGCATCCCTTATTGCTGATTCTTATCTCAAAGGAATAAGAGGGTATGATATCGGGACTCTTTATAAAGCAATACTGAAGAATACTGACAGCGTGGGACCTGTTTCGTCAGTTGGCAGACTTGGGGCAAAATACTACAACGATCTGGGATATGTTCCTTATAATGTCGGCATTAACGAAAATGCAGCCAGAACCCTTGAATATGCTTATGCAGATTTTTGTATTGCAAAGCTCGGAGAATCACTTGGCCGTCCAGAAGAGGAAATTGCTAAATTCAGGAGCCGGGCAATGAATTATCAGAATGTTTTTGATACCGGAAGAAAACTTATGCGCGGCCGAAACCTTGACGGATCATTTCAATCACCTTTCAGTCCTTACAAATGGGGTGACGCATTTACCGAAGGGAACAGCTGGCATTATACCTGGAGCGTATTTCAGGACATAGAAGGACTCATCGGCCTGATGGGGGGTAAGGATTATTTTATTGCCAAGCTTGATTCAGTATTTGAGGTGCCTCCGGTTTTTGATTATTCATATTATGGCATCGTGATTCATGAGATCCGGGAAATGCAGGTAATGAATATGGGAAACTATGCTCATGGAAACCAGCCGGTCCAGCATATGATCTACCTTTATGATTATGCAGGCCAGCCATGGAAAACCCAGTATCATATCCGCAATGTAATGGATAAGCTTTACACATATCTTCCTGATGGATACTGTGGTGATGAGGATAACGGACAAACTTCAGCATGGTACGTTTTTTCAGCTCTTGGCTTTTATCCTGTTACTCCCGGGACAGATGAATATGTATTCGGTTCGCCTCTGTTCAAAAAAACCACACTTGAATTTGAGAATGGCAAAACACTGGTAATTGAAGCTCACGGAAACTCGAATGAAAATATCTATGTAAAGAATATTGCTCTGAACGGGAAATCCGTCAGTAGGAATTTTATCAGGCATTGTGAACTTCAGTCAGGAGGAAAACTGGTATTTGAAATGCAGGATACTCCTGATAAAAGTCGGGGTATAATAAAGGATGCATTTCCATTTTCTATGAGTAATGTCAAATAATTTTTTAACCACAAAGTTCCACGGAGTTTGCCCGGAGTAACACTGTTTTGAACTCCGTGAAACACTCCGTGTAACTCAGTGTAACTCCTTGGTTATTAGATTTAAAAGGAATCTTTTTATGTTATAATATATATTTACATATCTGAAGATGAAAAAGAATACATGTACTTTACCTTTGTTGGTAATCATTGCATTAGTTTCCTGGTCCTGCAGTCCTGGAGGCAATAAAAAAGTATCTGGTGAAGACAAAAATCTGAAATTTTATCAGGAAAAATACCGTCCTCAGTTTCATTTTTCCCCTGAAACAGGTTGGATGAACGATCCTAACGGACTTGTATTTTTCGGTGGAGAATACCATCTGTTCTATCAATATTACCCCGATAGTACAGTCTGGGGTCCGATGCATTGGGGACATGCGATAAGCACAGATCTGGTTCACTGGACTCATCTCCCTATAGCACTCTATCCCGATTCCCTGGGGTATATTTTCTCGGGAAGCGCTATTGTAGACAATGATAACACTACCGGTTTTGGTGATGGCGATATTCCCCCAATAGTAGCCATCTTCACATACCATAATTCTGAACTTGATAGAAGTGGCAGTGAAACATTTCAAAGTCAGGGTATCGCTTTTAGTACAGATAAAGGAAGAACATGGAGCAAATATGCAGGGAATCCGGTTTTACCCAATCCGGGGAAAAGGGATTTCAGGGATCCGAAAGTCTTCTGGCATGAAGAATCCGGTAAATGGATCATGATACTGGCGGTTCACGACAGGGTGCAGATATACTCTTCTCCTGATCTTAAGTCGTGGTCGTTGGAAAGTGAGTTTGGAGAGAATGCCGGGGCACATGGCGGAGTATGGGAGTGTCCTGATTTGTTCTCCCTGAAGGTTGGAGGCAGTTCCTCAACAAGGTGGATTATGCTTGTGAGCGTAAATCCAGGCGGCCCGAACGGTGGTTCAGCGACACAGTATTTTACAGGTAGTTTCAACGGGCATAGATTTATTCCTGATGCTACAAATGAGAAATGGATTGACTGGGGATCTGATAACTATGCCGGGGTGACCTGGTCGGGAATTCCCGATATTGATGGCAGGAAACTATTCATTGGATGGATGAACAACTGGAATTATGCAACAGTTGTACCAACAGATGTCTGGCGCAGTGCTATGACGATACCACGTGAATTATCATTGATAAAGCAGAAAGAAAGTTATTTGCTTGTTTCGGAGCCTGTTAGTGAACTTGATAGTCTTCGATCAGGATCACGATCATTATTCGCGGGAAGAAACAGAAAGGAAACAGGAAAGGGCTTTTCGTTAGATGGACCCGGACTGAATCAGTGTGAATTGAATTTTGAGTTTAATATCGGCATGGAATTTAAGGACACACTTAAGTTAATTTTAGAAAATGAACTGGGAGAGAAAATTATTGCCGGTTATTCAGGTATTACAAAACAGGTTTTTATAGATAGAACGTTATCAGGTAATTCTTCCTTTTCAAAAGGGTTTGCATCAGTTGTAAAGGCGCCTTATGTAGCATCAGAGGTACTAAAGATCAGAATGTTTATTGATGCAGCATCAGCAGAACTGTTTGTTGATGACGGAAAGCTTGTAATGACTACACTGTTTTTCCCTAATGAAAACTATTCAAAGCTCAGGCTCTTTTCAGGAAGTGAAAATGTATTACTGGGAAAAGCTGAGTTCAACGAACTAGCTTCAATATGGCGATAACGAAGAACTCTTAAATCCAGATCATAATTTTAAACTTATCCCTAATCTCTTAAGAAGAGCCGTCAGCCAGACCATAAGAATAGCCCATACTATTGAACCGCCAACAACTATCAAAGGTTCTGTCGATTGTTTATAAAGCAAAACCCGAATACCTGTCATCCAGATGAGATAGTACAAAATATCGGGTGCCAGATAAGTCGTCAATGAATTTTCACCTGCGGGTTTGAAGAAAGATGCCCATGCCTTTTTCCCAAAGATATCAGTTACCACGTAGATAAGGGTAAAAACAAAAAAGCTTATGCCGGTGCAAACCAGTCCCCAGCTTGGTGTTGCCTGTATCTTTGATAAAATGAACCATTTACGCAGAACTAATCCTGCAGTTACGCAAAAGACTCCGATGATAAGAAAATTCAGGATCACCATTTTGTGTCCGGAAGCTGTTGATTTTCTAAGTACCAGGCCTGCGATCAAACCTGTTAATACAATAAAAGGTACATTCCCTCCAATAATCACACCTAGAAACGGCTTGACAGGATTAAGAAATTCAAGGACCTTTAATCCCGAGAGTATGTTAAGAATAAGGAAGAATAAAGTGAAGGCAACACTCTTCATTAT
>Ga0315295_10003474_pt1 | contig 13434 bp, 13 predicted proteins | sample YL17G14_0_MG_FD_204453 | JGI IMG/M metagenome (GOLD analysis project Ga0315295, IMG submission 204453) | Sediment microbial communities from Yellowstone Lake, YNP, Wyoming, USA - YL17G14_0 | ecosystem: Environmental > Aquatic > Freshwater > Lake > Sediment | place: USA: Wyoming | collected... | reverse complement strand
CAGAGACTGAGAAGATGGTGGAACTAGCGGACATGGGATTGCATATTAGATATGACTGGGCCACTTGGATGACCGACTACCCGCTCATAAATCCTAGGGATGTGATAGTACGTCAGAATAATGAGCGTTACATAGTAGGACCCGTGAATCCTCAAGGACAGAGGGGTGTAATAATGCAACAGCATTTTACCATGTCCTATTTGGATCAGGGAGATATCAGATATAAGATACCAATTACAGGTGGAGAGACCTCTGTCCCAGCCTCGTATGATCCTTACAGGCAGACGGCCCCGACGGAGGCATCACCAGCAATAAACGATAAACCTGAGATACCTAAGGAGAGGATTATCAGGGGAAAAACAGTCACCTGGGAGAATATTTCGTACTAACTGATTGATTTTAAATAAGATAGAATAATTATCTTATATAGATCTGAATAAAAAGTCGTGTTTCCATACACAATCCCCCTTTAACAGGAGGCTTTTTATGAAGGGTTTTTGGAAATGGCTTGATGGCAAGAAAAGGACTATTGGGTTGGTTTACTGGTCAGTTACAATTCCTGTCATAGAAATTATGTGGCCACATGGTGGGGCGCCGGAGAATCTGGATAAAGGCGTGGCTGTGGCTGGTGTATTATTATCGGCTATTGGTTTGGGTCATGCCAGTATGAAGGCTGCTAAAGCAGGTAAGGCTAAGAAAGCTGCAGCAACTCCAGTGGTACGTACCTAAGACTTAATAATCTTTTAATAACTGTTGTTCCTGTGTTCAAATTAAACAGGAACAACAACTTTTAGTGGAGGTAAGATATGTCGATGACTCCGAAACAAGCGGCAGAAGAGCTTCTCAAGATTGCTGATGATATTGAGAAAGATGCCGCAGAAGCGACGAAGTTTGTTTGTGATAAGTGTAATCATACGGCCTCTTTGGACACTATCAATGCCAGACGTCATGAGACAGCCAAGACAGCTGGAGAGAATGTGACTGTTTCTGAGATCACAGTCAATGATAAGATCCAGTGCCCAGCTTGTGATGGTGTCATGGCCTATAGTGAGAATGATGAAAGCAAGGCCTATTATTTTGATCCGGAAAAGACTGCAAATGAAGCTGCTGAAGAAGCTGGCGAGACTTCTGCAGAACAGGCAACAGAGGAAGAAACAGGGAAAGAACTTCCTAAGAAGCCCGCAAAAGAAGCCTCTGAGCCTATTGATTACGATTCTCTGCAGAGATATATGAAATAAGACTCCTCCATGCTGTTTTCCCCACATGTGTGGGGATTGAATTCTTTGATAAGGTGAATGGTTAAAAGGGAGGTGGGCACTTGTGCCTACTTCCCTTTTTTATTTGTATCTTCCTCAGATAATTATCTTTTGATATATCTATATATACGGTATCTACATATGATAAGAGTTATGGGAAATTCCTCAGAACGTGTCCCTATCAAGGACTTGGGGGATGTTGTTTATTATCATCAGACTAAAGAGTACACAGATCAGGAATATGAGTCTTCCCGGGATCTGAAAAAAGAAATACAAAGGGGCCGATTAACTGTTATTGATAAAAAAGAGGCCCTTAGGGGTTCTGTTGATGGAGAATCGCCAGTTACTAGAAATGACTCTGTAAGTCTTCATGACATTAAACAAGCTATGAGGGAGATGATCCCAGATTTTCAGACTGGGAATGATATGAGGGCTGCTGTCAGAGACCTGGCCCCTTTGATTATAGACGTAGTTCGACAAGAAATGTCTAAGATGTCTGTCTCAGCAGGAAATTCTATTGTACCAGTTTCAAAACCGGCTTCTTTTGAAGGCCCAACATATATTCCTGATGTAAAAACAGATGGAATGATTAGTAACATAGATATCAAAAAAACAAATGTCTCTGCAGGTGGGGCTGAGGATGCACTTGCAGCTTTAAGAAGGATGAAAAAATGATTCTAATTTCTAAGATTATGAGAGATTTAGTAGGAAAAATGGATGTCTCCTATGATTATTCCAGTCTTCAGATCCAACTTCCGAGTAATCTATCAAAAATGATCTGTGATTGGGGCCTTAGAAATATTCCTGAAGAAGATCTTCATAATGATGGAGAGGACACTAAAGGTCGGGAAGATGACATTCATGTGACGCTTTTCTATGGATTAAAGAGTTCTGATCCAGGTCAGGTTCAAAAGTTATTAAAAAATGTGGCCCCTTTTAATGTTCGACTAGGTCTGGTCACATTATTTTTGGATAAAGATGATTATGATGTGGTTAAAATAGATGTAGAATCTCCTGAACTTTATGAGCTTCATTATGCTATAGGGGATCAGTTAGAGAATGCAAATAAATATCCAACGTATAATCCCCATTGTACTGTGGCTTATGTGAAGAAGGGGACCGGGCGTATTTATATGGCGGATGATGAGTTTAGAGGACAGGAATTTATGGTTAATAATATTGTTTTCTCGGCCTCTGATGATGGGGGCAAGATCCAAATAAAATTAAAATCTTAACAAGGAGTTATTTATGCCAGTGGGAATTGATATCGGGACTTGTTTTTTAGTCTCTGCCAAACAGGACGCTAATCGTCAGATTCAGATAAAGTCCATTCGGGACTCGTTCATAGACATGGACGGGGATTCTACAATTAAGAACATGATGAAGAACTCTAAGATGGATTTCATAGAGGCCGGGGATAAATTATACATAGTTGGAGACAATGCCCTGGCCCTGGCCAATATCTTTAAAAGAGAAGCTCGTAGGCCATTATCAAAAGGAGTTATAAGTCCCGGGGAATTGGAAGCTGAAAAGATTCTTCTCATTCTTATAGAGACTATTCTTAGCAGGGCCCAGGTCCAAGGCGAGACATGTTTTTATTCTGTCCCTGGTGTGCCTCTGGACAGGGACATAGACATTGTATATCATCAGGCCATGTTTTCTAAATTGATTGGGTTATTAGGTTATAAGCCTTTTGCTCTTAATGAGTCGGCTGCGATAGTTTACAGTAATTGTGCCAAGGAGCAATTCTCAGCCATCGGACTCTCGTTTGGTGCGGGGATGATCAATGTTTGTCTCATGTATCAGACCATGATTGGCATGTCTTTTTCTATTAGTAAGGGTGGAGATTTTCTTGACGAGTCTGCTGCTAAGGCTACAGGGACGACGGCTTCCAGAATCCAGGCTATTAAGGAGCGTGGATTAAATCTTATGGATCCCAATGAGGGAGATCTCAAGACTTTCAGGGAACGGGAGGCTTTGATAATTTATTATAAGAGTCTTATTCTCCATGCCCTTGATGCTATTAGGAATGAATTTCTTAAGAAACAAGCTACTATCGAATTACCTCATTCAATTCCAATAGTTCTTTCTGGAGGAACGGCAAAGGCAAAAGGTTTTAAAGAGTTATTTGAGTCAGGATTTAATTCTGTTAAAGATAGCTTTCCCATTCCTGTTTCCGAGATTCGAATGGTCCCGGATCCATTATCAGCAGTTGCTCAAGGACTCTTGGTAGCGGCCTTAAACTATGATGAAGGAATAAGCAAATAGGGATGTCTCAAAAATTAAATATCCCTCATGTCTCGGAAATTTCATATCTTATTCCGAGGCAGAAAATAATTACGAAGAAAGGTTTCAAAAATATTGAGCTCGTTAAAGAAGGAGATGATATTTTAACGAAAGAAGGTTTATGGAAAAAATGTTATCCAATGTCTAAGCTATATAAAGGAAATGTTTATAAAATAAGTTCTTATGGCCAGGGATCCGTAGAAGTTACGGAAGATAGCAAGATTTGGGTAATGCGGGATAGTACATGGCAGTGGGTCGCTGCAAAAGATATTCTCTTAGGGGATTTTATTAAACAATCGTGGATAAATTATAATTTTTCTGATAAGAGCTATATCTGTTACGATGAAAGAATTACATGTTCTAAGCCAAAAAGTGTGGCCTTATCTTTATCGACTTCCATGCTTGAACTTATTGGATGTTTTCTTGGTGATGGGGGAATTGAAATAGAAACTGAAACTGGAATTTCTTGTGGGGTCCATTTTTCATTAGACAAAAAATATTCGGAAATTATTCAACGAATTAAGCAGCTCATTTCAGATGTTTTTGATAAAGAAGCCACAGAATATGATCATTCAGGAAATGGTGTACGATTAAAATTTTATTCTAAAGGCTTTTCTAAATGGTTAAAAGAAAATTGCTATGATGACCATAAAGAGAAGATATCCCCTTTTGATATTGCAGACTTATCTGATAATTTATTACGATATCTTTTAAAGGGCCTTTTAGAGACTGATGGGAATCATACTGAGAAGACTGAAGATGTCACATTTGAAAATACAAGTCCTTCCTTAGCTCAAACGGTATATTTTATTACTCAAAGGTTAGGAATGAATCCATCCTTTTATTATAGAGACCCGAGACAGGGGGGTGAAATAAGAGGTAGGAAAATCGAAGGTAAGAAAGAAGAATTTGTAATCAGTTCCGGAAATATTGATGCAAAACAATTTATAAGGTGGTCAAAACATCCCATACCTTCGGCTAAAAAGGCCTGTAATCATGGCTCTTGTGTAGGAAGAATAAATGGTGTAGGAGTGTATGATTTTAAAGGCATGGTATATGGCATTTCAGTAGAAGGAGATGATCCTTCTTTCTGTGTCCCTGGCATAGCAATTGGATAAATCATGTATCAGAACCTAATGTATGCAGTTAAGCGTCGGATAATAGATGAATGTGAGATGGCCTTTCAGAATCATCCGGCCTATGCTGAGAAGGTAAAAGTATATCACAAGTATCCTTATGAAGAGCGTATTCAATATGGGATACTTTTAAGGAATACTTCTGCTTCTCAGATTCGTATGTCTGCAGATAATTTTTTGACGGATCTCATTTCACATGTCCGTTTGGCCCGATGGGGGAATTATCCAGGGTTATCCGTAGAATGGGTCAGGGAAAATGACTATGGGATCACGACCTATATCAAAGAAGAAGATGTTTCTTTTCAATTGGATCCGACACAAAGAATGTTTATGACACAGTATCCAATTGTTTCTGGCCAGAGTAATACGAAATATGCGGATAATATAGGTCAGGTTGATATAACAATAAACGGGACAATGATTTATCCAGAATATGTAAATGGTGAAAAACGGGTGATCATGCTTTCAAGGGCTCCTGATGCAGGGGCTGTTGTTAAGATATCATACTATAAAAAGTCCGTTGCAGATCCTGGGGCATACGTTTTAGATTTTATAGAAGATAATCAATTTACGGTCTCCCCTGTATTTTTTGTTGAGGAAGAGGAAGTTTTTACAAAAACTACAGGGACCGAGATCACGGCCCAGTTAGATAATGTTGGGGCAGGGATACAGGCTAATTCTTGTATGCTTTATTTGACCTATACGGGATCTGATGCCCCTATAGTTCTTGTTTCAGGAACAGATTATACTTTGAATCTATCAACTGGTGTGGTTACATTTATTACCACAGTCCTTAAAGGATTCAAGATGTTAGCTGATTACCGATATCAGCCACTTAATTACAATAATGGGCCATATACAATACAAGCTTACCAGGAAAATCACACGGCAATTCCTGGTGTGGTTTTATGTATTGGTAGTAGGGCTAAAAAGGGGGATCGGCAGGCCGTGATTGTTTCTAAGTTCAGGGAGTCTCAGGCCCGGATCTATGGTGGGCATTGGGAGATGTCTTTGGAAGTATCTGTGATTTCTAAGGATCCTATTCAGATGGAAGAGATGGCTGATCAGCTTATTAATCATTTGTGGGGGATCAGGAAGGGAACTTTAGAGCTTGAGGGGATCACGTTGAATTCGGTAGAGCCTTCTGGGGAGTCTGAAGAGGCCTTTATAGACACGACAGGGGATGTGTATTATACGACCAGTATAGCCATAAATCTCATGTCTGAATGGCAGGAATTTGTGCCATATCTCTTTAAGATACGGCTTATTTATCCGACACCGACATTTATGCCGGAAACTAAGGATTATTTAGTAGATCAGAATTCTCAGATTTTAGATGTTGTTCAGGGGGATTCCAGGAAGGTGATCAAGTTCCCAACTCTTGGATATGAGAAGCTTACATGATAATCTACTAATATTTAATGTCATAGACTTATGAAAGGATAAGATCCAAATGCCATTATACGAATATGAATGCAAATCATGTGGTTACGTTTTTGAAGACTTGAAAAATTCTAAAGAGGATTCTTCCACAGCTCCTTGTAAAAAGTGTGGGTTTTCGGCGGAAAAATTGGTATCAACTTTTTCGTCGGTTGTGGCTGGGGGGAGTTCAAATGAGCCTGTAGACATGTCGATTGGTCGTGAAGCCAATAAAAGATGGCAATCATACACAGATCGGCAATCTAAGAGAAGAAGTGGAAAGGTTCTTGAAGAGGTAAGTCTTCCTAAGTCTAAAGATGGAAAATTTATGCCAGTAATGGCACTTGGTGATAATAAGGACAGGGGAAATAGGAAAGATTATACTGTGGCTTTGCAGGAGCACAGACAGGACAGGGTAAAACGTGGAATGTCCCAATTTAGTGAACCTGGGCCCTTTTGAGAAGAAAATTTTTTGATCTCCAAAATAATATAATAAATAAAATCTGCACAAAATAATTAGATCCGGATAGTATAAAAAATACAAGATATAAAAAAACCGGAACTTAAAAAAACAATTTAGTGGAGGTCATCAGATTATGGGAATCGGGCCTTTTGAAAGTTTTTCCTTTCCTAATGTCTATACAGAGACATTAAATGAGCCTGTCCGGGTAACTGCTGCAGGCGCCTTACGTTTTGCAGCATTCGTTGGCGTAGCTGACGAAGCAACCCGTATAAACAACCTTGAAATGATTCGTGGCTCCAGTTCTATGGCGGATAATAGAATTGAAGCTGAGGATGTTTCATCTCAGATTACTGGTACCAATCGTAGTTTTACCACTACCTATTATCCCCTTGTTAAGGGTGATGGGAATGGTACTGTTACAACGGATCCTAACAGTGTTACTGTTTACATAAATGGTAATCCGGTTCCAGTGTCATCCGTTGTTGGGACAACTGGGGTCATTTATCTGGTTAATATCCCTGCTTTGACGGACAGGGTTGAGATCTCCTATTATTTTAAGAGAGCTGATACTCTTAATACAGATGAAGTTTTGACTGATCAGGTGGATGGAACCCGGACTACTTTCCGTGTCCATTACGTGCCTATTGTTGATGGGAGCAATGGTGGGATCACTACTACGGATGTTACCAGGATCACGGCAAAGGTTAATGGTACTGCTGTTACAGTATCTTCTCTGGATGGAGATGCTGGGACGTTTGTATTGGCTGCGGCCCCGGATATTGGTGATACTCTGACATGTACTTATTATTCTAATGAATGGCAGGACATGTCGGATATCATTCCTGCCAAGAATGTTTCTGATGTTGTAAAAGTTGGATATGGGCCGGGGACCTCTGATTTTACAGAGGGCACAGATTTTGTTTTAGATACGTCAGGGGCTTTCTCGACTATTCAGTGGGGTGCATCATATAAAGTTGTTTCTGGTCAGCATACTATTGCTGCGGAATATTTTGATGATACACAGATTACGCCTACTCTTTATGATAACAGGATTTATCGTCGGGAAACGACAGGGACAGCGGATTCCACAAACAAGATTTTTACTATTGAGTACACACCTTGTGATGGTGCAGGGCGTGCAATAAGTAGTGATAATCCGGACCATGTCGTAGCTTATCATGGAACAAAAGCGACAGATGCAACAGCTATTGATGTTGTTCAATTAGACAGTGGTTCAAGGACTGTCCTTCTTGTTAGTGCCCCTCCTGCCGATTCAACAGTGTATGTCACACAGTATCATAATATATTGAGAGATGATACATGGACATATACAGATACGACTACGGGTGCCGTAGGTGTTGGAACATACACTCTTGCCGGTACAGACAGTGGCACAGCCATGGTTGTTGCACTTTCCAGTGGGAATTCAGTTGTTGCTGATCCTGATTTTGGAGGTGGTACAGGTGTTGCCTATCCTGATGGTACAGGAAATCTGTTCTCTGATGCTCAGGTAATGCCTGGGTATGCTGTTCAAGAGCTGGTTACCTTGACCTTTATAAATGGCTATTCTTTCGGCGTGACCTCAAGTGTTTCTGGAGGAACAGGGTCTGCTGGGGATAACACAGGGTATCTGAATCAGACCTATGTTGATGCCAAGACTGGTTTCCGTATCACTATTACTAATGGTGGTATTGTAACTTATCAGGCTGGGGATTATATAGGTTATAGAGTTACCAGAGAATTCATTACTTCTGCGACTAAGACCCGGGCGGTTCCTGGCGTGAAAGTATCTGTTGCAAATACGACAGGGATCACTGTTGGTGATACGGGTGTTTTGACAACCTATAATAAAAGTGGGGCAGAACCGGATATTGGGGATTTCTATTATGTGACCTTTGACCAGACCAAAGAGTTTGACTCTGATGGTCTTGGTGTAGCCACCCTTTATACCTCTGAGAAACTGGCGCTTGCTTTAACAGGAGAACCTTCAAGTACCAATAAATTGGCCATGGCGGCTCATTTAGCTTTCTTGAATGGGGCCCCAGCACTGGCCTTGCTTCAGATTCAGAAGACTACTGGATCTGATGATGCTCCTGATAGCAGATATATTAAGGGGATCGATTATTTTAATGAGCCAATGTCTGGTGGAGACCGGCCGTCGTTGATGGAACCTGTGACAACGTCTTCTTCGGTGATATCGTATCTTAAGACTTCTAACACGATACAGTCTGCGATACGGTATGCTAATGAGCGTATGTCTTATTTTGGGTTTGCTGTTAATACGTCACCGACTACGGCTCAGACCACAGCACGAGCTCTTAATTCTGAGCGTATGATAGGAATTTATCCCGATGGTGGAATTACGACTGTTACGGATGAGCTGGGGAATGACATTGAATATTTGGTAGATGGGTCATTACTGGCTGCGGCGATTTGTGGGCGTGATACATCTCCGGCTTATGACGTGGCCACTCCTTTAACACGGAAGCCCGTTGTAGGATTTAAGAGATTATACAGACGTCTGGACTCGGTTACTGCTGCACAGACGGCTAATTCAGGGATTACGCTTCTTGAGGAACAGGCAGCGAACATTATCATCAAGTTCGGTTTGACGACGGATGTTACGTCTGTTCTGACCAGGACCCCATCTGTAATCAGGATCAAGGATTTTATACAGAAGGGTTCTCGGTCTGTTTTGCAACCTTATATTGGTCAGAAGTTCTTGGTTCAGAAGACCTCAGAAATTGAGCAGACTTTGAAATCGTATTTGGCGTCTGCTAAGAAATCTGAGATCATTACAGCTTTTACGGGTGTTAGAGCTGTTCCTGATACATCTGATCCGACGATTATTCGGGTGACGGCGTCTTATAGTCCTGTTCTGCCTATTTTGTGGATTGTGATTACCTTTAATCTGAGAAGCAGTCTATAATAAAGAGGGCCCTTTAAGGGGCCCTCTTATATAAGTGAGGTTTTATGAAGAATGTACGAGTAGAGGATCCTAAGTTTCAGAAATTGGCCAATAACATTCTTGAATTTTTGGTTGATCCTACGAAGACTCCTGTTAAGCAGAGGATTTATTTTAGGCCGGAAGAAAATCTTCAGAATCAATCATATGAGGGTGCGAAGGCTGATGCTCAGGTAGCTTATCATGATCAGAGGCATAACTCTGATTTTTATCCGATAAGGAACAGACAACAACAGACTCAAAGGGAGGCGAGTATAATGGACCGAAAAGAATTGATAGCCAGTTTGGATGTCCTCTCGCAGAATTTTAGCGAGGATGATCCTATTGCCAAAGATCTGAGAACTATGGCGTATGCAATGTCTCAGATGAAGGATGATGAGATTCAACAGCGTTTAGCATCATCTAACGTTGAGGCCAATGCTTATATAGACTTCGGTAAAAAGTACCGTAAAGACCATGCTAAGGATATCGAAGGAAAACCTCAGGCAGAAATCATGAAAGAGATTGGTAAGGCCTGGAAAGCTCAGAAAAAAGAGGCCTCAGGCACCTATGAGAAATGTGGTAAAGAGCCATGTGAGTGTGACTCTGCCGAAGCTTGCACAGGAAAAGAAGCAACAGTTAAAGATTTCTGGAGTAAAGAAGCTTCTGAAGCTGTTAAAGCGGCCCTTATTGGGGATGTTTTTGGTACGGATGATAGTGATGATGATGATGATGATGAAACATCTAAGGATGCAGCTGGAACTCATCAGCAGCCACATGTGCCTCATCAAGTGGGACAATTAAGGACTGAGTATTCAAATCCTGATATGTTGAAACAATATTTAGAAGAATGGGCTCAAAAGGGGTCAAAAGAACCTTGGTATGCAAAAATAGGCCCAGAAATAAAGAGAATTATCAATGATCTTAAAGGAATTGTTCCGGAAATGCCTGTAACGGCATCAGATCAGAATCAGCGTGCTATGCAGAATTGGCCCGCAGAAGGTGCAGCACCTGAAGCAGCTCCTGTGGTTGAACCAGAAAAGACAGTTCCTGTAGCTGAACCTGCAAAAGAAGAGGCACCTGCTGTTGAGCCTACGAAGAAAGAAACGACAGCGGTAGATACGAGCATGCTCATGACAGCTTTTGGGATTGAGATGGAACAGGGCATGATAACTGCTGAGGATGTTGGTGAGCTTACAGCGGATGAAAAAGCGAATTTGGATCGGCTGTTTCAGTAATAATCATTTTCCCTTAATTTCTTGATTGAGGGAAAATGTCTATATATAACATTTAAGGAGGGATTAAATGGCACGCGATTATGACAGCTATATTTTCAAGAAGGGCGTGTCGCCAAATACTCTCTCAGTTATAAGTTCTAAAAACCGAATATTTGCATACAATGCTCAAGGTCTTCAGAAACAGATAGGTGTTTTAGCAACTTTTGACCCATCTGAAGCGAGGACTATAGAGCCTGTTCGAGGTATAGGTTTTGGAGATCATATAGCTGAGTTGGTTCCAGGCGTCACTGATCCTATGTCTATTTCTGTAACCAGAACAGCCTTGTATCTGGCGAATATCTTTCAGGTTTTTGGATATAAGGCGGGTGTGGACGGTATTGTCAGGTCTCTGCGTCATCACCGGTGGCCTTTTGATATTTGGCAGGAAGTTGTTTTCAGTACTGTAGCAAACAGGCAATTGGATAATGATACTGTTAATGTCCTTCAGCCTGGAATGTTGACTAGTGTTAATAATGATGATGTAGAGGGTACTGGGGATGAGAGTGTTTCCAATGCTATAGGTCTGTTGACAATTTATGAGGCTTGCTGGATGTCGGATTATTCCGTTTCTTTTGCATCTGATACGGCATTGGTTCAAGAATCCGTTACTATTCAGGTTTCTGATATCATTGCAGGTCAGGATCTCAATTATAGTGAAACGGAACCTTATTCTGTATTGAGTGAGGGGCCTGGTATGTCGATAAAGCTTACGTAAGCAGCGTCCCATTCGTTTTCCCCATGCGGGGATTGAATAAAGGAAAGAGGAACCGAAAAAGTTTTATTCCTGAGGTTCTTTTGAAGGGGTTCATAGATGGATGGTCTATGAACCCTTTCATATAAAATAAGATTCAGATATCAAATAAAATTCAAATTGATCCAAATAAAATAATAGATATCCCTTCCTATTTTCTCTTCAGGAATAGATTTTCTTTCCTCTTTTAAGATAACAAATCACACATTTTAGTGAAAGGGTGGGTTTCTATGGAAGGCCTGGACAAAATCCTTTGTATGGTAAAGGAGAAATTTTCTCCTAGGAAAGTTGTAGATTTTAAAGAACAAGGTCTTCATTTTGAGATGGAGACTCTGGCGTCTGTAGATGAGATCAAAATCATTGAATATTGTAAGGATTTTGACGGGGCCCAGTACATAGAACAGTTAAAGAAGAGTTCTTTAGCATGTGCTATTAAAAGGATCAATGATAATGATGTTAGTGGAGATCAGATAGAATATACTGATGAAGAGGGTAATAAAAAGGCCAAGTCAAAGTTTCTTTATATGATAGATTTTCTTGGTAAATGGCCTTCTTTCATGATAGATCTTCTTTTTAATGCTTTTACGGATATGGAACAGGAAGCGGAATATGCTGCTACGAACAGTGTTAAATTTGAGCGGTTTAAAATAGCGGAAAAGCCTGAAGAGAGTAAAAAGCCTGTATTAAGAAAAGTTGTAGAGACTGAAGGGCCTTTAACGGAAACTGAGAAGTTAAATAGACAGGTTGAGCGGGAACTCAGTCAGGAAAGCAGTAAAATGAGTGACATGGAAGCGGAAGCTTTATTAAAGGTTAAGAAATGACCAGGGATGAAGCTTATCAGATTCTTTCGGATTTGATATTTAAGGGGTTTTTGACTATGGGGGTGGATCTTATTGAAAAGACTCTTATAGTAAAGACCATAAATGATAAAGAATTTGATTTGGTCAAGATTTATTCTGGATTATCAAGCAGTAAGTCCTACAAGGTCAGATTTGATATAAATTTAATGATTTATAGTCTTTTAATATTTAATAATGAGAATATTCTGGTTAATCGAGAGGCAAGGATAAAAGATCTATATGATTTTTTCTCAATTATACCGACGGGCATCATTAATAAGATTATGCATGAGATGCTTACGCTTCGTGTAGATGCCTATGATTCTTTGAAATATTTGGAAGGTTTTAGTTACACGGAATATTCCAGGAAGATGTGGAAGATTTTACGTGGGGGTTTTCCTAATCAGGATGAGTTTACGGGTGTTCCTGGGACGAGTCAGTTAGGGATGAATATTCATCAGGAAAGTTGGGTTTTGATAAATAAGGTATTGGATGATGAGGAGGATTATAATCAGCAGTTTGGTATGGCCACGATGATAACGTCGGCATCAAATCCTAAGGGTGCCAAGCAGATACAGGCCAAGCATAATGCTCATATAAAGACTACAGAGGAGAAGCGGGAACGGCTGGCTCTTCTTGGGTATATAGACACTAAGAAATGGAAGCCTGATGGGTGGGCGTCACCTGTGGACACGGCTGAGGATTTGATGGCAGAATTAGACAGACAGATGAATGGGATAAAGGATAAGCATGATATATTCATGGAAAAATATCTTAAGAAGATGCGTGAGAATGCTGATGCCCGGGCAAAGAGGGTTAAGGATGATTATGAGAGGGTTCGGAAGAATAAGGGAGAAGACGGTGTCTTTATAGATGGTGAGCAAAGAGCTATGACAGCGGATGAGACGAAGAAGCTTATAAAAGAGATCAGGCCTTCTGTGGTTAAGGTGCAATCTGAGGAAGAGGCTACTCCGGAGGATAGGGAGCGGTTTCTCAAAAAAATTGGGTCAAAAGTTTTAACGAGTAGGAAGTGATACTATGGCTGATATAGATCCTAAAGCTG
>Ga0315295_10003473_pt1 | contig 13435 bp, 11 predicted proteins | sample YL17G14_0_MG_FD_204453 | JGI IMG/M metagenome (GOLD analysis project Ga0315295, IMG submission 204453) | Sediment microbial communities from Yellowstone Lake, YNP, Wyoming, USA - YL17G14_0 | ecosystem: Environmental > Aquatic > Freshwater > Lake > Sediment | place: USA: Wyoming | collected... | reverse complement strand
GCCAAGCAAGTTTGCCTCTACTGTTCCCGGTGGTGATATAACCTGCAGCAGGCTGACCGAAGCTCGCGAGTTTGTAGCTATTGTTTCAGCATATGGTAGTGCTGCTTCTCCGATGTCTGAGCCGTCTAAAGGGGCCAGGATTTTATGAGTAAAATTTAGTTTGTCTGTGGCCCTGGTCGTACTAGGCCGTTTGCTTCGAACAAGCAGAACCGGCGCTGTAGCCTCGCTTATAACCTTTTCAGCTACACTTCCCATCCACCAGCGAGTGATACCACTTCGACCATGGGTAGCCATGATAATCAAATCAATCTCTTTTTCGGCGGTGAAATCAAGAATTTTATCAGCTGCGACGCCGTAACGAATCACGGGTTCAGCTTTTATATTATCACTGTGTAGCATATTTGCGGTTCTGTTTATGTAATCCTCAATAAGGCGGTTTACACGGCGTGTCTTTCTCCCGATGCCTACACCCAAAATGTGCACACGAGAACCAAATTTTGGAGCTAAATCTCTAAGATAAGGAAGTACACTTTCAGCTTCCGTAGAACCGTCCAAAGGAATTAGAATTTCCTGTACTTTTAACATACTCTTTGCCATTTTATTTAGTTGATTATAACCGACGCTCTTGTCTAAGACAACACATTTATGGTATTTTTAAGGCGTGCTTTATGATTTCCACACCCATACTTTTCATAGCGATGGCGTTTTATCACCCATTGAGTTAATACGTCGTGCTTTCGTTCAAGGCTATTCGGCTATTGCCATTACCGACCATGTAGCCATCGGTTCACTTGGCAGATTAATCAAAGAAATAAGCGACGATTGCGCTCTGGCAAGGGCTTATTGGGATATTCTGGCAATCCCGGGTGTGGAGCTTACCCACGTTCCGCCGAAGGCTATCTCTGAGATGGCCAAGAGAGCTAAAGAAATGGGAGCCTGGTTAGTGATAGTTCACGGCGAAACACCTGCAGAGCCAGTAGAAAAAGGTACTAACTTTGCCGCTGTTCAATCTCCCTATGTTGATATTTTAGCCCATCCAGGCTTATTAACGGTTGAGGAAGCCTCTTTGGCAGCCCAAAATAACATCTTTATTGAACTTACAGCTCGGAAGAACCATTCTGCAGCCAATTCTCATGTTGCTTCCGTTAGCCAAAAAGCAAAAGCAAGGCTCCTGGTTAGTTCTGATGCACACGATGAAAATGACCTATTGATGCCGAGCTTAGTTGAGTCTATCCTTCACCAAGCAAACATAAACCAGCGGCAACGCCGACAAATTATCGACCGCAACCCCCTGCTTTTAATCGAGAAAGTCAAAAATCGTCTTTAAGCTCTGATTAAAGCATGTAGTTGAATTAGCCTTTGCCAATTCGAAAGACCTTGGTTCCACAGGATGGGCAAGTACCGCGTGTCGCTGGCCTCTTGTTCTTCAGAGTAACGCTCTGCGGATTCTTCATTTCTGTCTTCTTCCGGCATTTGAAGCAATATGCCTGCGCCATGTATTTCACCTCCTTTCACCAAAGCTAAATCATATCTATTACAGTGTGGACTGTCAAGACCTCTGAGTATTTGGCGGATAACTTACGAGAGTGAGAAGACCTTTTCTGGATGCCATAGCCGTTTTTCAGGAATAAAATGCAGCACAGCTAGAAAATTACCATCGAGGTCGTAAGCTCGGCAGTATTCCTCTGAAAATAGGTAGGTTACATCTAAGGGTAATGAACGGCCGTTTCTAATGTCTAGTTCGTTTTTTTTGCCAACAATGATTGCTTTCCAGTTCGAAAGCGGGCTGTCCACCGGATGGATAAGCTTTTTCCAGGCATCTTGCCGAATGGCATCTTCGACTTGGTCTACAGAAAGAGCATCTTGTATGGAAAATGGACCACACCGTAACCGTGTCAGGTTTTTGAGATGAGCGCCACATTCCAGGTATTGTCCAAGGTCGTTAGCCAGGGAGCGTATATAGGTACCCTTGCTGCAGTCTATATTGATTTCTATTAGCGGTAACTGGTAGCTAACAAGCTCTAGTTTTGTGATTTCAACCCGCCTTGACTTCAGCTTTATCGGGACACCAGCACGGGCGAGTTCATAACATCGACGGCCTCCCTGTTTCAGAGCACTGAATACTGGAGGTACTTGATCAATGACCCCTCTAAAAGCGGTAAGAGCCTCTTCTATGTGGGTCACGTTAATTCCGCCGGGGTCTCTACGTTCAACTATCTTCCCTTGTCTGTCGAAGGTATCCGTGGTTACACCTAGTTCAATCTGCGCTAAGTACGTTTTGCTGCTATTTGTTAGAAACTGTGTGATGCGGGTCGCCTGACCAAAGCAAATTGGCAGTACACCTGTAGCTATTGGGTCTAGTGTACCGGCGTGTCCGACACGTTTCTCTCTAGTGAGGCGCTTAAGCCAGGCAACTACATTAAAAGAGGTCTTGCCTTCGGGTTTGTTGACGTTGAGGATGCCGTCAATGCCCATCTTCGTTTTCAGCGTCTTTTGAAGCGACCTCATCGATTAATTTCAGGACTTCAGCGGCATGCTCTATAGAGTCATCAAAGTGAAAACTAAGTTCGGGCATGTGTCTTAGTTGCAGGCGATTGGCCAATTGGCGACGTAGAAATCCTGAAGCAGCAGTGAAGCCCTGTAGTATCTCTTTTTTATCCACGTTGTCTCCAAAAGTGCTGATGAAGACTTTGGTTTGCCTTAAGTCGGAAGACGTCGAAACCTCAGTAATTGAAATAAGGCTAGTAAGTCTCGGGTCGTTAACTTGCTCTCGAAGCAACTGGCTGATTTCTTGCTGAATTACGCTGTTTAGCCTTTCTATGCGCCGTGTCATATTATTTATTCCTTTTAGCTAAAGGATTGCGATTTGGGATAGAAAGCAATTTAAACTGGGAAAAACAGAGACGAGGTGGTTTAGCTTACTATTTCCTGTCGGTAGGATTGAATTATATCGCCAATTTGGAAATCTGAAAAGCCTTCTAACCTGAGCCCACACTCAAAGCCAGTAGCTACGTCCTTAACATCTTCCTTGAAACGCCTTAAGCTATTTATGCGGGATTCGTGTATTGGTTCGCCTCGACGTATTAACCGAGCTGAGGCATCTCGTCTCATCTTCCCTTCTTTAACTGAAACTCCAGCTATTCTGGCTTTTTTGCCCGTTTCAAATATAGCTATCACTTCGGCTTGACCTTCAATGACCTCAGTATAAGTAGGCTCCAGCATGCCTTTCAGTGCTTTTTCAACATCCTTCACCAGCTCATAAATCACATTGTAATACCGAATGCTTATTCCCTCTGTTTCGGCCAGTCGTTGTGCTCCTGGTTCAGGTCGGCTGTTAAAGCCGATGATTATCCCTTTAGAAGCTAAGGCTAGTAGCACATCGCCTTCTGTAACACCGCCACTGCCCGAGTGGATAATTCTGACCTTAATCCTCTCGTCCCCAAGATGCTCTAGAGAATCCTTGATGGGCTCGATGCTTCCTTGTACATCTGTCTTAAGGATGATGTTGAGCTCCTTTATCTGTCCGGTGCTGATTTGAGTTGAAAGGTCACTAAGGCCCAGGGGCCTGGCGCGACTTGAGACTTTTTGTTGCGAGGCTTTCTGCTTTTCTAAGAGCATTCTGGCTTCACGCTCGTTGGTAACAACCTTGAAAGATTCTCCGGCTTGAGGGACAGCATTTAATCCGAGAACTTCTACCGGGGTAGCAGGCTCAGCTTTCTTAAGATGCTTACCCAATTGGTTGAACATGGCCTTGACCCTGCCCCAGGTATTACTGACTGTGATGTTGTCACCGAGCTTGAGTACACCTTTTTGGACCAGAAGGGTAGCTAATGGCCCCCTGGTTTTATCTAGCCGAGCTTCAATTACTACTCCTTCTGCCGGGCAATCGTGTTCAGCTTTGAGTTCCAGTATATCGGCGACAAGGAGCAGGTTTTCTAGAAGCTCATCTATACCCTGTTTTTTCTTAGCTGATATAGGCACGCATACTGTGTCTCCTCCCCATTCCTCAATAACCAAGCCCAAATCGGACAGTTGTTTTTTCACTTTCTCTGGATTGGCGTCAGCTTTGTCAATTTTGTTGAGGGCGACCACTACAGGTACATTGGCCGCTCGAGCATGGTCTATGGCTTCTACAGTCTGAGGCATCACTCCGTCATCAGCAGCTACCACCAGGACAGCTATATCGGTAACTTGAGTTCCTCTGGCTCTCATGGCAGTAAAAGCCTCATGCCCCGGTGTATCCAGAAAAGTAATCTTTCGTGAATCCAGCTCGACCTGGTAAGCTCCTATATGTTGAGTAATAGCACCAGCTTCGGTGGCGATTACATTACTTTGGCGAATGGCATCCAGGAGGCTTGTCTTGCCGTGGTCAACATGCCCCATGATAGTAATCACCGGCGGCCGTGGGTAAAGTTTACCGCCAGCTGTTGATACAGGCCGTTTTATTTGGGCGAACATCGGCTGCTTTTTAGCTTCGTAACCGAAATGAGCAACTACTACTGCCGCAGTATCATAATCTACGGCCTGATTGATATTAGCCATGACACCGTTTCTCATCAGCTGTTTGATAATCTCGACAGCACTAACCTTCAACAGGTCAGCCAATTGTTTTACGGTGAGAGTTGGTGGAAGGCTAATATGATGCAGCGCCTTTAAGGAACTGCTAGCTTCTGGGTTATTCTCCTCTTGGTCAGCAATTGATTCTTGTTTCTTATTCCTCAACCCCGGCTCTCTCTTTCTGGTAGGCTCTTGCCATATTCTACCAGCACCTGGCGATTTTCCAAAGTTAGCTTAACCCGCAAGGTATGCTCAAGGCGGTTGCCTTTAAGTCCTGTCTCCCAGCATTCACGTATCGGGCACAAATAAGCCCCTCGACCTGCGTCTTTACCCTTAGGGTCTATTTGTACTGCGTCGGCATTACCAACGAGTCGTATTAACTCCCTTTTAGCCCTTTTCCCCCGGCAAGCAATGCAACTACGTTCAGGCATGTGCCTTTGACGATGGCTTTGTTTCTTAGGATTATTCTTCAAGTTCTTCTTCGTAGGCTAACCGTTTTTGACGAGCCTTCTTAGTCCGGCTTTTACTTGCCGGTACATCGGACTCTTTCTTGCCGCTTTTTTCCTTCTTGGCTTTACTGGCTCTTCCCGGCAGGATGTCCTCAGCGAACCTGATTTGTCGGCCCTCTGCAGATTTTGCTGTTGAGGGTACACCCGTAGCGAAAACAAGGTCAAAATCACTTACAGCTGCGGCTACCTCTTCGGTTTTCTCCTCAGTCACTGGCTCCAGTTCACCTGGTATTTCCTCTTCACCCAGTGCTGATGGACTGGAAACTTCTCCTGCAGCAGCAAATTCGGGGATAAGCTCTTCTGGCTCAGCGAGTGCTTTTCTGCCCGCCACCGCAGCTTCTCTGTCCATACTTGCCTTTTCCGCTTCAACCGCTGAGGTGCTTTTAATGTCGATTCGCCACCCAGTTAGTTTTGCCGCTAATCTGGCATTTTGTCCTTCTTTGCCTATGGCCAAAGATAACTGTTTATCCGGAACGGTCACCATAGCAGTATTTTGTGCTTGATTTAGTTCAACGCTTGATACCTGAGCCGGGCTGAGGGCATTAGCAATGAAGGTTGTTGGGCCATCCGACCATTCAACCACGTCTATTTTTTCGCCGCGTAGTTCATTCACTATATTTTGTATCCTAATTCCACGCAGTCCGACACAACAACCGACAGGGTCGACACCGTCCTGGCGGGCTGCCACAGCTACCTTGCTTCGGTAACCTGCCTCGCGTGCTATTGATTTTATATCTATAGTGCCGCCATACATTTCTGGGATTTCTAATTCGAAAAGCCTGCGCAACAAATTGCGATGCGAGCGAGATACCAATATCTGAGGCCCTCGGCTACTCTTAGTCACCTCTAGGACGTATAATTTGAGCCTTTGTCCAACCCGATAGCGCTCGTTATGCACTTGTTCGATGCCAGGTAGTATTGCTTCAGCTTTGCCTAAATCAATATGAATTTGCTCTGGAGTAATGCGTTGCACTATTCCAGTAACGATGTCACCCTCTTTGCCGGTAAATTCCTCGAAAATTGCATGATGTTCTGCCTCATGCAACCGCTGCAATATAACCTGCCTTGCCGTCTGAGCAGCGATGCGTCCGGCATTCGGGGGTGTGGATTCTATGCTTACAATGTCCCCGATCTGGGCATTTTTGTCTTTCTTTTGAGCTTCGCCAAGGGATATCTCACGAAGTAAATCGGTTGCTTTTTCAACTACTGTCTTCCTGACATAGACCTTGACCTCGCCAGTGGTGGGGTTGATTTTAGCTGAGATGTCTTGGCCGGCGACAAAGGCGTCTTTTCTGTAGGCGGAGACGAGTGCTGTCTCTATGGCAGACAGCACTACTTCCTTCGGCAGATGTTTCTCAGCCGATAACTGGGTAAGGGCAACCATGAACTCTGTCTTCATCGCATACCACTCCCCGTTTCTACTCCATCAACAAAAAAGTGGGAACTAGCCCCACTTTTTACGTACTCTTAGGTTACGACGCCAGTATAACATAACTATACGCAAAATGCAACTCAGTCTTTATTCATAATTTTCCATCCTTTTTCCTCGCCGTTTAGTAGCTGATGACCTGAATGTTGCGGCAAACAACAAAAATTGGGCCAATTCATTTGCTGCTAAAAACTTACGGTCTTGCTATTCAGGTAAGCTTGGTGCAGAACTCCATTAACCCGTACTAAGCGTCTCCTGCCAATTTCTCTAGTTTTTCTTTCAGTTCTTTTCTTTTTGCCTCGTCAAGCTTAATCGGGTTGGGTTGGGTTCGATAGCGTGGTTCGGGCACTATCATTTTTTCTGGCCCAAGGTCTTTGGTCAAGCATACATGAGAACCAACGATGGAGTTGGGGCCGATTTTAATGCCAGGCATGACACTAACATTAACTCCAGTTTTACAATTATCGCCAATTATAGCTCCGAACTTATCTCGTCCGATATCGATAGCCTCGTCGCCAACGGTCACCGGGATGTTCTTCTCGTCAAAGCGGAAGTTAGCCAGGACGGTGCCGGCGCCGAAAGAGCAACTTTTACCTATTATAGAGTCACCAATATAGCTGGAATGAACCCAACAGCCGTCTCCGATATAAGAACCTTTTATCTCTGTGCTGTAACCTATGACACAGTCGGCTCCGATATGGCTGTAGTCTCGCACTAAAACGTTATTACCTATTATAGAGTCGGCACCAATGTAGGCTGGCCCTCTTATCACCGCGTTTTCCAGCACCCTGACACCGTCACCTATGATAACCTTACCTTCGATGGTAGCCTTGGCTGAAATAGAGGCTGAACAGGAAACCTTTGGCTGGCTCGTATCCAGCACATATTTGACTACATCAAAGATATGCCAGGGGTATTTTACGGGCGCCCATAAATCGTCGTAGGGAATTACCTTGATTTTGTGCCCAGCTTTGGCCAGGTTATCCAGGGCGCATTCATAGACATCGTCCTTAGTTGTTTTAACCTCTCCAATATATCCTAGAAGTCTTTTAGAATCGGCATGAAGGTGGACCAGGATATTTACCAGGTTGCTAGGTTCCTCCCCGGGTTTCGGCTTTTCTACGACGTGTTCCAGCTCATTTGCTGCGTTTACGACCAAATAACCCCCGGGGAAATAACTTTTGGTGTGATAGCCGAGCATATATGAATCTGCCGATTTCTTTTTAGCCTCTTGAAGAAGGCTAATGTACGCTGAGGGGGCAAAAACATCGTTAGGATTGACTATCAAGATACTTTCATCCAGGAAAGAGGCGGCACTTTTCAATGCATCAGCAATGCCCAGCGATTGTTTTTGTAGAACCAGCTTAAATTTTATTCCGGAAACAATTCTAGCTATTTTTTCTATTTGTTCCATATTGTATTGATTGCAGACGATTAAAAAATTACTCAGGCCAGCCTGCCTGGCCGCTTCCAGTTGTATCTGGAGTAGCGTTTTTCCCAGAAATTGCAGCAGGAATTTATCCTCGGTAATGGGGAACATCCTTTTACCAATGCCACCGCACAGAAAAACTACTTTCATCTTTCCATCCTATTTTACAAAGCTACTAATTTAATCTGTAGTTACTTTATGTTTTATCAGGGGCTTTATTATCTGGGCAGGAATAGCGATAGCTAAGTGCTTCAATGTTTTTAACATAAGCTGGCTGTGCCAATCAAACGAGAAATCGTCAAGCTCACTGATAAATTGCGGCATGTCGTTGTGGCTGATAAAATCATATAAACGCTCAATTTGCCGGTTATCTAGCATCCGGTAAATGCGATGTGCCCAATAGCCAATTTTGAGCTCTTTACCCAGCCTGGCTCGCCATCTCTTCTCGTAAGAAGCCAGTCGGGATCCAGAAAATTCATGAACTTTAAATGCCTGGTGAAGAGTATCAGCGGCTATATCAGCACACACCAGCCCGTAATATATACCACCGCCGGTAGTCGGCTTAACCTGTCCGGCAGCCTCACCAACCACCAGTAGTCGGTCGCTGTATGTCTTGGGTAAAGATTGGAGGGGTATTGCCCTGTACGCGGGGATAACTTCAGTGGTAGCTATTTTACCTTGAGTTTTGAGGGCTGAAAGCAGCTTTCTGAAGTATCGTTTTGGCTGCCGGTGTGTTAATTGTCCAACCAAGCCTCTATTATCTCCGGTAGGTACTAACCAGGAAAAACCCCCGGGGGCCAGTCTCCGGTCAAAGTAAATTTCTATCTCGTCGATGTCTGTTATGCTTACCTCCGCCTGAGCCCCGATGACGAAATTGCTTATTTCTCCTAAACCAAGCTTGGCGGGCAGCGGTGAGCCGAATCCAGTGGTAATGACCGCTGTCTCGGCTTCAAATAAAGTTTTATGCCCTCCACAATTCGCTGTCACGTGTAAGCATCCCGTTGCTCTCTGAAGGTCAATGACGTTACTTCCGAAAAGATAACGAACGCCGGATGCCTGAGCATAGTCGACCAGCACTTGCTCAAGAGCCACCCGGTCAATTATATAGGCTACCTCATCGTTTCGCGAGAGTTTAAGCGATTTACCAGAAGGCGCCACGAACCTGGCCGAGCAAACCGGCCTTTTAGCCAGATTTATCTCGGTAGGAAGCAAATTAAAACAATCTTTGCTAATGATACCGGTGCAGCAGATGTCCTGCCCGGCAGCCGATTTTTTATCAAGGACAAGCACTTTGTATCCTAGCTGAGCTAGTTTCGCAGCCAGGTAGCTGCCAACTGGACCGGCGCCGATGATTATCGTGTTATACAACTGCATCTCCTGTCTAACAAGCCACTATGGGGAAATGACATTGATATAAAGTCTGAGCGGCTCCTTTAAATAGGGTTCTGTTTCGCCGTTTTTATACAGGATAAAGTCGACCCTCTGTCTTTCTCCAACTACCTGAGGTGTGAAACTGACCTTCTCCTCCCATTTTTGCTGATAAGTCAGCGTACCTATATTTACCTTCCCAACTTCAATGCCATCCATTTTTATGTATGCCTGATAGGCGGCTGGTTGATATTCGTGGTTGACTACACCAATAAGTATGTCAACAGGATGACCTACGGTTACCTGTTCCGGATAATCCTGAGCTTTACCTTCTGTGTTCAGGACATAGAATTCAGTGAATTTCTCTACTTCCTGTGGTATGACCGCCATGTAGATAATAAAGCCCAACGTAACCACAATGGCTACCACCAGGAAAATAAATAAGGCTCTATTTAGCTTACTCATGGTATCAAGTTAGGCAAGCCAATTAAAAGTTGGGTCACTGGTGCAATTATATAGGTGGTGCTGTCACACTTGCAATCGTAGGTTCGGCATGTGGTAGTGGTTACCTGCTATTTTGATTCAGGAATTCCCCGTACTTAGCCAGGTAGGCGAAGGCGGCTGCTGCTTTGTGAGGCATGTCATAAGATACGCAATTTCTGTCGGCCAGGGAGCGGATTATTTTGTTGGCCAGGTCAGCACCGAAAGCAATTGGCTCGGAGCCGACAACTATAGGCTTGTTATACTTATCGGTCAGTTCTTTTAGCGTGTCGAAGATTTTAATTATGGCTGACAGGATGGCGTCCCGCAAGTGGTCCCTATCTTCTAATTTGGCAGCGCGAGAGAACTGCTCCATAGGTAAGGCAGGCATTATTCCCAAAAAGATGACTCCGTCAACCACAGGGCTGCGCAGCACCACTTCGATGCATCTCATTACCCCATCTCCAAAAAGGCCGGCTACGAGGTCAACCGGATTACCATGACTCCACCATGCCGGCATGAAGCTATTCAGTTCATTAATGGTCTCGGGAGGAAATTGAACGACATCGAGCCCCAACTTGGCGCAGGCATCCGCAGCCAGAACTCCCCATCCGCCGCCAGCGGTGACTATGCCGACTCTACGACCTCGGGGCAATGGATGGCATAAAAAGGCAGTGCCGGCGTCAACAAGCTCGTCCAGATGTCTCACCCTTATGATTCCCGATTGCTGGCACATGGCGTCGACCACGGTGTCCATGCCGGCTAAAGACGCCGTATGTGATTTAGCAGCTATGGCTCCTGCCGGCGTCTCGCCGGTCTTAAGCATTACAATTGGTTTTTTCTTGGTCACCTCCTTGGCTGCTTCGAAGAACCGACTGCCGTCCTTGAATCCTTCGACATAGCTAAGTATGACCTTGGTCTGCGGGTCATCGGCCAGGTATCGAATGTAGTCCTCGGCGTGGAGGTCGGCCTCGTTGCCGCTGCTAATGCATTTGGCACAGCCGAAACCGCTATCTATTGCCAGGCGCATCATGGTTCCGACTATGTTCCCGCTCTGGGAGACTATAGAAATAGGACCTGCATAGGGGAAAACGGGCGGCATATCGGCATAGAGCTTGTGATATGGATTGACTATGCCGTCGGTGTTAGGCCCTATAAATCTTAGACCAGCGCGGTGGGCTATGTCGGCCATCTCCTGCTGTCGTTTTTCGCCTTCTCTATCGACCTCGGCGAAACCAGCGGTTATGACCACAACAGCTTTTATCCCCTTGTCGGCACATTCCCTCAAAACTGCGGGTACGCCCGGAGGTGGTATAACAATAACAGCGAGGTCAGGTATCTCCGGTATTTCGCCCACAGTTTTGTATACTTTTCGCCCTAATATCTCTTGCTTGGTCGGATTTATGGGGTATAGTCGGCCTTGAAATCCACCATTAACAATGTTGGCGAATATACGGAATCCCCATTTAAAGGGGTTATTGGTCGCTCCCAGAAAGGCAATGGAGCGAGGTTCAAATATAAGCTTGAGCTTGGCTATCAGGTCAGATGTTTCGTTGTTCAAGATGAGTTATTTGTCTTTTTGCTCTAAGGTCTGCGTTAGAAATCCGAGTTATATTGTAGCAGCAAAGCTAACCTGAGGCAAATCCAAAATTGTAAATTCCAATTCTCCAAACTGTTTTGTGTTTCGGTGATTTGAATTTGTTTAGGATTTCGGATTTGATGCTTGGAATTTCCCTGTTGAAATTGACACGCCTTCGGTTCGTAATGATAGGAGGATTTGGGCGCAATTCATGCCTGGCGTTTTAATGGCGTGCCGAAGGTTGAGCTCAGAAAACTGGTTATTTTCCGGGCGATGGCTGGATACCACAGCCAGAAGGTGATGTGTGTACCTGGCAGCCATACGATGGACGGTTTATGGCAAGCTTCCCAGAAATCGAGCGTAGCTTCTTTGGGGATGGTTTTGTCCCAGAGCGCATTTAACATTAATACCGGGCGTTCCCGAAGATAGGGAGCGAAGGTCAAGGCATCGGTTAGGAAGCAGTCTTTAACCGGGGTAACATTGCCAAAGCCCTTCTTTGCCACATCGGCAAGGTACTGCGGATAGTGGCTTCGTGCCTCGCGGCATTCTGCCTTGGTGCAGCCGTGACCTTTAATTATAGCCTCGCTCCTGGTAATCCAGGTTATCTTCTCCGAGTTTCCTCCGGCGACCATGAATACCCCTGCCTTGATGCGTTTATCCACTCCCATAGCTATTTCCGAGACGAATCCGCCAAGGCTTATTCCAAGTACAGCTATTCGCTCTTTGTCCAGCTCCGGTCGACTGCTCGCCCAGTCTATTATCTGGCGAACTTCAATTACCGAAGCCCGGTAGCCTTCGAACCAATCTTCAGGGGTAATATATGGTAGATGGCTTTTCATGGTTTCTGGCATACGGCTGGTATGGAACACCAGATATAAGATAAAGGCGGCTATACCTTTTTTCGCCAGCGTTCGCGCCAATAATCGACATGGTATTGCGCTCCGGTCGCCCCATCCGTGAATTATGATGGCTAACGGAGAGCGGCTGTCATTACGCGGCTGAAAATATTCACCCAGGACGATGCTGTTTTCTTCATTCTCCGCGGCGTAAGCGGTGGGAAAATCGACCGCATAACACGACCAGCGAGAGGTCGTTTCTTTCAGATGCACGTTTGCCTGAATATCCTGGCTTTGATAGCTGTATGGGTTCATATATTTATCCGATTAATCTCTTAAAATATGAGGGTAATGTCACGCACATCTTTATATATTAGCTTCGGAGGAGGTTTTTGGCAAACCCTGTAAGCCGAATTGGCGCTGTGGGTGAGATGAGCCGGAATCGGAATTTTTACTAGGCGAACTGCCTCAGTGAGAGGTGCCTCAGGTTGGGCTGCTGATGCAGGATTTACCCGAAGAACAGGTGCCGAAGGTGGAGAATATCCTTCGCGGCTGCTTTTTGCCGCATCTGGGGCATTTTAATTCGCTGTCGCTGTCCGTTATCTTGCGATGAGCTTCAAACTTTTCACCGCAGTTAGGGCACTCGTATTCATAAATTGGCATTAGTTTTCCTTTTCCACCCTCACCCTAGCCCTCTCCCGTCAAGGGAGAGGGAAAAGGTTTTTTCTAAGAGGGGCAAAGCCCCTCTTAGACTCCCTCTTTATATCCATAATGGAAAAAGGTTTTTATTCTATTAATGATTCACCCTCACCCTAGCCCTCTCCCGTCAAGGGAGAGGGAACAAAAAAAACAATTCTCCCTCCCTTGGTGGGAGGGAGTTAGAGGGAGGGGGAAACAAACTATACAAGGGCTTTTACTGCCAGCTCCGATACGCTGCTGGCTTCGACATTCAAGCCATAGTGCTCGCTTAGGTCTCCGATTTGCTGGCGGCAGTTATCGCAAGAAGTAATGACCAGGCTGGCCCCGGTGCGCTTAACCTGCTCTGCCTTGAGCTTTCCTGCCTGCATACGGATATCCATCCAGTCCGGCTCGGCTACGAGGCCACTGCCGGCGCCGCAACAGTAGCTCTCCAGCCTATTTGGCGTCATCTCTCGATAATCGCTGACGGAGGCTCGGATTACATGTCGCGGTTCGTCGAAAATGCCGCCTTTACGTCCTAAATTACAGGAGTCATGGTATGTGGTCGGC
>Ga0315295_10003470_pt1 | contig 13444 bp, 10 predicted proteins | sample YL17G14_0_MG_FD_204453 | JGI IMG/M metagenome (GOLD analysis project Ga0315295, IMG submission 204453) | Sediment microbial communities from Yellowstone Lake, YNP, Wyoming, USA - YL17G14_0 | ecosystem: Environmental > Aquatic > Freshwater > Lake > Sediment | place: USA: Wyoming | collected... | reverse complement strand
CAGGGAGCCCCATGACAGGGGCTGAATCAATGATAATGAATTCAAAGGCCGGTTGCAACGCGTAAATCAAGTCCTGCATCCTCGTCGACCCTATGAGTTCAGATGGATTTGGAGAGAGTGGGCCCGCAGTGATGATGCTGAGACCCTTCACCGCGGTCGGTTTGATCAGTTCGCTTTCGGCGCCGTCAAACTCAATGTTACCGGAGAGAAAGGTTGAGAGGCCTATCGAATTATTCACTTTTAACACGTGGTGAAGTTTCGGTCTCCTCAAATCAGCGTCGATGAGTAGCCCTTTCCCCATGGATTCTAAAAGCGCCTTCGCAATGTTGATAGAGATTGTGGTCTTGCCAATCCTTTCCCCCGGACCGGTGACGAGTATTGTCCTCGGAGGCTTCGACGGTGATGATAACAAGAGAAATGCACCCATAGATCGGAATGCCTCTGACACCGGACTTGTGTTTTCGGGATGTACAATCATTGGCAGGGTTGAAGGAGGAAACTGTTTTTGTAATTGAACCATCTTCAGTGGGAGAGTGCCTCCCACTCCTACGTTTCCAATATTTGGAATCATCCCCAGGGCCGGGAGATGAATCTTCCTCTCGATGTCATCGGTACCCTTGATGCTATTGTCGAAGTATTCAACTAAAAAAGCCAAACCGACGCCACCGAAGAGCCCGAAAACAACCGACAGGAGAAGATTAAGTGGAACATCGGGTTTGTAAGGTGCTTTTGGATATACCGCTTTATCAATGACCTGGATGTTCGATGCCTTGCTGTTCGCAGCAATATCCACCTCATTGAGCCTCTGGAGTAAACTATTGTACAATCCCTTGTTCACTTCAACATCCCTTTTCAGTGCCTCAAATTGAGCGATCGCATCCTGAAAGGAGAGAACCTCACCCTTTTGTGCTTTTAGCGCCTTTGAGAGATTCTCTTCCTTCTTTAGAGAGGCTTTGTAATCTGATTCAACAGAGCGTATGATCTTGGATATCTCCTGTCCAAGTCTGTGTTGAATTGCCTCCATCTGGTTCTTCAAGCTCTTCATCTTTGGATAATCAGAGGTAAATGTCGTCAGGAGGTTAGAATACTCAGCCTCTAAGGTGTTGAGATTACTCTTGAGTCCCAGAATGAGAGGGTTGCTCAGAATGATAGGGCTATTCGCCCCTGACTCCTTCACCTCTCTGTAGATGGCCTCTTTCTGCAGCCTCTCGTTTGTTACGCTGTTCAATGCAGCGGAGATGTCAGAGAGCTTTCTCGTGAGTAGGCTCTCTTTATTGTTATCCAGTATGATCCCGTTTATTGAAGCAAAGTCATTGAGTTTCTTTTCAGAATCCCCCAGCTTCACTTTCATGGTTTCGATCTGTCTTTGTATGAAATCCTTCGCCTCCTTGCTCATATCCACTCTGCTCTCCAAACTAAACGATAGAAACGCTTGGGCAACTTCATTGGCAACGTTCATGGATAGCTCGGGGGCATGGGAAATAAAACTCACTTGCACAAGCTCTGTTTTCTTGACAGGGGTGATCTCGAGTCTTGAGATCAATGCATTAATGAAGCGGATTGGTACCCCGCTTTCCACAGGCGGTTTATGACTCCCATGTTCTCCCTTTGTGGGGCTCTTCGGAGCAAGGGGGGAGAAGAGATTCGCTACTGCACCTATCGTGTTCTCATATATCACACTTTTAATCTCCGACAGTTTACTCTCAACCGGCATGAAATCAGGGTCCTTATCGAGACTGAGCTTACTTATGACTCTTTCTGCGAGATTCTTGCTTTTAAATATCTCTTGCAGAGTCTCTTGATCTGAATCTGAAGTCAACATATCTATACCCTTGAAAGAAAGGACATTCGGACTCTCCTTATTAATCCTCACTACTATGGTGGATTTATACAGGGGTATCATCATGAATGTGAAAATTATTGTGGTTACCACAACAGAGATTAAGAAGATCAGCACAATCCATCTCCGCTTGAGGATTACATTGAGGTAATCCCTCAGATGTATCTCTTCTTCGACCCTGTAGTCAAGATCCTCTATATAAGGAGGCAGATCCCTTTTCTCATATCTCATTACCTCGTAAGGCTGTCTCAAATCATCATCTCTTCTTGAATACATCATAATCCTCCAGTAAATCCTTTTGAGATACCGAAGGCGCCGAAATTGAAGAATCCTGAAAAGTTCTTTAAGAAACGCTTAACACTGCTCGTGGCGACGATAATGATGTCCTTATCCTTGATGTCGATATCGGGGCTCTTTCTCTCTAACACAGAATTGTAATCTATGGTGATCACATCCCTCTCGGGTGTTCCATTATCCCTGTAAATCCTTATGTCAGAGCGTGACGCCTCATAAACCAGTCCCCCTGCCAGGCTTATCACCTGCGTAATCGATATCTTACCTTTTACTGGGTATGATCCAGGTTTACCGACGCTCCCATCGACAAACACTATCCCGCTCTTCGGGACATGGACCAGATCTCCAGAATACAAGGGGAGATTCAGATCAAAGCGTCCCTGCAGCAGCAGTGCATCGAGATCTACCGCGATCTTTTCGATGTTCTCTCCATCTCGTGCCTCGTTCCCGGAAGCTCTTTGTATTATACAGAAATCCCCTGCATCTGGGCTTAACCCTCCAGCCAATGAGAGCGCATCGAGAAGGTACCTCTGTCCAGAGGCATAGTAGACACCGGGACTTTTCACAGAACCTAACACTGAGAACTGCTGGTTCCTGTACTCTTTTATAAATACGCCTGCTACGGGCTCTGTGAGATACTTCTCCAATTTCTTGTTTATGAGGGATTCGAGCTCAGCAACAGTCAATCCAGAAGCCTGAATCTTGTCAATCAACGGGAGCTTTATATACCCTGAAGCGCTCACCCGAGCTAATGTGTCAAGTTCCTTCGCCTGAAAGACATTAATCTCGAGTAGATCCTCGGGTCCTATCTTATAATCAGCTGAGGAGAGTGTCTTTTTTAGCTCGGGACCCTTTTGTGCAAGCTCGATGTTCAGTTTCTCGGCTTTTGTACTGTATTTTGTATCCGAAGATGCATGGGCTAATGGTCCCGATTCCGGCCGTACCCCATTCCCTGCACAGGATGTCAACAGAAGGAGAGCAAATATTAATACCGCAATGACCCCTTGGACCAATTCACTCTGCAGTGTCTTTACCATGATAGCTCCTCCTTTTGTTCCCCGGTTCACGTACAACTTTTGAAGATGCATATGCCTAATCTTTCCATGTTTTTCCAATGCTCCGCCCTCTCAGTTACATCCCTGTACCTGATAAAAAAGACTACGTCTGACACATAAAGAGTCCTTCTGTCTGACTTAATTATACAGACAGAATCGTTTTCACAAACTACTCAGGCAGCGCCCAAATCCTTGTTAGGCTGCCTCGATGTCATCAGCGTAGAGTTTCACCCCTACACTCCTTCCAAGGATCTCTATATTGATATGGAACATGTAGTGGACACCCTTGCTCTTCAGAACCCCTACAGCGCCTTTCAGGGGCCCCCTCCGTACCCACACCATCATCCCTGCATGGAGGTTCGGGTAAAGATCAAGTTCCCTGCCGCTCTCTACCAGGAGCCTTAATGAGTCTACCTCTTCAGGTGGCACTAGTGAGGGGTGTCCTGGCACGAGAGATACAAAGTTCACGACACCCCTTGTCCTCAGGACATTATAAAGTGCCTCTGGGTCTGGACTGGTATGCACGAAAAGGTACCCAGGGAATAGCGGAAGCTTAAGGGATTTCTTCCTGTCTTTCCATTGCCTCAGTTGCGTCACCAAAGGCAAATAGTTCTCTATCCCCTTCTTCTTCAATTCACCATCAGTCACAAACTCGTGTCTCGACTTTACATGGAGGGCATACCAATTGCGTTCATGCATATTCATTCTGAAAATACCTCAAATAAATCCTTCAATAACCTTTCTAAGATAATCCAATTATTTTTTAATGATACCATAGTATTAGAGTGATTGAGATATTAAAAGCAAATTTAATGCCTAAAAATTGCTATGTGACTTACAGGTTATCTTTGCACTGGGTAGTAAGGAAGATAATAAAATTTTAAAATTTATTTATCAGTGAGTTATCTTTGATACTGCAGAGTGTTCCTCATCCTCTACATATGGATTTGTTGGCTTGAAATCTCTTATAAAAGTGGATTTTTTTGCTTTGATGTCAAATAAATCTATTGCCTACTCAATAGTAAAGAGCCGCACATCTCTATCAAAAATTAAGTATCTTAAAAAAAAGATGTTATAAAAACATTCGATCAAGAGCCTAATTCATTTTGCTAAATTACATAATGAATCAATCATCCATATTATAGTACTCATGTGTCTTATTGAAACAATATTTTGTAAAAATATGTAAAAAAATTTGTAATTCCTTTTAGTTTGGAGATTTCATTGGAGATATCGAAATGTTTCTATTGGATACAATATTATTTTAACGTATTGTAATTAAATGTTTTTCCATAATATATCTGTTACTTTTAGATACACTGTTTGAAAAACAGGTGTCTCCTTGACAAGCCTGACTAAAATTGAAAGTGGACGGTAGGGGATTCGAACCCCCGGCCTCCAGAGTGCGATTCTGGCGCTCTCCCAACTGAGCTAACCGCCCTGCGTTATCCTGCATTATACTACAATATAAGTAAAATCATATCCTCTTCTACCCTGTTGCATCGGTCAATCTGTCAATTTCAGACCTCCTGACATAGCTCTCGTTTTTTATGCAACAATTTCATATTAAATCTGCTTCCAGCTGATAGTCAATATGAGCAAAATTTGTATTAATAGCAAAAAATGTCTTAGATTGAGGAGTACATGTGGTGATCCGTCAGCGCTTTTTTGGGACTCTTACCCTAAAGCAATAGTACTTCCCTGAGAGACAGAGATACCCTTGTTTTACTCTTTTGTGGACTGATTTGTGTACTAATGGAAGCGGTTCAGATGTAACACATTGATTTGAAATGATTGGTGGCGGTGCAGGGATTTGAACCCCGGACTCTGCGGATATGAGCCGCATGCTCTGACCAACTGAGCTACACCGCCTTCATTACATAGATGTCCAGAGGTGGCAAAAACAGAGGCATCGGATTATATCAGAATAGGAATGTCATGTGCAACAGATCTTCTTGCCCTTCCGAGAGAAAGGTGTTTCTCAATTTCACCTTAATAAAAGAGCTCGAATCTTCTCGCCCTGATATTGATCAGTATCCCCGCCGATATAAAATTGGTCAGCAGTGCTGTCCCGCCATAACTCATAAAGGGGAGGGGGATGCCCACCACCGGCATCATCCCGAGGGTCATACTGACATTCACAAAAAAATACACAGTGAACATGAAGGAGAGGCCCACCGCGAGGAGCCGACCGAATTCATCCTTTGCCTTCCTCGCTGTATCGAGGCCCCTGAGGATAAAGAAGAGATAGAGCAAGAGGAGTGCCACACTTCCCAGGAATCCCCACTCCTCTGCAAAGACGGCAAAGATAAAATCTGTATGTTTCTCGGGGAGAAATCTGAATGGACCCTGTGTCCCGTTGAGGTATCCCTTTCCAATGAACCGGCCGGAACCTATCGCAACCTTTGACTGGTTGATGTGGTACCCAATCCCCGATGGATCCACCTCAGGATCGAGAAAGGCAACGAGCCTGTTCTTCTGGTAATCCTTGAGTCCTTCCCATACGATCGAGCCAAGGAAGGGGACAGACAGGATGCTCAGGAGAAGAGCCATGATGATCACCTTTTTATGGAGACCCTTTGTCGTGACTATTGAGATGAAGACTGTTAGGAGGATCAGGGCGGTACCAAGGTCAGGTTGTTTTATAACCAGCACCAGAGGTATACACACGAAGAGAGAAAAGGCCTTGAGAAATGTGACGATGCCTATCTCTCCATACACATTGCTGAGATAACGGGCGATAACAATAACATAGAAAAGTTTGAAGATCTCTGAAGGCTGAAAAGAAAATATGCCGAGATTAAGCCAGCGCTGCGCACCCATGCCGGTTCTGCCGAGGGCGAGCACCAGCACGAGCAGGACAACACCTATGCCAAAAAGGACATATGAAGCCCTGCTCAACCAGCTGTAATCAAAACTCATGATCGCAATAAAAGCAAAAATGCTCACTATGAGCCAGTAGAACTGTTTTATGTAGAATGAAGGCATTTCACTGGAAACGGGAGAGCGTGTGGCACTGAAAATGGTTATGATCCCAAGAATGGAAAGCAGGATGACGATCGAAAAGGTGAACCAGTCAAAGTTCTTGATGAGCCTCCGGTCTATCTGTATCATGGAATCCTCATATTTATGATACCATGTCTTACCCCCGCACGGCTTCTCGATCCGCACACATTACCTAAGCGTTGCAAGAAAGACATGGCAGACATCCCTCAACGCCTTTATAAGGCGATGAAAAGGCACTCATTTGGCTTGCAGTGTCAAACCTCATCTGGGGTGTGGTCATGCAGTCAGGCTTGGAACGTGGCTTCCGATACTTCAAGGTATCGCCGATAAAGGCTTTTCGGGACATCCTCCATGTCTCTGTCGATAAAGTTTTTGCAACTGGCAGGGTTACTCAAAAGAGACGGCGAACCTCACTGTTATGCTATCCCCTTTCAACAACTCTTAACACATTCCTCTACACATGAGTCGATTTCTGGTATACTCATCCCGTGATCCAGCTCAATCTCCCTTTCGTTCATGATGAGTCCTCTCTCAAAGATTATTTTGAGAGGGTCACGGGCAAACCGGTTTTCCTCACCCTCACAAGCAATTCCACACGCATTCTCTCCCTTCGTCTGAAAGGGGAAGGGATATATGTCAGGCTCCAGAGGATTTTTCTCGAGGCAGGGAATGAGGTAATCGAGGAAATCGCACACTTTCTCAGGAATGGAAGGGGTAATACTCCCCTCGTGAGGAAGTTTCTCAGCGAGATGACCAACTACATTTGCAAAAGATATCAGAAAAGCGCAGGTATCAAGATTCAGGGCTCCAATTATAACCTCCAGGATATCTATGACAGAATCAACATTGAGTATTTTGGAGGCAGGCTCACATGTCCCATCACCTGGGGAGCAAAGAGCCCAAGACGTTTTGTGAAGAGGAGGACACTCGGGAGCTACAGCAGGCATGCGGATACAATCCGGATAAATCCAATCCTCGATAGGAAGTCGGTACCCGGCTACGTGCTCGGATTCATTGTATACCATGAAATGCTCCATGCCGAATTGGGCATCGAGCGCAAGGATGGCAGGAGGACTGTCCATTCAAAGGAATTCAGGCGGCGGGAGAGGTTATTCAGTCATTACCATAAGGCAATGAGCTGGGAAAAGAGAAACCTGTGAGATCACGGTCTCATCTTATTTCAATAATCGGCTGCTGTTGACTGAATTTCTGAAGGTTCACCCTTGATTGAGGTTTGTTCGAGGGATTTGAGATAGGCCTCGATAGACCTCTTCGCGATCGGGGCTGCGGCACTTCCTCCGTGTCCTCCATGTTCCACCATGACTGATAGTGCGATTTCGGGTTTCTCATAGGGCGTAAAGGCAACGAACCATGCATGATCCCTATACATCTCCGGAAGGTACCTTGAGTCCCTCCTCACACTTACGACTTGAGATGTCCCCGTCTTTCCACAGATCCTGGTGACTGAAGACCTCGCTGCCCATCCTGTCCCGCTTCGCTCGTTGACAACGCCGCAAAGAGCATCTTTTATAATTCTAAGGGTTTCCTCTTTGAGGTGTACCTTCCTCAAAGGTTTAGGCTTCTCCTTCACCATGAGGAGCAAGGGATTGTACATATCTCCTTCATTGGCGACAATGCTTATCATTTGTGCCATTTGAAAAGGAGTAACCGATACATATCCCTGTCCTATAGAGGCGTTGAAGGTCTCGCCGAGGTACCATGCCTGGTTTTTCTTCTCAGCCTTCCATTGGGTATCAGGGATGAGACCCTTCCTCTCCTTCACGAGGACCAGTCCGCTCTCGCTCCCAAGCCCAAGTTCTCTTGCAAAAAAGGCAATCCTGTCGATCCCAAGCCGTTTCCCTGCCTCATAGAAATAGACATCACAGGACTCAACTATGGCACGATGGAGGGAGAGGGTCCCGTGACCCTTTCTCTGCCAGCAACCAAAGTGCCATCTTCCGTAGTCAATGCTACCCCTACAGGTGACTTTTGTTTCAGGTTCCATAACCCCTTCTTCAAGTGCAGCGGCAGCAGTGGCGATCTTGAAGGTAGAACCAGGGGGATACTGGCTCTGGAGCGCCCTGTTCAAGAAAGGTTTTCTGGCGTTGGAATTGAGCTCAAACCATTGCCTCGAGTCTATCCCCCTGGCAAAGATATTCGGATCAAAGGAGGGCTTTGACACGAGGGCGAGGAGTTCCCCGGTATCTGGTTTTATTGCTACAAGAGCGCCCGTTTTTTCCCCAAAGGCATACTCCGCCTCTTTCTGGAGGCTGATATCAAGGGCAAGCCTCAAATCTTTTCCCCGCATAGGGGGACTCCTCTGCAGGAGCCTTATTTCTCTTCCGAGGGCATCAACCTCAATGATTCTTTCCCCCGGCATTCCCCGCAGATACCGGTCGTAGAGCTTTTCGATGCCCCATTGGCCTATAAAAGCATCGGGAGGGACATCCTTGAATTCAGGGTTTTGTGACTGTGACTGGTTCGGCTTGCCGAGGTATCCTATGAGATGGGCACCTACCTTGTCGTAGAGGTACTCCCTTGTCACATCTACCTCAATCTGAAGACCCGGATAGTCAGAATGCCTGCTCTCGATGAGGGCAAGCTCCTTGAATGAAAGCCCCTCTTTAAGTTTTATCGGTTCGTAGAGGCTGCCCTTATATTGTGCGATCCTATCCTCGAGGGATTTACGGTCTACCTTGAGAAAATTGGAGAGGAGTGTAAGATCCATCTGACCCAGTTCCTTGGGATTAACAGAAACAGAATAATAAGGAGAGTTCTTCACAAGGGGGATACCATTTCTGTCGAAGATAATCCCCCTCGGTGCAGCAACCTTTACGACGCGGAGCCTGTTCTCTTCTGAAAGCCTCCTGTACTCGTCCCCCCGTAGGAACTGTAACTGCCAAAGCCTCATCACAAGGATGAAGAAGAGGGCACTTACAAAGACGCCAATGGTGAGGAGTCTCTCTAATGCTTTCCCGTTATATGGCATCCTTATGACCTATGAAGGCTCCTGCGATCGAGTTGAGGAGTCCTTGTGTAAAGAGTCCGGTAACGATCAGAGAAACCGGTACGGGGATTGTACTGTAGAGGACCTTCGTGATAAGAATGACAAGCCCGTCCATGGCAGTGAGCAGGAAGATGCTTACCATCCCAACCAGAGGGGTCCAGTGGAATATGCGTTTCGACAGTCCAGATGCGAGCATCCCGACCAATCCCTTCCCAAGGAAATTCGGCCCGAGCATGCCTCCCCCAATGCTATCCTCAATGATACCGATGAGTGAGCCGAGGATGGTTCCCTTTATGGGACTACTCTGGAACCCGATCCAATACGCTACAGCGGCGGTGAGATTCGGGTGGATACCGAAGACGGCTACCCTCGTCTGGAGGAAGAGGGCAGCGATGATTACGCCAATGATTACGAGAGGCTTCATCTCCTCACAATGACTACTTCGTCGAGCTTCGTCATATCCTGAAAGGGTCTTACCTCGATGAGCTGAAACACACTCGATTCCCTTTGGGAGACCTTCGAAACATAACCTACAGGTATCTCCTTGGGAAAAAGATCGTCATACCCTGATGTCACGATTATCTGTCCCACCTTGACAGTTTCCTCCTGGGTAATGTATTTAAGGATGCAGGTTCCCAATCCCGTTCCTGAAAGGATGGCTTCTTTCCTCGTTTCCTGAATCTTAACCGCTACTGAAAAATTAATATCATTCAAGAGCAGCACCTGGGCAGATGCATCGGACACAATAGGTACCTTGCCCACGAGGCCTGCAGGGGTTATGGCTGCCATATCCTTCGACATGCCGTCATGGCTGCCCTTGTCGATGATGACCATGTTTGACCATTTGTCCATCCCCTTCGAGATAATCCTTGCCGTGGCGACATACCTCTGCTCCTTCTCTTTCAGTGAGAGTATTTCCCTCAGCCTCTGATTTTCGTAGAAAAGGTCCTGGTATTTCTGCCTCTCAATGATGAGCTTCTCTATCTCCCCCTTGAGCCTCCTGTTTTCCTCATCCCGTAGCGTGAATTTCCTGAAATGCTCACTCATGAATGAAAAGACTGAGCTGTAGAGCAGGTTCATGTGGTTGAATGTTGTCTCGAGGAACCTGAAAGGGGAAAGGGTCCCTCTATGGGTCTGGTATGTCATGAGAGTAAATGACATGAGCACGAGGAGCAGCAGTGGAAGAAGACGCCTTAAGTACATCAATTAGTTGCTGTTGATCGCAATCTTTTTCAGGAGTTCCAGTTCATCAAGCATCTTTCCTACACCCCTCGCGACTGCGGTGAGGGGGTCTTCGGCGACGATGACGGGAAGTCCTGTCTCTTCCCTGATGAGCTTGTCGAGGCCCCGCAGCAAAGCCCCTCCTCCAGCCAGCACGATGCCTTTATCGACAATGTCTGCAGAGAGTTCAGGCGGCGTATTTTCGAGGGTAACCTTGACGGTGTCGAGGATCACATTCACCGTTTCGCTGAGGGCTTCCCTGATCTCCGTCTCACTGATAACGATAAGCTTCGGAATCCCAGCGATCAAATCCCTCCCCTTAATCTCGATCGTCTTCGGATTCCCGTGGTCCAGATCGCAGGCAGAACCGATCTCTATTTTGATCATTTCCGCCGTCCTTTCCCCGATCAAGAGGTTATATTTCCTCTTTATATACGCAATAATCGACTCATCCATCCTGTCCCCACCGGTCCTGACCGCCTTGCTATAGACGATGCCGTCAAGCGAGATGACCGCAATGTCTGTCGTTCCACCCCCTATATCGACAATCATGTTTCCAGAAGGTTCGCCGACGGGCAGGCCGACACCTAATGCCGCTGCCATCGGCTCCTCGATGAGGTACACCTCCCTTGCCCCTGATGCCTGCGCCGCATCCTTGACCGCCCTCTGCTCCACCTGGGTGATCCCCGATGGAACACCAATGATGACCCTGGGGGCAAGAAAGCTTTTCCTGTTATGGACCTTTTTTATAAAATATTTGAGCATCTCCCCTGTTGCGTCGAAATCGGCGATCACTCCATCCTTCATAGGCCGTATGGGCACGATATTCGCTGGTGTCTTGCCGATCATTTTTTTGGCATCGGCCCCGACGGCCACGGTTTTCCTGTTATCCTTCCTTATTACCACAACAGATGGCTCATTGCAGACGATCCCTTTCCCCTTTACAAAAACAAGGCTGTTTGCCGTGCCGAGGTCAATGGCGAGGTCGCTAGAAAACATCCCGAGTAAATTATCTAAAAACATACGTCCCTCCTATTTAAGGTATAGAGTGGGACAGGAGTCTACTGTCCGGTTTTTTCAATGCTGGGTTGAGAACCTTCGATCACTAAAGTCCTCGCGAGTTCGTCTCCGAGCCTCGTCTGATCTTTGCTCCCGAGGAGTATAAGGAACTCCACTGCCAAAACGGCTACAATGAACCCCCATCCGATCAGGGGCAGTTTGTAGAATAAGAGCCCTGCCCCAAAGGGGGCGTTTCGCATGATCGATTCCTTCATGGTGCACGGACCTCCGTGCATCGCAGATACGACCCTCAGACCCATGAGCCGCTTACCAATACTCCTTCCGTCAAAGAGCCCATCGCTGATGAGGATATAGAGGAGACCACCATAGAAGCCCATCTTTGGAACCATCTCTGTCGCTATCGCAATGAGGATGAAGTCAAGGGCCTTGGCGACCACCCTGAGGAGAAGGCTCGCCTTCTTTAACCCATCTGACATTTACAAATAGTATCAGATGACTTACTTTTTTTCAACTCTTGATCTCCCTCGGAAGGTTTGGAGTGCCCATTTCTCGATGTACCCGTGATACCCGAAGAAACAAGCCATAGATAATGAAGGCATGCACCTTTGATTTTTATCATGATATTCAGTATCTTAAAGAGCACCGCGGTGTCAATATGCATGGCTTTAAAAATAACGTCTGAGAGGAATCTCACATGGCTCTCGAGCTTGTAGTCGCAACGAGGAATAAAAAGAAGGTGGAGGAGATCAGGAGAATGTGCGAAGGGGTGCCGGTCGTTCTCCTCTCCCCCGATGACTTCCCGGGGTGTCCGGAAGTCGAAGAAGATGCAGGGACGTTCAGGGGCAATGCCGTGAAAAAGGCATTGGCAGTCTCATCCTATACAAGGAGGCCGGCAGTCGCAGACGATTCGGGGCTCGAGGTCTATTCACTACACGGGGCACCGGGAGTGTTTTCAGCGCGGTACGCGGGAGAAGAGGCGGATGATAAAAAGAACATCGAAAAGCTCCTCTCCCTAATGGAGGTGACCGAAGACAACCGGAGGAGTGCGAGGTTTGTCTGTTCTATAGCCCTTGCATTCCCTGACGGGAGGGTAGAGACCTTTGAGGGACACGTGGGAGGGAGGATCGGGCGGGAACAAAGAGGGACCGGAGGCTTCGGCTATGACCCGGTCTTTTATCCGGATAGTCATGAGAGGACTTTTGCGGAAATGGATCCAACGGAAAAGGACACCCTGAGCCATAGAGGCATGGCGTTAAAAAAACTCAGGGTATATCTCGCCAAAGAGTTGGCAGGAGAGCGGATGTAGCGATAGCCTCATCTCTATTATGAATTTATAAAAATAATTAATAGTCTAATTGTAATTTTTTTCTTGAAAAATAGAGTTGATTCGCATAATGTATTATGGTTCCAGAAAGAAAAACGGATTTGCCTGCCGGAATGATGCGTATACTTTAGAAATAGAGAGTCCTTGGGAGCCTTACGGATTCTGCAGTTGTTGGTCTTAGATTCTGTTGAATGTTTTAAATTTACGTAGAGCATGGAGGCACATATGAGATTGGTATTACTCGGCGCACCAGGTGCAGGAAAGGGAACGCAGGCAAAGAAGCTCATCGAAAAGCATGGAATCCCTCAGATCTCGACAGGTGATCTCTTACGGGCAGCAGTAGCTGCAGGAACACAGCTCGGAAAAGAGGCAAAGTCTTTCATGGACAAGGGTGAACTGGTCCCGGACAGGGTCGTGCTCGGAATGGTTGCGGAGAGGCTTAAGCAGGATGACAGCAAAAAAGGATACATCCTTGACGGATTCCCGAGGAATACGGCCCAGGCAGAAGCGCTCGATACGATGCTCCGGGAACTCAAGATGCCTCTTAATGCCGCACTGAGCGTTGACGTCCCGAAGGAAGATCTCATGAAGAGGCTCACAGGGAGGAGGACATGCAGAAGCTGCAACCAGATGTACAACATCTACTTTTCCCCTTCCAAGAAGGAAAGCATCTGCGA
>Ga0315295_10003469_pt1 | contig 13444 bp, 12 predicted proteins | sample YL17G14_0_MG_FD_204453 | JGI IMG/M metagenome (GOLD analysis project Ga0315295, IMG submission 204453) | Sediment microbial communities from Yellowstone Lake, YNP, Wyoming, USA - YL17G14_0 | ecosystem: Environmental > Aquatic > Freshwater > Lake > Sediment | place: USA: Wyoming | collected... | reverse complement strand
CCGTGGCCCTCAACGCGGCCAACGAAGCGGCCGTGGCCGCATTCCTGGCCGGGAAAATCCATTTTTCGGATATTCATAAGGTTGTCCGGAGGGCGATGGACGGACACCGCAAAAATAAGATCCGCGGCCTCGAGGACATCTTTGCCGTGGACCGGCAGATGAGAGAACGGACGATCCAAACTCTTCAGAAAAGGTTGTGAAATGGGCGCAATATTCGGAACGGTGCTTGCCTTTCTCATTGTTTTCGGCATCCTGGTGTTTATTCACGAGTTCGGCCATTTTTTCATGGCCAAATTGGTCGGCATCCGGGTTGAAGTCTTCTCGTTCGGCTATGGGAAAAGGCTTCTTGGCTTCAAAAAGGGACAGACCGATTATCGGATCAGCGTGCTCCCCATGGGCGGCTACGTCAAGTTCCTCGGGGAGGGCATTTTTGAGTCGGGCCGGGCGCTGGCGCCGGACGATTTCATGGCCAAGAAAAGATGGCAGCGGTTCCTGGTCATTCTCATGGGCTCGGTGATGAATATCGTCCTGGCCATTGTCATTGTGGCCGGGATCAATATGGCCGGGGTGGCCCTACCCGAATACCTGGACCAAAAACCGGTTATCGGCTGGGTCGAGCCGGGCTCACCGGCCGATAAGGCCGGCCTTCGGGTCGAGGATGAAATTTTGAGCGTCGACGGCAAAAAGGTCCCGACCTGGAGCGATTTGGAACTGGCCATCGGGACAAAGCCGGATAAACAGCTGACCCTGGAGATCGAGAGGGACGGCCGGGTCCAATCCGTCCAGATGGTGACCGGAAAGCTGAAAGGGACAAAATACGAGATAGGCTACGCCGGCTTTGCCGCGAAGATCCTCACCCAGGTTCAAGTCGTGTCGCCCGGCTCGCCGGCCGAAAAAGGCGGGATGCGGGCCGGCGATCTCATTCAAGCCATCAATGGCCAGCCGATCAACGCCAACAAATTCCTCGAAGTCATCGAGAAAAGCCCGGGCAAGGAGTTGGAGTTCAGCCTCATCCGGGACGGGAAGCCGGTCACCTTGTTCATCACCCCGAGGCAGGAAGGAAAAGTCGGCAAGATCGGGGTGCTCCAATCCGTGAAGTCGGTCGTCAAAAAGTTCGGATTTTTAGCCGCGATCAAAGAGAGTGTCAAATACAACGCTAAGCTGTTTTTTATGGTCATAGATGTCATCAAGAATTTAATTAAGGGGGAGGCCTCCTTTAAGCAGTTGAGTGGCCCGCTGGATATTGCCGGTTATTCCTACGAGACCTTCCGGATGGGATTCCTGGCCTTTATCAGCTGGATCGGCTTCATCAGCCTTCAACTCGGCCTCATCAACCTGTTCCCGATTCCGGTCTTTGACGGAGGACAGCTTTTCGTTCTGGTCCTGGAGGGTATTTTCCGCCGCGATTTCAGCCCCAAGGCCCGACAGATCTGGATGCAGATCGGATTTGTCATTTTCATCTTCCTGATCGGGTTTATCTTGCTGAATGACATCGTCAAGCGCCTGCCCAACGGCTGGAAGAGCCTGGTCCCGTTTTAAAAAAATGGGGACATGTTCCGAATTTCTGAATTCGGTACGTGTCCCCGTCTTTGAAATATGACGAAGATGAGCTATAAAATGGATCCGGCATTGCCCAGGCGGAAGACTCGGCAGATTTCTGTGGGCGGCGTGGCGATCGGCGGGGGAGCGCCCATCGTCGTCCAGTCCATGACGAAAACGGACACGCGGGACAGCCGGGCGACGATCGCCGAGATTAAAAGATTGGAAAAATGCGGCTGCGAAGTCGTCCGTTTGGCCGTTCCGGATAGGGAAGCGGCAGAGGCGCTCGGCGAAATCAAAAGGAAGGCCCGGATCCCCTTGATCGCCGACATTCACTTTGATCACCGGCTGGCGCTCATCGCCGTGGCCCGGGGTGTGGACGGGCTGCGCCTGAACCCGGGCACGATCGGTTCCAAAGAAAAGGTGAAAGAAATCGTCCTGGCCGCCAAAGACAGGCGTCTCCCGATCCGGATCGGGGTGAATTCGGGATCTCTGGAAAAAAATCTCCTAAAAAAGCATGGCAGCGCCACCGCCGGAGCGATGGTGGAAAGCGCCCTGCGGCATATTCGGATCCTGGAGGACTTGGATTTTCGACTCATCAAGGTCTCTCTTAAAGCATCGGACGTGCTGCGCACCCTTGAAGCCTATCGCCTTCTGGCCGGAAAAGTGGACTATCCCTTTCATGCCGGTATCACGGAAGCCGGAACGCTTCTCTGCGGCGCGGTGAAATCGGCCGTCGGAATCGGCCTGCTCTTGAATGAAGGATTGGCCGATACGATCCGGGTCTCCTTGACGGCTCGACCCGAGGAGGAAGTCAGAGTAGCTTACCAGATCCTGGCCAGCTTGGGCCTCCGCCGGAGAGGGCCGAACGTGATTTCCTGCCCGACCTGCGGCCGCGTCGAAGTCGACCTTCGGCGCATGGCCGCCGATGTCGAGAAAAAATTGGCCGGGATCACGGAAAATGTGTCCGTGGCGGTCATGGGCTGCATGGTCAACGGGCCCGGAGAGGCCAAAGAAGCGGATATCGGCGTCGCCTGCGGAAAAGGGGTCGGCGTTCTTTTTAAAGAGGGCAGGATCCTCCGCCGGCTCGATGAAAAAGAGATCGTTCCGGCCCTGGTCCGTGAAGTCGAAAAGCTCGCCCGGCGCAAGCGGAAAGAAAAAAACGAGACGAAGACGCGATGAGTCAACCCCGATTATCAAAATCTATCCTCTCCAAGCTGGCCGAACTCAGGGAGATTCTCCGGGCCATGAGAAAAGTCCTGGTGGCCTATTCGGGCGGAGTCGACAGCACGCTCTTATTGAATGTCGCTTCAGATGTTCTGGGGAACGGGGTCTTGGCCGTCATCGCCGGCTCGGAGACATATCCGGAGGCGGAGGTCAAAGGAGCCGCGGCCCTCGCTAAAAGTCTGGGCGTCAGGCATAAGGTCATCCATACCCATGAGATCGAGAATCCCGATTTCGTAAAGAATCCTCCGCTCCGCTGCTATTACTGCAAGCATGAGCTTTTTTCCAGGCTGAAAGACATCGCAAAAAAAGAGGGGATCGCTTACGTTCTGGACGGCCAGAATGTCGATGACATGGGCGATTTCCGGCCTGGGGCAAAGGCCGGAAAAAAGCTCGGCATCCGGTCGCCGCTCAAAGAGGCCGGACTGACGAAGGATGAAATCCGTAAACTTTCTAGATATTTCGGGCTTCCGACCTGGAACAAACCGTCCCTGGCCTGCCTGGCCTCTCGTTTTCCCTATCATACCCGGATCGACAAGAAGAGTTTGAGGCAGGTGGGAAAGGCCGAAGATTTCTTGAGAAAGCTGGGCTTCGGGCAGCTCCGGGTACGGCATCACGGCCGGATCGCCCGCCTGGAAATCGGGCCCAAGGAGTTTGCCAAGGCCGTCAAGCCGGAGATGCGCGAGAAGATCGTCGGATATTTGAAAGAAATCGGCTATCTCTATGTCACGCTGGACCTGGCAGGCTACAGGACGGGCAGCCTGAACGAAGCGCTCCGTTTGAAACACGAATACAAACGCTCTAAATAAAATAACAACGTACGGGCGGGGCATAGGCCGCCCATAGCCCCCGGGCCCCGGGGAACCAGTCCCGTCGGATACTCTTGGAAGGAATCCCTTTGTAGGGTTTCCCTTCCAACGGTCGCTTCGCTCCCTGCCTTCCTTCCAAGGAGCCTTTGGCGATGAATTCATGGGAGGATGCTCCTTGGAGGGGTGGCAGGGCGGGCGGGTATTCCCGCCGCCCGTTGGAGGGGGAACCTTTGAAAGGGTCCTCCTCCAAGAGTGTCCGGGGCCCCCCTCCGCTACGGGGGCTTTAGGGCGGCCTATGCCCCGCCCGCAGGGGGATGCCTTTATATCGCGCTGATATTAGATCAAGAGATTCGGCGGCTTTTCGCCTTTCAGGGCCATGACCAGGTTTGTCGCCGCCATCATCGCCATCTTCAGGCGTGTTTCGTAGGTGGCGCTTCCGATATGGGGGAGCAGGACGACGTTGTCCATCTTCAGGAGTCTGTCCTCGATGGCAGGTTCCCGCTCATAGACATCCAGGCCAGCCCCCCAAATCCTGCCGCTTTCCAGCGCATCGGCCAGGGCTTGTTCATCGACGATCGGGCCGCGGGCAACGTTGATGAGAACGGCGTCCGTTTTCATAAGGGCCAGTTTTTCCCTGGACAGGAGATGGGTGGAACCCTCGGTCATTGAAGCATGGATAGAAACGATATCCGAAGTCCGAAGAAGCTCATCAAGAGAGAGGGACGCCACCCCGAGAGCTTTTTCTTCTGCTGCGTTGAGCCGGCGGCGATCATAATAGACGATATCCATCCGGAACCCCTTAGCACGCTCGGCGACCGCCCTGCCGATTCTTCCCATGCCGATAATTCCCAGCCTCTTTCCGGTCATTTCCCGGCCCAGGCACAGGTCGAGCTTCCAGCCTTTAAAACCTCCGCTCCTCAAGAAACGGTCGGCCTGGGGAATTTTGCGGACAACCGCCAGGATCAGAGCCCAGGTCAGGTCGGCCGTCGTTTCCGTCAGAACGCCCGGCGTGTTGGTGACAACGATGCCCTTTTTCCTGGCGTAGTCGATGTCGATATTGTCGGTGCCGACGGCGCAATTGGCGATGATTTCAAGGAGGGGCGCCGCATCCATGACGTCCCGGTCGATTTCAACGGTCAGGAGGGCGAGAAGGCCTTCTTTGTCTGCGACCTTCTGGAGGAGGATGGGCTTCGGCAGGAAGACTTCCCTCGTTCCTATTTCAAAATCGATGTGCTGCGCCAGGAAATCCATGGCGTCGGGAGGGAGCGCGTGGGTCACAAGAGCTTTCGGTCTCATCCAATGCTCCGGTTCCCGAGAAAAGGGAAAAAATAGTCCTGGACGGCTTTTGCCGGCCTGGGATCTGAAAAGCCGTTTTTCCAGCGACCGGAGAACAATTCGTCGCTGACGATCATCAATGCTGCGGCCGGAAGTTTGTGGAAACTGGCCAGTCCAAAGACCGCGGATGCCTCCATATCCACGACATCGATTCCCCTCTGCCGCATTTTTCGAATCCAGGCCGGAGTTTCCCGGTAGGGTGCGTCCGTCGAAACTGCGGCGCCCCGCAGGAAGGGAAGTTCTCTGTCTTTCAATCTTTTCTCAACGGCTTTTTGGAGACCGGGGGAGGCAGGAAAGACCTTTTGGCCGGGACAATAGTGGCCGGACGTGCCCTCATTGGAATAGGCTTTGGTGATAATGATGGAAGACGCCAGTTTGTATTCTGGATTCAGCGAGCCGCAGAAGCCGAGGATCAAAATCTCTTTGGCGCCCGAAGCGACGAGCTTTTCCAACGAGAGGACGGCCAACGGGGCTCCCACAGCCTGGAACAGAACAACCGTCCGCTCAAACCCGAAGAGGACGCCCCAATCGGTCTGTTTTTCCCTGCCGGCGTGCTCTCGGAGATATTTTTTTATGAGTCCAGAGGGTACGTCCACGGGCATATAGATGACCCGGTCGACGAGGAAACCTTTAAAAGGCTTGGGCCTGACGATCGGTCTGGATTCGGTCATGGCGGAAGTTAAAAATATCAGAATCGGGGCGGCATTGCAATTTGTCGGGAAGAAAAACTAAAATGATTCTCTTCCATTTAGTATGAATAGGAAAGGAGACGATCCGAGACGGCTGAAGCGACCATGGAGGGCTTGGGAACGGCGTGAAAAACCCGGATGGGGAGCGAGGCCGTTTCGGATTGCCTCCTGTACGATCCATGAAAAATATTTTTGAGCCGAAACAGCTCGACCTTCATAAGTTGAACCTCGAGGATACCAGGTTCAGGATATCAGAGTTTTATTCTTCGGACCGGCTGGCCCTCTCCATAAATAAAATAGGCCTTCTCCATCCACTGCTGGTGACGCTCCGAGAAGGCCGGTTCGTCCTAGTCTCCGGGTGGAAGAGACTGTCTGCCTGCCTTAAGTTGGGGATCTCCAGCGTGCCGGTGCTCATCCTGGATGAGCCCGACGACCTCAAGGCATTTTTGTTTACGCTTTACGAGAATCTGGCCGGGCGTGAATTCCCCCTCCTGGAAAAGGCAGAGATTGTATCAAGGCTTTATACCTTCGGCATGGCCAGATCCCGGATCATGAAAAATATTTTGCCGCTTCTTCAAGTCCCGCCGACGGCCTTTTACCTGGACAGCGTTCTTTCTCTATCCAAGCTGGATCCCATTGCAAAAAAAGCGATCGCTGGGAAGAACTTGCCTTTTCTGATAGCCCGGATGCTGGTCGAATTCCAGGCCGAGGATTTGGAAAGAATCATCCCGCTCCTCCTTCCGCTCGGCCAGAATAAACAAAAGGAGGTGTTGGAAGATCTCTTGGAGATTTCCAAGAGGAAAAATGTTTCTCCGCGGGATTTCCTTGAAACGCCAGGCATCCAGGCAGTCCTCCAATCTTCAAAGTGGCCGCCCGTTCAAAAATCGGAGCGCGTCCGCCTCGCTCTGCGGAGGGAACGTTTCCCCCACTTGACAGCCTGGGAAGAGAACTTTCAATTGGCCCTGCGGGAACTGCGCTGGCCGAGGGGAATTTCCCTCGAGCCGGCGCCGTACTTTGAAACGGACGACATGGAAGCTTCGTTCCGGTTCAGGGACGAAAGAGAATTTAGGGCCCATCTCCGAAAACTCCTGGAAGTCTCTTCCCGTCCGGAATTTCAAAAGATTTTTATCCGTCCTCGACGGACCTCAAAAAGCCTGGAAAAAAATTAGTGGCTTCCCTCCCTTATTATCCGGACAAGGTTTATATCGACAAAAAATCCCTGGATTTTCCTCTGACGAAGAGGATCCTGGGCCATTTGGACGGCGTGCCTCAGGAAATCGTACCCAGCCCGCGCCGAAAGCAGGCGATTCTCGAGGCTATTCGCAGTTCCAAAGATCCGATCGGGGAAGGGAAGAGGATTCTCTATTTGACGGTCCAGAAAGGACGGTTTGTCAAGCCCTGTCCATGCACTCCCCGCGTCATCGGCTGCGGCTATTTCATCATCAATCTCAACCTTCAGTGTCCGCTGGACTGTACGTATTGCATCCTTCAACACTATCTTGCCGAGCCCTGGCTGACCGTCTTCGTCAACCTGGAGGATCTCTGGCATGAGCTGGACGATTTCCTGGAAAAGCACCACCGGCGGGCCATTCGCATCGGAACCGGAGAGCTCGGCGATTCCCTGGCCCTTGATCATCTCACCGGCCTTTCGGCGGACTTGATCTCCTATTTCCGAGGGAAAGCCAATGTCTGTTTTGAGCTCAAGACCAAGACCGCAGGCATCGGGGATCTGCCGGCGGTCCAAAGGCGGGGCAACATCGTCGTTTCCTGGTCGTTGAACGCCGGAAAGATCGCCAATCAGGAAGAAAGAGGAGCGCCCCCCGTGATCGAGCGCCTCCAGGCTGCCAGGGCCGTTGTCAAGAAGGGATATCGCGTCGGGTTTCATTTTGACCCTCTCGTCCGCTTCCCAGGTTGGGAACGGGAATATGAGGAAGTCGTCCGCAAGCTCTTTCAGGTCATTCCCGCCTCGAGCATCGTCTGGCTCAGCCTGGGCGCCTTGAGGTTTCCACCGGCCCTAAAAAAGATCATCCAAGCCCGTTTTCCCGAGACGAAGATCATCTATGACGAATTCATCCTGGGACGGGATGGAAAGCTTCGCTACTTCAGGCCTCTCAGGCTGGATCTCCTTCGGTCTGTAGCCGGGTTTGTCAAGAAATGGGGCGGCAAAGAAATTCCTCTGTATCTCTGTATGGAAGGGGAAGAGATCTGGCGGGATGGATTAGCCTGGAAACCGAGGGGAAAGCGGGCTGTGGAGAACACGCTTTTCCCCCGGCTTTGGGGTCAAGACAAAAGCTAGTCGCCTTTTTCGGTCTTTTTATCCGCGATCACGGCGATGCTTTCGATGCCCGCCCCGCGGATAAATTCGTAAACCTCGACGAGTTTCCCGTATTCCAGGTCCGAGTCCGCTCTCAAGTAGAGCTTCTTGTCCGTGGCGCTCATGAACATTTCTTCCAGCATGGACTGCAGTTTATCGGGCGTCACCTTGTCCTGGTTCAGGTACATGGTTCCGTCCTTTTTAATGTAGAGGACGACTTCCGGATTTTCGGGCATGCGGATCGTGTTCATGGCCGTGGGAAGTCTCAGGTCCACGCCCTTTTGAACCAAGGGGGTTACGATCATGAAGATGATCAGCAGAACGAGAAGGACATCGCAGAGGGGAACGACATTGGGCTCGGATTTGACGCTTTCTTCTCTCCTGATTGAGATCGACATAATGAACCTCTTTTCCCTTTATTGAAAAGGCTGCGAATTCTCTTATTTGGTCTGCTGGCGTCGGATGAAGAAGTCCAGGACCTGGGACGAGGTGTTCGACATCTCCGCGCCGTAGATTTCGATCCTGGCGTTGAGGATGTTGTAGCACCAGAGGGCGATGACCGCCACGCCGATCCCGAAGGCCGTGGTGATGAGAGCTTCGGAGATGCCGGCGGCCACGGCGCCGATTCCGCTGGATCCGGTCAGGGACATGGCCCGGAAGGCGTTGATGATCCCGGCGATTGTTCCGAACAGACCGATGAACGGGGCCGAGGTGGCGACGGTCGCCAGGATGCTCAAGCCTCTTTTCAATTCCTGTTCGAAGATCAATGTGGCCCTGGCACAGCCTCTCTGGGCGGTTTCGATCTGTTCCTCGAAGCTCAGGTTGAATTCTTTGCCTTCCAGGAATTCCTGGATCCCGGCCGCCGTGACACGGGCCAGATGGCTTCCTTTGTTTTCTTTCTTGGAAGCGAGGTTAAAGGCTTCTTTGATTTGACCGTTCTTCAGCATGTCGGCAAGTTTCGGGGCGACCAGCTTCGATTGGGCTTTGGCTTTTCTGAACGTGAGCAATCTTTCGATAAACAGGTAGAGAGAAATAATGGAAAGACCCATCAGGATGAATGCAACACCTCTCGCAACACTCCCCATGGACTGCCACATTTGGACTAAACCGAATTCCATTTAAGTACCTCCTTTTAATATTCGAAAGCCATAGATAGCTTTATGGATTTCATTTCAACTCGACCCGGTGAAAAAAGAATCTTTGAATAGTGCAGGAATATCTTCGGCTGTTTTGGCTCTGGAATCGGGTTGTTCAGCCATACATTACCTCATAGGAACGGCATACATTTCCACAGCTAAGAAGTATAGAATAAATTATTTTTTTTGACAAGTCCAAATATCAAATTATTTTCTAAAGGCCGTTTTGGTCTTGAAAATTTTCTGCCAGAAAAGCACCACCGGGCAGGAGAGAGCCACCGTGGAATAGACGCCTTCGATGGCGCCGATCAGCATGCAGAAGGCGAAATCGTTGATCACCTCGCCGCCGAAAATGTAGAGGGACAACAGGGTGATAAACACAGTCCCGGTGGTGATGATGGTCCGGCCCAGCGTCTGGTTGAGGCTCACGTTCATGATGTTTTCCAGGGATTCTTTCCTCAGGATTTTCGTGTTTTCCCGGACCCGGTCGAAAATGACGATGGTGTCGTTGATGGAGAATCCGACGATGGTCAGCATGGCCGCGATGATCGGCAGGTTGATTTCCCGGTTGGTGAAGGAATAGATGCTCAGGGTGATAAGGACATCCTGGGTCAGCGTGAATATGGCCGCGACACCGTAGGCCAGCTTGAAGCGGACGGCGATGTAGACGAGCATCCCGATGAGGGCCCAGATTGTGGCCAGCGTGGCCTTTCTGCGCAAATCCGCCCCGGCCTGAGGTCCGACCGTCTCCTTGCTGATTACGGTCAGCTTGCCGAGGAACGTCTTGTCCTTGAGGAAGGTGATGACCTCAGGCTGAATCCCGGCTTCCGCAAGCTCCGCATAATCCGTGAAGATGCCCTTGGCCGGGGCGCCTCTCTGGCTGACGATTTTTTCGGCAAGCTGAGCCGCTTCGGTTGGGAAGGCCGCCGAAAGCAACGAAGTGAGTTCTCTCGTATCAATCGTGTTGAGGTCCTTTAGCCCGCGCTGGATTTCGGCCTGACCATCGTCTCCCTTGAGCGCCGCGATGACCCTGTTGCCCAGCTGTTCGTGAGCTTCGACTTCCTTCTGCGGATCGATGCCCTTGATGACCTGCATCGTCCGGATCTGGAACTCATGCCCGGCCTTGCCCGTCTCTTGGATGGAGCTGTTGCCCAGGCCGACGTCTCTTAAGATCTGCCGGACGTCCGTAACCTCCGCCCGTGTCTTGAACATGACCCGGATCAAGGTCCCGCCGCCGAAATCTACGCCCAGCTTGAGGCCTTTTCCGACCGTGACATTCAGGACCCCCGCCAGGACGATCGCTCCGGTGACGGCCAGAGCGACGTACTTGTATTTCATGAATTTGATGTTGGGTGTTTTGAGGAATACGAGAGGCATGGCTATATACTCAACTTCTTGGTTTTCTTGGTGACCGTCACGTTAAAAATCCAATGAGAGACGAACACGGCGGTGAACATGTTGGCGGCAAGGCTGATGATCAGGGTGACGGCATATCCCCTGATCGGGCCGGTTCCGAACTGGAAGAGAAAAATGGCCGAGATGACCGTGGTCAGGTTCGAGTCGAAAATGGCGCTGAAGGCCCGGGAAAAACCCAGCGAGATGGAGTTCATGATGCTCTTGCCCAAGGCGCTTTCCTCACGGATCCTCTCAAAAATGAGGACGTTGGCGTCCACGGCCATTCCGACGCCGAGGATGATCCCGGCAATGCCAGGCAGGGTGAGGGTGGCCCGGAAATAGGCCAGAGCGCCGAGGAGGATGATCACGTTCAGGATGAGAGCGATGACGGCATTCACTCCGGAAAATTTATAGTAAATGATCATGAAGGTCATCACGGACAGGACGGCAATCATGAAGGCCAGCAGGCCCGCCCGGACCGAGTCCGCGCCTAGGGACGGGCCGATGGTCCGGTTTTCCAGAGTCTTAATGCCTGCCGGCAGGGCGCCCGATTTGAGGAGAAGCACCAGGTCTTCGGCTTCTTCCACGGTGAAGTTGCCTTGGATGATGCCGTCGCCGCTGATTTGGGTATGGATCACCGGCGAGGATTGGATCCGGCCGTCGAGGATGATGGCCATCATCTTTCCGACATTTTCACCGGTCGCGACTTCGAACCGCTTGGCTCCGTCCGGCTTGAGCGAAAACGCGACGGCGGGACTGTTCCATTCATCCACGGACCGGCGGACCATCCGGAGATCCTGTCCGGTGACCGTCGCCACTTTGCTGACCAGGTACCAGCCTTGGGCTTTTCTCTTGGGGTCTCCCTTAAGGGCATCCATATCATCAGGCACTTTGCCCCCGTAGTCTTTCAGGAGCGTCGCCTCGTCCTCGGCGGGTCCTGCTTTGACCATCTTCCATTCCAGGACCGCCGCTTGTTTGATAAGGTTTTGAACCCGGTCCGGATTATCGACGCCTGGCAGCTCGACGATGATCCATTCTTTGCCCTGCCTTTGAATAATCGGCTCGGCGACCCCCAAGGCGTCGACCCGGTTGCGGATGGTCTCCACGGACTGATCGACGGCCTGGTCTTTCAGGTATTGAATGGCCACCGGCTTCAGAGAGACCGATGCGGATGTCCCGGCAAATATGTAGTCCCAATCGCTCAAGTATTGGTCGAGCACGTCTTTGATTTTTCTCTCTTGATCCGGCGTCGTCCCCTGGATGGCGAATTTGCCCGGAGTGTCCTTGATCATGGAGGTGAAGGTGATGCTGTTCTTCTTAAAAAGTTCCTGCAGGCGAAGGATCTCCTGGTCTGTTTCCATGGTGATGGCATCCTCGGTGATGACTTGCATCCGAAGATGGATCCCGCCTTTGAGATCCAGGCCGAGCTTGATCTTCTTTTTGAGGGGATAGGAGATCACGAGGCACCCGGCCAGGACGACGAGCGTCAGAATGATTTTCCAGCGCAGTCCTTTTTTCATGTGAACCCTTTTCCTTATATGGTGCCGATCAGAAAACTATTCTGTCTTCTCCGGCGCCGGCGCGCCGGGGGCGAGAATGACGCCCACGGCACTCTTGGTCATCTCGATTTTCACGTTGGCCGCGATCTTGACTTCCAGGCGGTCCTTCTGGACCCCCATGATCGTGCCGTAGATGCCGCTCGAGCTGATGATCCGGTCTCCCGGCTTCAGATTATCCACCATCTCCAAGTGTTTTTTCTGCTTTTTGCGCTGAGGCATGATGATCAGAAGGTAGAAAATCACGAAAACGAGGATAAAGGGGACAAGCGCCGTGAGCATGCTGCCCTGCGCAGCCGGCCGGCCGGCCTGACCGCTCGCTTGCTGGGCGACTGAAAAAAATCCGCTTAAAATCATCGTATCACGTCCTTTAATGTATTCAAATACCTTTGTTTCAGTTGTTGAAACGAATTTGATTGAATAGATTGCCGTATTTTGCGAAAGATGTCAAGATAAAAATAGAGGTTGTGGATGGTGTGGAGGACGGCCGAGCTGATCTCTTCCCGCTCGTAGAGATGGCGCAAATAGGCGCGCGAAAAATTCCGGCAGGTATAGCAGGGGCAGTCTTCGTCGAGCGGCCTTTTATCCTGGGCGTATTTACGGTTTTTGATGACGATGACCCCCCGGCTGGTGAAGAGGGAGCCGTTCCGGGCGTTGCGGGTGGGCAGGACGCAGTCGAACAGGTCCATGCCGCGCTCGACGGCCTCGAAGATGTCGCTGATATAGCCCATGCCCATCAGGTAGCGCGGCCGGTCTTTGGGAAGAAGGGCATCGCTTTTTTCCAGGATCTCGAAGAGCTGGGACTTGGCTTCGCCGATCCCCAGGCCGCCCAGGGCATAGCCGTCAAAATCCAGGCGGACCAGGTCTTCGGTGCTCTGCTTGCGGAGCTCCCAGCTGACGCTCCCCTGGGTGATTCCCCAGAGGAGCGACGCCGAGTCGAGCTCGCGGAGCCTGTCCCTGGAGCGCTCCGCCCAGCGGCTGGTGATGGCCACGGCCTCGCGCATTTTTTCGTCGGGAGAAGGGAAGGGGACGAAGTAATCCAGGACCATCATGATATCCGAGCCCAGGGCGAGTTGGAGATCCACGATGTCTTCCGGAGAGAGCCGGATTTTCGTGCCGTCCAGATGCGAGGCAAAGGAGACGCCTTCCTCTCTGACCTTGGCCAGCGGGGAGAGGCTGTAGATCTGGAAGCCGCCGCTGTCGGTCAGGATCGGCCTGGGCCAGGAGATGAACGAATGGAGTCCGCCCATGTTCCGGATGACGTCCAGTCCGGGCCGCAGATATAAATGATAGGAATTGCAGAGGATGAGTTGGGCGCCTAGCCGTTCCAATTCGCTATGGGTCAAGGCCTTAACCGTGCCCTGGCTGGCGACAGGCGCAAAGGCCGGAGTTTCAATCGGCCCGTGGGGGGTCTGGATGATTCCGGCCCTGGCCGAGGAGCGGGGAT
>Ga0315295_10003468_pt1 | contig 13446 bp, 15 predicted proteins | sample YL17G14_0_MG_FD_204453 | JGI IMG/M metagenome (GOLD analysis project Ga0315295, IMG submission 204453) | Sediment microbial communities from Yellowstone Lake, YNP, Wyoming, USA - YL17G14_0 | ecosystem: Environmental > Aquatic > Freshwater > Lake > Sediment | place: USA: Wyoming | collected... | reverse complement strand
GGCACGCCTTCGCCGCCGGGCTGACCGTGCACCGCACGCGGCTGCCCGAGCTGCGCGAGCGTCTCGAGCGGCTGGTGCGTGAGCGGGTCTCGGCCGACGCCTACGTGCCGAGGCTCACCATCGACGCGGAGGTGCGGCTGGGTGGGTGCGACATGGATCTGGTGGAATGGCTCGAGCGCATGTCCCCGCACGGGCTCGACAACCCCGAGCCGATGTTCCAGGCGTCGGAGGTGAGCGTGGACGGCGTGAGCACGGTGGGGCAGGGACGGCACCTCCGGCTGCAGGTGCACGACGCCACCGGGAGCGCGGAGGCCATCGGCTTCGGGCTGGGTGAGCGAGCGTCCGGGCTGGAGCGCGGCTGCCGGTGCGCGCTCGCCTTCACGCCCATCCGCAACGAATGGATGGGCGAGACGCGGGTGCAGCTCAAGGTGAAGGGGGTGCGCGTGCCATGACCACCCCCGGGGCCGGCAACGAGGTGGGCGAGCTCAGGGCCTCGCTGCTCGCGGCGCTCGACGAGAAGGCGCCGCGCGTGGACCGGGACCGGGTGGCCGCTTGCTTCGACTTCGCCGCGCAGGCCCACGGGAGCCAGCGCCGCGCCTCGGGGCAGCCCTTCATCTCGCACCCGGTGTCGGTGTGCCGCATCCTGCTCGACCTGCTCGAGTCGCGGCTCGACACCACGCTCGCCAGTGCCGCCCTGTTCCACGACGTGGTCGAGGACACCGGCACCACGCTGGAGGAGGTGGAGAAGCGCTTCGGCCGCGAGGTGGGCGGCCTGGTCGAGGGGGTGACGAAGCTCGCGGGTCTGCACTTCGACAGCCGCGAGGCCCAGCAGGCCGAGAACTTCCGCAAGATGCTGCTCTCGATGTCGCACGACCTGCGGGTCATCTTCATCAAGCTGGCGGACCGCCTGCACAACATCCGCACCATCGAGTACCTGCCGTCCGAGCGCGCGCTGCGCATCGCCACCGAGACGCGCGACATCTACGCGCCGCTGGCCCACCGCCTGGGCATCGCCAGCATCAAGCGCGAGCTCGAGGACCTGAGCCTGAAGGTGCTGGACCCGGCGGCCTACCAGGACCTGGCGCAGCGCATCCTGGCGCGCCGCGACGAGCGCGAGCGCTTCCTGGCGGGCGTGAAGCAGCGCATGGAGGAGGGTCTGAAGGCGGTGGGCATCCGGGCCGAGGTGAGCGGCCGGCCCAAGCACTTCCACTCGATCTACATGAAGATGCGCTCGGGGCGCGACTTCGACAGCATCGGAGACCTGTTCGGGCTGCGCGTCATCACGCACACGCGCAGCGACTGCTACCGGGCGCTGGGCGTGGTGCACGACCTGTTCACCCCGGTGGCCGAGCGCTTCAAGGACTACATCGCCACGCCCAAGAGCAACATGTACCAGTCCCTGCACACCACGGTGCTGACGGCGGACGGCGAGATGGTCGAGGTGCAGATCCGCACCCGCGACATGCACCGCACGGCCGAGACGGGCATCGCCGCCCACTACGTCTACAAGCAGGGCGGCCGCGTGGACGAGGAGCTGGACGCGAAGCTGGGCGGCTTCGTGGCGCAGACCGCGGACTGGCAGCGCGCCGCCACCGACGACGAGTACATGGACTTCCTGCGGACCGCGCTCTACCAGGAGGAGGTCTACGTCTACACCCCGCGGCGCGAGCTCAAGCGGCTGCCCAAGGGTGCGACCGCGCTGGACTTCGCCTTCCTGATCCACACCGCGGTCGGGCGGCGCACCGTGGGCGCGCGCGTGAACGGCGAGCTGGTGCCGCTGCGTTACGTGCTGCAGAACGGCGACACGGTGGAGATCATCACCTCCCCGCAGGCGCAGCCCCACGACGACTGGCTCCAGATCCTCAAGACGGCCGGGGCGCGCGGCAAGGTCCGGCATTGGCTGCGCTCGCGCCGCCACGCCGACAGCGTGTCGCTGGGCCGCGAGATGCTGGAGCGCGAGTTGCGGCGGCTGCGGCACCGGCCTCCGGAGGAGCGCGTGGTGGAGGTGGCGCGCGCGCTGGGCTGCGGCGACCTCGAGACGCTGTACGCGCGGCTCGCGGAGGGGCAGATCTCCCTGAGCCAGGTGACGCACAAGCTCGAGCCGCCCCGGGAGGGCTTCGCCGAGCTGCTCGCCAAGTCGCCGCTCCAGGCGTTCGGCATCGGGCGGAAGCCCGCCGGGGGTATCCGCATCCACGGCATCGACAACGTCATGGTGCAGTTCGCGCGCTGCTGCCAGCCGGTGCCCGGGGACCGCATCGTGGGCATCGTCACGGTGGGGCGCGGCGTCTCGGTGCACCGGCAGGACTGCCCGAACACCTTCGGCGAGCGCGTGCCGGCGGAGCGGCGGGTCGCCGTGGACTGGGACGTCGGCCTGGGCGAGACCTTTCCGGTGCGCCTGCTGGTGTACGGGCAGGACCGCACGCTCCTGCTGGCGGACGTGGCGCGGGCCATCTCCCTGGCGTCGGTCAACATCCGCAGCGCCGGCGTCGCCAGCGAGGACCGCACGGCGCGCGGCGTGTTCGTGATCGAGGTGCCGCACCGGGCGAAGCTGCAGGAGGTGATGCAGGCCATCCGCCGGGTCGCGGGCGTCACCCGGGTGGAGCGGCGCCGTCGCCTGCTGCGCTCCACGCGCCCGCGCCGCGCGGGGGACCAGGGGTGAGGGCGCTGGTCCAGCGCGTCGCACGCGCGCAGGTGACCGTCGAGGGCCGCGTGGCCGGCGAGATCGGCCGCGGGTTGCTGGTGCTGCTGGGCGCGACCCACGAGGACGGCGAGCGCGAGGCGGCGTGGCTGGCGTCGAAGGTCGCCGCGCTGAGGATCTTCGGCGACGCGGCCGGACTCATGAACCTCGACGTCCGGCAGGCGGGTGGCGCGGTGCTGGTGGTGCCGCAGTTCACGCTCTACGGGGACGCCCGCCGCGGGCGCCGTCCCGACTTCGTGCGCGCCGCGCGGCCGGAGCAGGCCGAGCCGCTGTGCGAGCGCTTCTGCGCGCTCCTCGCCGGCGAGGGCGTGCCGGTCGAGCGCGGCGTGTTCGGCGCACACATGGAGGTCGAGCTCGTGAACGACGGCCCGGTCACCCTGATGCTGGAGACGCCCGCGACCGCCGGGGCCGCGGGAGGGGAGGCGCCGTGAGCAGGACGCGGGCGGACGTGGGCCGGCTGTTCTACGCGGGAACGGGGCCCGTCGTGCTGGCCTCGGCCTCGCCCCGCCGCGTGGCCCTGCTGCGCCAGGTGGGGCTCTCCTTCACCGTGGTGGACCCGGGCCCGGACCGCGCGTGGCCGGGAGCGGCCGAGCCGCGCCACGGGGTGCGTGCGCTGGCGCTGGACAAGGCGCGGCGCGTGGCGGCGCGGCGGCCGGGTGCCCTGGTCATCGGCGCCGACACGGTGGTGGTGGCCCGCGGGGCACGGCTGGGCAAGCCCCGGGACGGGGCCGAGGCGCTCGAGATGCTGCGGTGCCTCCACGGACGCACCCACGAGGTGTGGACCGGGATCGCGGTGGTGCGGGACCGCGAGCAGCGCACGGCCGCCGAGGTGACCAAGGTGCAGTTCGTGCGGATGACGGAGGCCGAGATGGAGGCCTACGTGAAGGCCGGGGAGCCCCTCGACAAGGCCGGGGCCTACGGGATCCAGGGGCTGGCCTCCCAGTTCATCCGGCGCCTCGAGGGGGACTACCCGAACGTGGTGGGCCTGCCCCTGGCCCGCCTGCGGCAGGTGCTCGCCGAGTTCGCCTGAGGGCGGGAGCGGCCCGCTCCCCGCGGCGGCGGGCGGGCCCGGGTGCGTCCCGCGCGGCTTGACACTCCTTCGACGGTCCTGCTAGTCTCCGGCGCTTCTTGCGGATACGGGTCGGTCCCGCGTCCGGTCCCTGCGGATCTCCGCGGGGGCCGCTGGGGCTTGCCCTCAGGGATCGTGAAGTGGAGGAAGGCATGAAGACATACACCGCCCGGCCCGGCGACATCCAGCGGCAGTGGCTGGTCGTGGACGCCGAGGGCAGGACGCTGGGGCGGCTGGCCACGCAGGTGGCCATGGTCCTGCGGGGCAAGCACAAGCCGATCTACACGCCCCACATCGACACCGGCGACCACGTCGTGGTGATCAACGCGAGCAAGATCGTCCTCAGCGGGCGCAAGGCGGAGGACAAGCGGTACTTCCATCATACGCTGTATCCGGGCGGTGCGACCTGGACCTCGATCGTCGAGGTCATGGCGAAGCACCCCGAGCGGGTGGTGTCGAGGGCCGTGCAGGGCATGATGCCCAAGAACAAGCTCGGCCGCGCGATGCTCAAGAAGATGAAGGTGTACGCGGGTCCCGAGCATCCCCACGCGGCGCAGCAGCCGACTCCGTGGGATCCCAAGTAGGCACGAGGAGACGATGGCGACCGAGATCTCGAACAAGCCTCGCACCGGACGGCGCAAGAACGCGGTGGCGCGTGTCCAGATGCTGCCGGGCAACGGCAAGCACGTCGTGAACGACCGCACGCCGCTCGAGTACCTGAAGCGGGAGTCGCTGGTCCAGGCCGCCTTCCACCCGCTGACCGTGGCCAACGCGGCGGGCCGTTACAACGTGGTGGCGCGGCTGCACGGCGGCGGGCTCACGGGCCAGGCCGGCGCGCTGCGGCTCGCGCTGGCGCGGGCGCTGGTGGGCGGGGACGAGAGCCTGCGCGCGGTGATGGGGCGGGCGGGACTGCTGACGCGCGACCCGCGCATGAAGGAGCGCAAGAAGTACGGACAGCCGGGGGCGCGCAAGCGCTTCCAGTTCAGCAAGCGCTAGACCGGTCACAAAAACCACACGCCCCGCCGAAGCGCCGGGGGTCCCCATCGGGGGCGGCGCTCGCGAACGCCGGACGGGGCGGAGGATGAACCCCGGAGGAGGGTGGACGTGGCAGACATCGGCATGAAGGACCTGCTCGAAGCGGGTGTGCACTTCGGGCACCAGACGCGGCGCTGGAATCCGCAGATGAAGAAGTTCATCTTCATGGAGCGGAACGGCATCTACATCATCGACCTCCAGAAGACGCTGAAGTGCGTGCAGGAGGCGAAGGCCGCGATCGAGCGGGTGGTCCGCGGCGGCGGGCACGTGCTCTTCATCGCCACGAAGAAGCAGGCCAAGCCCATCGTGGTCGAGGAGGCGGCGCGCGCCGGCATGTTCCACGTCACCGAGCGCTGGCTGGGCGGCTTGCTCACCAACTTCAAGACCATCCGCACCAGCATCAAGCGCCTGCACGACCTGGACAAGATGGCCGCCGACGGCACGTTCGAGAAGATGAGCAAGAAGGAGGTCTCCCGGCTGTCGCGCGAGCGCGAGCGCCTGGAGTTCGCCTTCGCCGGCATCAAGGAGATGCCGGGGCTGCCGTCGCTGGTGTTCGTGATCGACACCAAGAAGGAGAAGATCGCGGTGGCCGAGGCCAACCGGCTCGGCATCCCGATCGTGGGCATCGTGGACACGAACTGCGATCCCACCGTGGTGAACTTCCCGATCCCGGGCAACGACGACGCGATCCGGGCCATCCGGCTGTTCACGCGCCTGGTCTCGGACACCGTGCTCGAGGCGCGCTCGTTCGCGCTCGAGGGTGCCGACCAGGAGACCGTCTCCTTCGGCGGCGAGGAGACCGAGGGCGAGACGCAGACCACGACCGTCGGGTGAATCGGGGAGCGTGTTCGATGACGCCCGTCCGTGATCGTGTCGCGGGCGGGCGTCCTGACCATAGGGGAGCGAGATGACGATCAGTGCCGAACTGGTGAAGCAGCTCCGGGACCGCACCGGGGCCGGGATGATGGAGTGCAAGAAGGCCCTGTCCGAGGCCGCGGGTGACGTGGAGAAGGCCATCGACGTGCTGCGCAAGGCCGGCAACGACCGCATGGCGGGGCGCACCGGGCGCACGGCGAGCGAGGGCCTGGTGGAGTCGTACATCCACCCGGGCAGCCGGGTGGGGGTGCTGATCGAGGTGAACTGCGAGACCGACTTCGTGGCGCGCACGCCCGAGTTCGGCGAGCTGGTGCGCAACCTCGCCATGCAGGTGGCCGCGGCCGGCGCGGACCACGTGAAGCGCGAGGACGTGCCCGCCGAGCGCGTGGCCAGGGAGCGTGAGATCTACGCCGCCCAGATGGAGGGGCAGAAGAAGCCGCCCGCCATCATCGAGAAGATCGTGGACGGCAAGCTCGAGAAGTTCTACGCCGAGGTGTGCCTGCTCGAGCAGCCCTACATCCGCGACGACAAGGTCAAGGTGGGCGACCTGGTGCTGGAGGCCGCCCGCAAGACCGGGGAGAACGTGGTGGTGAGGCGCTTCGCGCGCTTCCGGCTCGGCCAGGAGTGATCCGGTGGCGCTCCGCTGGCAGCGCGTCCTGCTGAAGCTCTCGGGCGAGATCCTCGCTGGCGGGGGCGAACACGGCGTGGACGAGGCCGTGATGGGCGCGCTGGCGGACGAGATCTGCGACGTGCACCGGATGGGCGTGGGCGTCGGGATCGTCCCGGGCGGGGGCAACATCTTCCGCGGGCTGGCGGCGAGCACCCGGGGCATGGACCGGGTGGGCGCCGACTACATGGGCATGCTGGCCACGGTCATCAACGGGCTGGCGCTGCAGCACGCCCTGGAGAAGCGGGGCGTGGACACGCGCGTGATGTCGGCCATCGAGATGGCACGCGTGTGCGAACCCTACATCCGGCGCCGGGCGATCCGGCACCTCGAGAAGGGCCGCGTCGTCGTGCTGGCGGCCGGTACCGGCAATCCCTACTTCACCACCGACACGGCCGCGGCGCTGCGCGCCATCGAGATCGGCGCGGATGTCGTGCTCAAGGCCACGAAGGTGGACGGCATCTACAGCAGCGACCCGGTCCGCGACCGGGACGCGACCTTCTACCCACGCATCACGTATCGGGACATCCTCGACCGCGGGCTCGGGGTCATGGACCTGACGGCCATCACGCTCCTCAAGGAGAACCGCCTACCGCTCGTCGTCTTCAACGTCGGGCAGCGGGGGAACCTCCTGAAGCTGATGCAGGGCGAGGCCGTGGGGACCGCGGTCACGGAGTGACGGCGATGGCGCACAAGATCATGGTCGAGGCGGAAGAGCGCATGAAGAAGGCGGTGGAGGCGGTCCGTCGCGAGCTGTCCGGCGTCCGCACGGGGAAGGCCACCCCCGCGCTGCTGGACACCGTGCGGGTGGAGGCCTACGGGCAGCCCACGCCGCTGAACCAGCTGGGGCAGGTGACGGCGCCGGAGCCGCGCCTGCTCGTGGTGCAGCCCTACGACAAGAGCCTGGTGAAGGCGGTGCATCGCGCCATCCAGCAGGCGGACCTCGGGCTGAACCCGACCGACGACGGCATCGTCGTGCGCGTCCCCATCCCGACCCTCACCGAGGAGCGGCGCAAGGACCTCGTGAAGCTGGTCGCGAAGTTCGCCGAGGAGGGGCGGGTGCACGTCCGCCAGATCCGGCACGACGTCATCCACGAGCTCAAGAAGCAGGGCAAGGACGGCGTGCTCCCCGAGGACGAGGAGCGGCGGCTCGAGACGGAGACGCAGAAGCTCACCGACCGCTACATCGGCTCCGTGGACGAGCTGCTGAAGAAGAAGACGGCCGAGGTCATGGAGGTCTAGCGCAGGCCTCCTCCGCGGCCGGCCGCGCCCCCGCTGGGGACGCGCGGCGCACGGGGCCGCGGGGTGACGCAGGCGCGAGGGCCGCGGAGGACCGGTGCCCACCCGCATCCCGACGCCCGAGGAACTGAAGTCCCGCGGCAACCTGCCCCGGCACGTCGCCATCATCATGGACGGCAACGGGCGCTGGGCGAAGGCCCGCGGGGTGCCGCGGCTGCTGGGTCACCGCGCGGGACGCGAGGCGGTGCGCGAGGCGGTGCGCGGCTGCGCCGCCCTGGGCGTCGAGGTGCTCACGCTCTATACGTTCTCGACCGAGAACTGGAGCCGCCCGGTCCGCGAGGTCTCGGCGCTGATGAGCATGCTGCGCGAGAGCCTGCGCGCCGAGCGCGAGGAGCTGAAGGCCAACAACGTGCGGCTGCAGGTCATCGGGCGCCTCGAGGACCTGCCCGTGCCGGTGCGCCGGGCGATCGGGGAGGCCCAGGACTTCCTGGCGCCGTGCACCGGGATGCTCCTCAACCTCGCGCTCTCGTACAGCGGGCGCGCGGAGCTGGTGGATGCCATCCGGCGCATCGTGGACGAGCGGGCCGGGCGGCGGCTGGCCCCCGGCGACGTGGACGACGAGCTGGTGGCGAGCTACCTCTACACGGCCGGCCTGCCCGACCCCGACCTGCTGATCCGCACCAGCGGCGAGATGCGCATCTCGAATTTCATGCTGTGGCAGCTCGCCTACACCGAGCTGTGGATCACCGACACGCTGTGGCCCGATTTCCGCCGCCGCCACCTGTACCAGGCGATCGCGGAGTACCAGGGGCGGGAACGCCGCTTCGGCCGGGTGGACTGAGGTGGGTGAGGGCGGCACCCCGCAGGAGGGCGTGAGCCCCGCCACCCCCGCCGCGAAGAGCTCGTCGTGGGCGCTGGGGCTGCGCGTCGCGAGCGGCGTGCTGTTCCTGCCGCTCCTCATCCTGCTGGCGCGCGCCGGCGGCTACGCCTTCCTCGGCCTCATCGCCATCGAGGTGGTGCTCGGGCTCCTCGAGTTCTACCGCATGATGCGCGGCAAGGGACTGCACCCGTATCCCGTGCTGGGCCTCCTGTGCGGGCTGGGCGTCCTGTGGAAGGCCTACCGGCCGCACCAGAGCCAGAGCGACCTGCTGCTGACCGGGGCGGTGCTGCTGACGCTGGGGCTGGGGTTGCGGCGTCCCGACCTGAAGGGGCGCGTCGAGGGCATGGCGGTCACGCTGTTCGGCGTGCTGTACGTGGGCTGGCTCTCGGCCCACCTGGTCCTGCTGCGCGAGCTGCCCTGGCGCGCCGGCACGCCGTACGCCGAGGGCGCCGCCTACGCGCTGCTGGCGTTCTTCCTGACCTGGAGCTGCGACACCGCGGCCTACGTCGTGGGCCGGGCCTTCGGCCGCACGCGGCCCTGGACGCGCATCTCGCCGCGCAAGTCGGTGGAGGGCGCGGTGGGAGGGCTGGCGGGCGCGGTCGCCGCCGGCTTCGTCGCGCGGGCCTGGTTCGCTCCCTTCCTCTCGACGCTCGACGCCGCGGTGCTGGGGCTCGGCGCGGGCGTGTTCGCGCAGGCAGGGGACCTGGTGGAGTCCATGCTCAAGCGGGATGCGCGGCACGGCGACTCCTCCGACATCATCCCGGGCCACGGCGGCATCCTCGACCGCTTCGACTCCCTGTTCTTCGCGGCCCCGCTGGTGTTCTTCTACCTGAAGATCGTGGTGTTCCAGGTCCCGTGAGCGCCCTGGACCGCATGCGCCTGGCGGTGCTCGGGTCCACGGGCTCGATCGGCGTGCAGGCGCTCGAGGTGGCGGCCCGCGAGCGCGGGCGCGTGACCGTGACCGCCCTCGCGGCGGGTCGCTCGCTCGAGGCCCTGGTGGCGCAGGCACGGACGTGGCGGCCGCGGGCGCTGGCGCTCGAGCACGCGGCCGATCCCGCCGGGGCGCGGACCGCCCTGCAGGAGGCCGCTCCGGGTGCGCGCGTGGAGGTGGGCGCGGGCGCCGCCGCGCGCCTCGCGGCGGAGTGCGGGGCCGACGTCGTGCTCAACGGCATCGTCGGCGCGGCCGGACTGCGCGCCTCGCTGGCCGCGCTGGAGCGGGGCGCGCGGCTGGCGCTCGCGAACAAGGAGACCCTGGTCGTGGGCGGGCCACTGGTGCGCAGGGCTCTTGAGCGCGGCGGCGAGCTGGTGCCGGTGGACAGCGAGCACAGCGCCGCGCTGCAGTGCCTCGGTGGCCGGCCGCCGGCGGAGGTGCGGCGGCTGACGCTCACCGCCTCGGGCGGGGCCCTGCGCTCGCACCCGGACTGGCGCCGCGCCACGCCCGCCGAGGTGCTCGCGCACCCGGTCTGGAGCATGGGGCCGCGCATCACGGTGGACTCGGCGCTGCTCTTCAACAAGGGGCTCGAGCTGATCGAGGCGCAGGCGCTGTTCGGGCTCGGCTGGCACCAGCTCGACGCGGTGCTCCACCCGCAGGCGCTGGTGCACGCCATGGCGGCGTTCACCGACGGCTCCTGCGTGGTGCAGGCGGCAACGGCCGACATGCGGCTGCCCATCCAGCTGGCCCTGTCCTGGCCCGCCCGCTGGGGCGAGGCGGTGCCCCCGATCGGAGCCACGGACCTCGCGGGGCTCGAGTTCGCCCCGCTCGAGGCCGGCCGCTTCCCGGCGTTCGACCTCGCGCTGGCGGCGGGCCGTTCCGGCGGCACGGCGCCGTGCGTGCTCAACGCGGCCGACGAGGTCGCGGTGGGCGCGTTCCTCGAGGGCGTGGTGCCGCTGTGGCGCGTGCCCGAGATCGTGGCACGCGTGCTCGAGGGGCAGCCGGTCGAGGCGGTGGAGTCGCTCGAGCAGCTGGAGCGCGTGGACGCCCGGGCGCGCGCGGCGGCCCGCGCGGCGCTGGAGGGACGATGAAGCGCGGGCGCCGGCCGTCGCGGCGGGTGGCACGGCGGGCCGGGCCGCGGCCGCACGGGAGGCCGTGAATGCAGGCGGGCATCCTGGCGATCCGGCTGCGCACGCTGGGCGACGTGGTGCTGACGACCCCCGCCCTGCGCGCTCTCAAGCTCGGACACCCCGACTGCCCGCTCGAGGTGGTGACCGAGGCGCGCTATGCGCCGCTGCTGGAGGGACTGCCGGGCGTGGACCGGGTGTGGCCGGTGGAGCGCACGCGGGCCTCGACCCTGGAGCTGGTGCGCGCGCTGCGGCAGCGCCGCTGGGCCTGGGCCGTGGACTTCTTCGGCAACCCGCGCAGCGCCTTCATCGCGCGCGCGAGCGGGGCCGCCCGCCGGGCGGGCTACGACGTGCGCGGGCGCGGGAGCACCTACCACGTGCGCGTGCCGCGCACGCTGCCGCCGGCTCCCGGTCGGCGCGAGTACGCGGCCGCCACCCACGTGCGGCTGGCGGGGTCTGCGGGCGGGATGGACGCCGGGCTGCACACGAGCGTTGCGATCAGCGAGCGGGCGCGGGAGGAGGCCGGCGCGCTGCTGGCGGGCGCCGGCGTGACGGATGCGCGCCGCACCGTGGGGCTGGTCGCGGCCGGGACGTGGCCCTCGAAGACCTGGCCCCTCTCGCACGTGGTGGTGCTGGCCCGCGCACTGCTGGCCGCAGGGCGTGAGGTGCTCGCGATCACGGGCCCTGGGGAGGGGCGGGTGGGCGCGACGCTGGCCGCTCTGGCGCCGGGCGTGAGGTCCCTGCCGGCCTGCGGCCCGGGCGCGCTCGCGGCCGTGATCGCGCAGCTGGGCGCGGTGGTGGGCACGGACAGCGGGCCGCGGCATCTCGCCGCGGCGCAGGGCGTGCCGACGTACGCCTGGTTCGGCCCGACGCACCCGGACACCTGGAACCCCCCGGGGGAGGCGCACGCCTTCTGGTGGACGCCGCTGCCCTGCCGGGGCTGCGACCGCACACGGTGCCCGCACTGGAGCTGCCTGCCCGCACTGGCGCCGGCGCGGGCCGCGGAGCACGTGCTCGCGCACCTGGGACGCCATGGACGCTAGGCTGCCGGTCTCCGTGCTGCTGCTCGCGAGGGACGAGACGCGCCTGCTGCACGAGCTGCTGCCCGCGCTGGCGTTCGCCGGCGAGGTGGTGGTGGTCTGGGACACGGCCGGCGCCCCCGAGGCGCGCGCGCTGGCGGAGGCCGCGGGGGCGCGCGTCTTCGCGCGGGCCCTGGAGGGCTTCGGGGCGCAGCGCCGCTTCGCGCTCGAGCAGTGCCGCGAGCCCTGGGTGCTGTGGCTCGACGCCGACGAGCGGCTGGACGTGGAGGCGGTGGCGGGGCTGCGCGGCGCGCTGGCGGCCCCCGGGACGTCCGAGGCGGGTTTCACCCTCGAGCGCCGCTCGCATTTCCTGGGCCGGCGGATACGCTTCTGCGGCTGGCAGCGCGAGCGCATCCTGCGCTTGTTCCGGCGCGAGCGGGCCCGCTTCGACGACGCGCCGGTGCACGAGCAGGTGCACGTCGAGGGATCCGTCGGGCGCCTGCCGGGCTCGATCGAGCACCACAGCTACGACCGCTGGGAGGACTGCACGCGCAAGCTGGTGGCCTACGCGCACGCGGGCGCCCAGGCGGCCGTCGCGCGTGGCGTCCGCGCGGGCGCGCTGGACGTGGCGCTGCGTCCGCCGCTGCGCTTCCTGCGCATGTACGTGCTCCAGCTCGGCTTCCTGGACGGGCCGCACGGCCTGCTGCTGTGCGCGCTGGCCGCGGCGCAGGTCCTCCTGAAGTACGCGGAGGTGTGGGCGCGGGGCTCCGGGCGCGCCCGGGCGGACGCGCCATGATGCGCGTGTGCTTCTTCGGCGCCTACGACCGGGCGTACCCGCGCAATCGCATCCTGCGCGAGGGGCTGCGGCGGGCCGGGGTGGAGGTGATGGAGGCGCACGTCACGGAGCACCGCGCCTTCCGGCGCTATCCGGCGCTGATCGCCTCGTTCCTGCGCAACGCGCGCGAGGCGGACGTCGTGCTGGTGCCGGAGTTCCGTCACAAGGACATGCCGCTGGCGCACCTGCTGAAGGGCCGGCGCCGGCTGGTCTTCGATCCGCTGGTGTCGCGTCATGACACGCTGGTGGCCGACTGGGGGCTGCACGCCGAGGGCTCCCCGCAGGCGCACTGGAACCGCAGGCTCGACCGCTGGTCGCTCTCGCTCGGTGACCGGGTGCTGTGCGACACCTGGGCGCACGGCGCCCTGTTCGAGACGCTGGGGGTGCCGCGGTCGCGGCTGCGGCGGGTGCTGGTGGGTGCCGAGGACGCCTTCTTCGCGGTGGGGCCGGCGCCCGCCGCGGAGCCCGTGCGCATCGTCTACGTCGGGGGCTTCCTGCCGCTGCACGGCACCCGCGTGGTGGTGGAGGCCGTGGTCGAGCTGGAGCGCCGCTCCGCGGGCCTGCCGGAGTTCCAGGTCGAGATGGTCGGCCGCGGCATCGAATGGGAGGCCGCGCGCGCCCTCGCCGGGCGCCTCGGCGCCCGGCGGCTCTCCTTCACGGGCGGTGTGTCGTACCTGGACGCGCCGCGTGTGCTGGGCGACGCCCACGTCGTGCTGGGGGCCTTCGGGACCGGCGCGAAGGCGGGGCGCGTCATCCCGCACAAGGTCTACCAGGGACTGGCGGCTGGACGGGTGGTGGTGACCGGGGACGGGGAGGGGCTGAGGGAGGTGTTCGAGCCGGGAGTGCATCTCGAGGCGGTGCCGCGGGGGGACGCGGGGGCGCTCGCGGCGGCGCTGGCGCGCCTCATCTCGCGCGCGGACGAGCGCGCGCGGCTGGGACGCGCAGGGCGCGAGCGGGCCCTCGCGGTGGGCAGCCCGGACCGGGTGGGCGAGAGCCTGCTGGAGGCGCTGTGCGACGCCGGCGCGGGCTCCCGGTGAGGATCGCCCACCTCGACACGGGGCGCACCTGGC
>Ga0315295_10003465_pt1 | contig 13449 bp, 17 predicted proteins | sample YL17G14_0_MG_FD_204453 | JGI IMG/M metagenome (GOLD analysis project Ga0315295, IMG submission 204453) | Sediment microbial communities from Yellowstone Lake, YNP, Wyoming, USA - YL17G14_0 | ecosystem: Environmental > Aquatic > Freshwater > Lake > Sediment | place: USA: Wyoming | collected... | reverse complement strand
CGGTCGGTCTCCATCGTCGCTATGGCTCACGCTGCGTCGGGTCGGCGCCATCGGCGCCCACACCACGCGTGGCATATACCCAGCGGGGTATTCAATCACTCCCGCGCTGCGGGTCAGTGCCCTCCGGTACCGCCGTTGCCGTCCCCGGTGCCGTCGGTGCCGCCGTCATGGGTCGCCGTGCCCGCGCCCGCATCGTGCGTCCCCGTCGAGTCGTTCATGGTCCCGTGCGTCGCCCCGGCCGCAGTACCCGTGTGTTCCGCCGTGTGAGCGCCGTCTGTGGCCGCACCGTGGTGAGCGCCGGTACTCAGGTGGTCTGCGGTGCATGGCGAGTCACCGGAGGGGCAGCCGTGACCGGCCAGGCCCCTCATGTGGGCCTGGTTATCCACGCCGGCCACCCCCACCTGCGACGAGGCCGTCGGCCCGTTCACCGTGATGGCCGCCGCGGCGGCAGTGTCGGCTCGATGCGTCGTGTGAGTCACCACTTGCTCCACGGCAAGCCCACCGGCCACAAGGCTCGCAGCCGCGGCCGTGACGGCGACTTTCGAGCCCAGGGCAGCCGACAGCTTCCCCAACAATCCGCCCCCGGATGCATCGAGGGGGTGCACGGGATGGGCGGGCACCGGAACGGGTGCGTGGGGCAGTGGCGGCATGACCTGCAATGCAGCCGGCACGACCAGCGGCGCCAGCACGAGGGCGAGGTTGCCCGGCACCGGAGCGCCCTCGCCGGCGAGGCGCGAGAAGACCGACCTGAAGGACGCGCGAGCGCGGTGCACGAGCACGTCCGCGCTCGCGCGCGACGTCTGCATGACGCCGGCAAGCTCTTCGGACGGCAGGCCGTGCAGGTCTTTCAGGACCAAGGCTGTGCGATAGCGGTCGTTGAGCTGTCCCAGGGTCTCCTCGACCAGGGCCACGGTCTGCGCCTGCTGGAAGGCATCGACAGGCGAGGCGACCCGGTCGATCGCGTCCCCGCCGACCGCACCGCGCTTGCCCGCCGATCGGAGGTGGTTGAAGCAGAGGTTGGTCGCCACGCGGTAGAGCCACGGTCGCAGACCGAGCTCGGCGCGAGGCTCGGGCGGCGCACTGAAGGCGCGCAGAAAGACTTCTTGTGTCAAATCCTTCGCCTCCTCGCGATCACCGACGATGCGCGCGCAGAGGTTGTAGATAGCTGCATGGTAGCCGTCATAGACCTTTCGGAAGGCTTGCTGGTCTCCGGTCCGCAGACCGTGAATGAGCTTCTGTTCGCTTGCTGCCGTGGATTTCACCACGAGGACTTGCTCCTCATCTACGTCGCGACGTTCATCTGGGACCAGTATACGGGCGAGGCGGCCCGCCGTCGTTCAGCGGGCCGCCTCGCGGGGCATGTTCTTCAGTCGCTGCAGCCGCCGTCGCACTCCCCCGAACCGTCACGGGCGTGCTCGCGGGTCCGGTCGCAAGTCTGGTCACGCGTCTGCTCGCGTGTCTGGTCGCAGGTCTGGTCGCAGGTCTGCGCACGGGTCTGGTCGCAGGTCCGGTCACGCGTCTGCTCGCGTGTCTGGTCGCAGGTCTGGTCTCCACTGCTCACGCAATTCGCTGCGCGAGTCTGGGCACGGACCGGCGCGGGATCGGCGGCCGCGTAGGCGTGCTGTGCAGAGCGCGCCTCGCGCACCTCGTTCTGGTGCCGCACGACGTGCTGCTGCCGCTTGGCCTTCGCCGCCGCCTGTGTCGAGGCGGAGGTGACGCGAGCCTTTTGATGAGCGGCGATCGCCTTCACCGGCGTTCCCGCAGCCGAGCTCTTGTCGCCGACCCCGTTCACGCCGGCGAAAGCGACGGTGGTCGCTGCCAGCGTGACGACGCCCGTCGCGACGATGGTCTTGAGTGTGTGCATAGAGGACCTCCCACGGCTCTGACTACTGCTTTCACCTCTCAGAACACACGGAAGGTCGGTTTCTTACAGTCCAGGCTCAACAACTTCGTTCCTCTCAGCACCGTCCGCCTCACGGCGAGTCCACCGGTGCCGACACCACCAGTGGCCCTGACAGGTCGAAAGGCAGAGAGCAGCCCAAGCGAGAAGCAGGGAATCAGGCGCAGCGGATGATGCCGCGCGCCCAGAGACAGTCTCCGCAGGCGGGGAAAGGACTGCCGAAGCAGTCCTCCTCGTTGGTCTCAGCCAGCTCGCAACCCCCGCAGTCGGTGCAGGGTGAGAAATCGAACCTGAAGACCCGGCGACGAAACCCCTGGTAGTCCGCGCGTTGCCACAGAGAGTCAAGATGGTCGTCCGGAAGCGTGCCAAGGCACCAGGCACGGACGTGCTTCTCGCGACCCATGACGAAACACCGGTAGGAGTGCAGCAGCGGAGGACACGGACCGACGTGGCCGTCCCAACCGATGGCCATCACGCCGGCAGCGATGAAGGGGCAGTGGTTATTACGACTCTCGAGATTCAGGTCGAGAAGATCGACCGAAGTCGCCGAGCGCAGGACCGCCGTCAGGGGAGCCATCGTCTCTTGGGTGAGGTCCATTCGGGGCAGACTCCACCGCGGCACGTAGACGCTGCCCTGGTAGCCCTCCATCGCTGTGGCGACCCGGTCGTACAGCGTCTGGTCGATCATGTCTTCGCTGTAGGGCAGCACGTTGCTCACAACGACGAACGACGCACCGATTCGCGCTGCGATCCGGCCGAGCATCGGCAGTTCGGCGACGTTGCGTCGCATCGCCACGAATTCGATGCCAGTACGTATACGTGGCGAATAGTAGAACCCGCCGTAGTCGCGGCACCGACTCAGGTTCTCGACCAGCCACTCCAGCGAGACCCCCGGGCGCACGGCTGCGTACGACTGCTCGGTGCAGCCGTCGATCGAGACCACGAGCTGATCGAGGCCGGCGCGACGCAGATCGGTGACGAGATCGGGGGAGAGGAGTATCGCGTTGGTGGTGACCTCGGTCCGCATGCCGGCTTGGTGCGCGGCTGCGATCATGTCCACGAAACGTGGGTGCAGAAGCGGTTCGCCAATGCCGGCGAAGGCCAGGGTGTGAGGCCCCGGAAGCTGCGACAGATCGTCGAGCAGCGCCTCATAGACCGCCCACGCCATGTCGCCGCTCGGTTCTTCCCACGTACCCCTCACGCACGTGCGGCAGCGCAGGTTGCAGCGACTGGTCGGCTCGACATAGATCTTGCGCGGCCAGTCGTTCTCCACCGAGATGTCCACGCCCGCGATCACTGCACGAGCAGGTACACGCCCGCCAGAGCCACCAGCGCACCACACCCACGGCGCACCCAGCGCGTGACGCCCGAGCGGTTGCCCCACGACACGACGGCCTGCGCCCTCTGCGCGCCTGTGCCGGCGGCAACGATGACGCCACAGTGTCCGAGGGCGAACGCCCCCAGGAGCCCGGCGGCGAGCGCGTAGTCCACTTGAGCACCGCCGAAGACGACCACCAGTAAGGGTGCGAGGAAGGCAAAGGAACACGGTCCCAGGCCGACGCCGAACACCAGGCCCAGCCCAAGGGCGGCGGGCATGCCGCGCCGGCGCGTCGTGGAGGGAAACGAGGTCCAGTGCAGGGGCACCAGATCCATGAGGTAGAGACCAAAGACGAAGAAGACGACGGCCACGGCCACGTTGCCGATGGCGCCAAGGTCGCCGACCAGCCGGCCCAGCGAGGCGGTGACCACGCCGATCACCGCGATCGAGGCGAGCACGCCCAGGGAGAAGACTAGCGACAACCGGAAGGCGCGCCCGGTGGAGGCGTTCTCCTGGGTCGAGAGGAACCCCACCACCAGCGGCACGCTAGCCAGGTGGCAGGGGCTGAAGACGATGCTCACGACGCCCCAGGCGAAGGCCGCCAGCAGCGCCCAACCGATCGACTGCCCAAGCCCGTCGCTCAGGCTGGTGAGGATCTGCTCCAGCATGGCGTGCCGCTAGGGCGTGGCAACCTTCTCGAGGCCGCGCTCGAGCAGCAGGGCCTCGATCTTCTCCTGCGCGTAGAAGCCCGTGTGGCGGTGGAACTCCACGCCCTTGTCGTCGAGAAACACCTGCGTGGGAATGAATTGGATGCCGTACTGCTTGGCGGGCGCGTCGTCCTTCCAGACGTCGTAGAACACCACATCGACCTGATCACCGAACTCACGCGCGATGGCGTCCATGACGGGACGCATCTCTCTGCAGGGGATGCATTTGTCGGCGCCCAGCTCGATGAACGTGACCTTGGGGGCCACGCCCGGGCTGTGCGTCAGAACGGGTGCGGCGGACGAGCCGGCCGCGCCGGTGGTCCCGCCGCACCCGCTGAGCCCAAGGGCTACGAGCAGCCCAACGAGCAGCACAGGCGCCGCGACCACCGCGATGGACCAACCGCCGCGGCAAGTCAGGGCCGGCTTCATGCGAGCTGTGCCGCGCCTCGTCGCGGTCACCCCCGCTCGGCTAGTGCTGTCGTCACGAGCGAGGTGACCTCGGCCTTCGACGGCACCTTGCCGCTCAGCACCAGCTTGCCGTCGATGGCCAGGGCGGGCGTCGACATGACCCCGTAGGCCATGATCCTGGAGAAGTCCTCGACCTTGACGAGCTCGGCGTCGGCGAGTCCGAGCTCGCGCACCACGTCCTCGGTGATCGCCATCAGCTTCTGGCAGTTGGCGCAGCCTGAACCCAGGATCTCGAGCTTCACGTGTCTCTCCTTCTTGTCGCAGTCATGAGGCGTTGCGCTCCTTGGCGGTCTTGGCGTCGACCGCGCAGGCGCTGTCGGCGTTGCTGTGGAGCGGAAGCGCAGCGCGCAGGCGCGCCACGTAGTCCAGGAAGCCCTGGAGGTCGCCGTCGAAGCGGTCCCAGTCGATGGAGTAGTAGGTACGTGCGCCTTCGCTGCGCATGCGCAGCAGCCCGGCGTCACGCAACAGGGCCAGGTGATGCGAGACGAGGGGCTGGCTCTGGTCGAGTGGTCCAGTCATCTCGCACACGCAGCGCTCGCCGCCGAGCAAGAACTCGATGATCTGCGCGCGCGTGGTGTTGCAGAATGCTTTGAAGAACGGCACGAAGTCGACGATGCTGTCGGCTGTCGCCGGGTCTTTCACGATCTTCATGTCACCTCCGTGATGACGGTTCCTCGAGGATCGGACGGAGATCGGCCGTCGCCGTCCCATCCCAGCACACCATCAGCGGTCCTTGAGCGGGTCGCAGGCGACCTCTTGGGCGCCGGCCGCAACCGCCACCGGAACCGGCTCGTCGGTCATGCCCCAGTACTTACGTCCCATCCACAAGGCCACATTCACCAGCCCGATGAGCACCGGCACCTCCACGAGGGGCCCGATGACGCTGGCGAAGGCCTCGCCCGAGTTGAGGCCGAAGACGGCGATGCTTACCGCGATGGCGAGCTCGAAGTTGTTGCTCGCCGCCGTGAACGACAGGGTCGCCGTCTTGGAGTAGTCGGCACCGATGCGCCGTCCCATGTAGAAGCTCACGAAGAACATGATGACGAAGTAGAGCAGCAGCGGGATGGCGATGCGCACGACGTCGAGCGGCAGTTTGATGATGAGGTCGCCCTTGAGGCTGAACATCACGAAGATGGTGAACAGCAAAGCGATCAGTGTGAGGGGACTGATGCGCGGGATGAACCGCTGCTCGTACCACTCGCGGCCTTTGGCGCGCAGTAAGAACAAGCGCGTCAGCATGCCGGCGATGAAGGGGATCCCCAGGTAGATGAACACACTCTTGGCGATCTGGCCGATGGAGATGTCGACGGCGGCGCCCTCGAGGCCGAACAGCGGCGGTAGCTTGGTCACAAAGATCCAGGCGTAGACGCTGTAAAAGAGCACCTGGAAGACCGCGTTGAAGGCGACAAGGCCGGCAGCGTACTCGGTATCTCCTCTTGCGAGCTGATTCCAGACGATGACCATTGCGATGCAGCGCGCCAGGCCCATCATGATGAGGCCAACCATGAACTCGGGGTAGTTGTGCAGGAAGATGATGGCGAGGAAGAACATCAGGAAGGGGCCGATGAGCCAGTTCTGCACCAGCGACAGACCGAGGACCTTGTAGTCGCGGAAGACGTCGCCGAGCTCCTCGTAGCGCACCTTCGCGAGAGGTGGATACATCATCACGATGAGGCCGATGGCGATGGGAATGTTGGTCGTACCCGAGTTGAACTGGTTGATGAAGTCGGGCACGCCGGCAAAGGCCCAGCCCACCAATACGCCTACCGCCATGGCGAGGAAGATCCAGCCGGTGAGATAGCGGTCGAGGAACGAGAGGCGCCTTATCGTGCTCTGTGCCATCGCGGTCGTCTCCTTCGTGGCGTCAGCAGCCGCAGCTTGGCGGCAGGCTGGGTCGTCAGCGGGCGGTCGCCCCTCGCATAGCCGGAGCAGTCGCGCCTCGTGCCAGCAACACGTCGAAGACTACATTGACATTTCTTTATGGTCAACCTAGATTGATATAAACTCCTCGGCATGGAGAGTGCTTTGCAGGAGCAATCGGCGCACCAAGGACAGGGCGGTGTGAAGACCATCCGACTCGACCAGCCGTTCGCCGTCTTCTCAGACGTACACGGCAACCTGCCGGCTCTCGAAGCGATCCTCGCCGACATCGAAGCGCGATCGCTGGCGCACACGATCTGCCTGGGCGACCTCGTCGGCTATGGGCCCTTGCCCAACGAGGTCGCCCTGCTCGTGCGCGAGCGCGGCATCCCCACGCTGATGGGCAACTACGACCAGGGCATCGGCTTCGAGACCGGCGACTGCGGCTGCGTCTACAAGACCGACGAGCAGCGCGCCGAGGGCGCCGTCTCACTAGAGTGGACTCAGAGCGTCGTCACCACCCAGGTCAAGACATACCTGCGCACGCTCGAGCACCACTTCCTCCTCGAGACGCCCGCCGGCGAGCTGCTGGCCGTGCACGGCAGCCCGCGGCGCATCAACGAGTACCTCTTCGAGGACCGGCCGGCCTCGGCCATGGAGCGTATGGCGCGCGAGAACCCCTACCCGGCGATCCTCTTCGGGCACACGCACCTCCCCTACGCACGGCCGGTGGGCGAGACCACCTTCGTGAACGTCGGCAGCGCCGGGCGCCCCAAAGACGGCGACTGGCGCGTCGGCTACGCCATCGTCGATCCCGGCAAGCTCCGGGCGGGAGAGATGTTCGTCGAGTTCGTGCGCGTGCCCTACGACTACGAGCGATTGCTCAATGACCTTGCGGCGACGCCGCTGATCACAAGCTTCACCGCGCCACCGCGCTCCGAGGCGCCACAGCGGTCGTCGAGAGGGTGAACCTCCCATGAGCGAGCAGATCGTGGAGTCCCTGCCGGTGGCCACAGCAGAGAGCCCGGCCGCGACGCGGCCGGCCCCGACATGTGAATGCGGAACGCCACCGGCCGCCACGGCCGCAGGACCAGCGGCCGCCGAGAGCAGAAAGTCGCGCGCGCCGCACAAGGTGGTCGCGCGCCAGTTCGCGCGGCTGCCGCTGTGGGCACGCGTGGCCGCAGGCGTCGGCCTGTGGGCGCTCGTCTACCACTACTGGCTGCCCGTGGCCACATGGCTGGTACACGACGTGCTCAAGCTCGGCAGCAGCCACTTTGCTGCGGCCGTCGAGTTCTTCATCTACGACACGGTCAAGGTGCTGCTCCTGCTGACCCTCGTCGTCTTCGGCGTGGGCCTTGTGCGTTCGTTCTTCAGCCCGCAGCGCACGCGTGCCTTGCTGCACGGGCGACGCGAGGCGACCGGCAACGTCATGGCCGCCAGCCTGGGCATCGTGACTCCCTTCTGCAGTTGCTCAGCCGTGCCACTCTTCATCGGCTTCGTCGAGTCCGGCATCCCTCTCGGTGTCACCTTCTCCTTCCTCATCGCGGCGCCCATGGTCAACGAGATCGCCCTGGTGCTGCTCTACGGCCTTTTCGGCTGGACGGTGGCGGCGCTCTACCTGAGCACCGGGCTCATCATCGCCATGGTGGCCGGCTGGGTCATCGGGCGCCTCAAGATGGAGCGCTTCATCGAGGACTGGGTGCGCGAGATCCGCATGGGCGACACGGCCGACGCAGAGGAACTCGACTGGTCGGCGCGCGTGACCTACGCCTGGCAGGCGGTCAAGGACATCGTCGGCAAGGTGTGGCCCTACGTCGTCGCCGGCATCGCCGTCGGCGCTCTCATCCACGGCTACGTGCCGCAGAACTTCATGGCCGGCATCATGGGCGCTGGCGCCTGGTGGTCCGTGCCGGCCGCGGTGCTGCTCGGCATCCCCATGTACTCCAACGCCGCCGGCATCATCCCCATCGTGCAGGCGCTGCTCGAGAAGGGCGCAGCTCTGGGCACGGTGCTCGCCTTCATGATGGCCGTCATCGCCCTCTCGCTGCCCGAGACCATCATCTTGCGCAAGGTGCTCAAGTGGCCGCTGATCTTCACCTTCCTGGGCGTCGTGGGAGTCGGCATCATGTTCGTCGGCTTCCTGTTCAATGCAGTCCTCTAAGGAGCCGGGGAGCATGAACGTTCCACAGCCATGGACAGCCTGACCACCTTCAGTGACCGACGCGAGTTCCAGCGCGCAGCAGCGCTGCTCGACAAGCTGGGCATCGCGCACACGGTGATCTCTCCCGACCCGGCCTACGCTCGCGTGGGCTGCCCGGCGGTGATGATCGGCGATGCCGCAAGGGCGGCATTCCTCGGGGATGCAGAGGCCGACATCGTGAGCGCCGGCTGGGTCGACTGGCGGCAGCCGGCGCGGACTGTCCCCGAAGAAGAACCGCGTGAGTTCAACGAGGATATCGTCGGTCGGGTCGCCATCGTCGTGCTCGCGCCCTGTGTCGCCGACCGTGACCGCCTGCGCCTGACGGCGCACTTCTCGGGAGACGCGGCCGATGCGCTACCGTACCTCAATGCGCAGCTGCCGCAGGGCTCCTACGTCGCCAAGCTGCCCGTGCTCACCTTCATGGACGGCCACCGCATGGTGTCGCTCTTCAGCGACCGCGTGGCGGTCGCCAAAGCGGACGACATCGTCGACGCCTGGGCGAGCCTGGAGCGCGTGCGCTGCCTTCTGAACGACGCCTGGTCGCGCCGCGACGAGATCACCCCCTCGTTCGAGCTGCGCCGCAGGCCGCCCGCGCTGGAGATCTACAAGCGCCTGCCGGGCACCAACTGCAAGCGCTGCGGCGAAGCGACCTGCGTGGCGTTTGCGGCTGCGGTGTGGCGCGGCGACGCCGCCCCCCAACTGTGCCTGCCGGTGTTCGACGGTGAGCGCGGCGACCTGCGGGACGCCCTGCTCGCGATCTGCTCCGGCTTAGGGCTTACGAGCGATTGACGGCCGCGCCGAGTGCGCGATCGTGCGCCGCGAAGATGATCTTCGACCTCGTCAAGTGACCGTTCATCAAGGAGGAGCGCCATGACCACCCCCTACTCGCCACCCGATTGGGCCTTCGAGTTCCACGGCCACCGCTGCCCATTCATGCCCATCGGCTACCGCATGGGCCGGCTAGCGATGGCGCGCCTGGACGTCGAGCGCGAGAAGGACCACGGCTTCTACGTCATCGCCGAGCTCGGCGAGGCCCATCCGCAGACCTGCATGATGGACGGTATCCAGGCGGCCACTGGCGCCACCTACGGCAAGCTACTGCTCTCGCGCACCTTCTGGGGCAAGCTAGCGGCAGTGTTCGCCCATCCCGAGAAGGGCGCCGTGCGCTACGCGCTCAACGCCGACTTCATGGACGAGATGGGCAAGCACGAGTTCTTCCGCTACCGCAAGCGCGGCGTCGAGCCCTCCGCGATCCCCGCCGAGATCACCGACGACCTAGTCAAATGGATCGCCGAGCTGCCCGACGAGACCATGTACAAGGTACAGGATGTGGATCTCCCCGACTTGGTCTACGAGCCGGTCAAGGGCTCCTTCAACAAGACCAAGTGCTCGAGCTGCGGTGAGTACGTCTTCGACCGCTACGTGCGTATGAAGGACGGTTCGCCGCTCTGCATCCCATGCTCGAGGTACGAGCCGGCACCGCAGCGTCGGTAGGGGGACTGCGATGAGTGACCCAGACGTGAGCGCCGGTGACAAAGGCCTAGGCGAGGCACCAGATCTCCGTATCCTGGCCGCCGAGATGAAGCAGGCCATCGGCCTCGAGAGTGCTCCGGTGGCCGTATTCCTGCTGGCGCTCGACGCCGACATGGCGCCCTTCGCCGGCTGGACCGAGGTCGAGCGCCACCGCTACTGCCAGGCGCTCATGAAGGCGCGCGGCGGCGAACGCGTCATCCTCGAGGCCGACGAGCTGGCCTGCCCGGCAGCGGCTCGAGCCTTCGGCTTCAAGCCGCTGCCCCAGGGCCTTCAGACAGGCAAGGGGCTCGTCGGCTTCGGCATCGTCGCCGAGCCCGAGATCGGCGCTACCATGTTTCGCGGCATGACCTGCCTCGAGCCGGGCACGGTTGCGCGCCTCGCGCTCTGCCCGCTGTCCGAGGCGCCGGCGCTGCCGGATGTCGTGGTCGTCGAGGGCCCGCCGGAGCAGCTCATGTGGCTGCTCCTCGCCGAGGTGAACCTGCGTGGCGGCGAGCGCCTCCTGGGTAGCACGGCGGTGCTGCAGGCGACCTGCGTGGACGCCACCATCATCCCCTACGTCGAGCAGCGCCTGAACTTCACTATGGGCTGCTACGGCTGCCGCGAGGCCACCGACCTGCAGCCGGCCGAGACCGTCGTCGGCTTCCCCGGCGGGCGGCTCGCGCGGCTCGTCGACAGCCTGGCCTTCCTCAGCGAGAAGGCCATGCCGCGTTCGCGCGCCAAGCGTGCCCGCGAGGCGCTCGTCACCGGCCGTGCACCGCTGCCCGACGAGCCATCGCCCTTCGAGCGGAGAGCAGAGTGACCCGGGTTTCCCAGCGCTTCTGCCGATCATTCGAATTCCAGTCCAGAGGAGTCGCCACGATGCTCGATCAAGACCTTCTCGACCTCGGCCTCAAGTTCCACGGCCACAAATGCCCTGCCATGCCGATGGGCCTCCGGACGGGGCTGGCCGCCATGAACGCCCTCGGCGTCGAGCATGCCCCCGACGGCCAGCTCGTCGCCCTTGTCGAGATCGACGAGGACCACTGCGCCACTTGCTTCGCCGACGGTGTGCAGGTCGCCACCGGCTGCACCTTCGGCAAGGGCAACATCCGCCGTCTCGGCTACGGCAAGTTCGGCCTCACGCTGGTCGACAAGCGCACGCAGCGCGCCGTTCGCGTAGTGCCCAAGGGCAGCGTGATGATGAAGAACCGGGAGTCCGAGTTCATGAAGCTGCGCAGCTCGGGCACGCCCGCGTCGCAGATCCCCGCCGAGATCGCCGATCCGCTGGTCGCGATGGTCTGGGCGGCTCCCGACGAGGCGCTGCTCGACATCGGCGAGGTCACCGCCTACGAATGGCACGACGCGCCGCACACCTTCGAGGCCTTCCTCTGCCCCGAGTGCGGCGAGATGGTCGTCGAGCGCAACGCGCGAGTCAAGGGCGGCGTAGCCGTCTGTCAGCCCTGCGCCGAACGCTAGGCCGTTAGGAAGCGGGCAGAGGTGACCACCTACCTCATCGCCGCGCTCGTGACGCTCGCCTTCACCATCGTGCTCACCGTCGCGGGGCTGGGGGCGGCGTTCATCCTTGTGCCGATCTACCTGGCACTCGGCGTGGGCATGCACTCGGCGCAGGCCACGGCGCTGCTGCTCAATGCCATCGCCATGGCCTTCGCCTGCGCCCGCTACATCCCGGCGAAGATGGTCGACTTCCGCGTCGCAGTGCCCATCGTGATCGTGGCGACCGCGCTCTCGCCGCTCGGGGCCTACACCAGCTCCTTCGTCCCGGTGACGACACTGAAGTGGATGTTCATAGGGTTTCTCGTCTTCGCCGGCGCCATGATGCTCTTCTACAAGCCGAAGCCACACGAGGTGGCCGGCCGGGGCGAGCTCGTGGGCGTCGGCGTGGGCGTAGGCGGCGCGGCCGGCTTTCTCGGCGGCATGCTGGGTGTCGGGGGCGGCAACTTCGTCGTCCCCGCGCTCGTGTGGCTCGGGCTCGACGCCAAGCGCGCCGCCGCTACCACTGCCTTCGTCGTCGTCTTCGCATCGTTCACCGGCTTCCTGGGGCAGGCCTCTGTCGCCACCATCGATGTCGGCCTCCTCGGCTGGACAGCCGCCGCTTCGGTCAGCGGCGCTCTGATCGGCTCGTGGCTCATGCACCGCAAGCTGCAGGCGGCGCAAGTCAAGACGTCCATCGGCGTGCTTCTCTTCTTCATCGCCGCGACGATGGCGTGGAAACTGCTGACGTGACTGAACGACGTGAATCGGCCACAGTGACTGATGGGACATCGCGACAACAGGGAGGCGAGTATGCAGGCACGAGCCGCAGTCAATCCCGGCACCTGCGGGTTCACAGCGACGGTGACCGCCACCGTGGAGGGAGGGCGGGAGGCTCGCTTCAGCATCGAATCGCAGTGCGAGCACGTAGCGGTGCTGGCCGCGGCGCTGGCGGAGCACGAGCCGTTCGACACCTACGCTGAGATGGACTGGCACACCGAGAGCCCGCTCCACACCATGGCCAGGGAAAGCCTCAAAGGGTCCTACGCCTGGTGCCCGGTCCCGTTAGGTCTGCTCAAGGCCATGCAGGTCGCCTCGGGCCTCAGCCTGCCCGAATCGATGGCGATCACGCTGACCACTGGAGAGGACGCCGGCGAGACGACGTGACCGTCTGCGAGACGGGCCGCCGACCGCCGGCCAAGACCACCACGACGGAGAGGGAGAATCACGATGACCGATGCTTTGCAGCCAAACCCAATGGAGATCATGCGCAGCGCCGCCCCCGAGGGAGCACGCACGTACAGCGAGCACCGGGCGGCCATCATGGACAACCCAAATCTCCAGGCGGTGCCCCTGAAGTACAAGCTACTCGTGGGCATCGGTGTGGCGGCGGCACTCCAGTCGAGCACCTGCACCATGCAGTGGGCCAAGCAGGCCGTGCAGGCCGGGGCCACCCGGGAGGAGATCGTCGAGGCCGTCCTCGTCTCGCGTCTGATGAAGGCGGCCACCGTCAACGACACGGCCGCAGACGCGCTGGCCTGGATGCACGCGACGGCGAAGTGATAAGCCAGTGGGCCGAGATGCCGGGCCGGCGCGACACCGCTCGATCTCTTGGCCTGAGATCGGCGCCTACCCGCTGTCCCCCGTGGGCACCTTCGCCTCCTCTGCCGGGATGGTCACGTCGGGCGGCAGCAGGCGTTCGAGCAGGTAGGCGAGGAAGATGAAGACCGGCAGCGTCACCGCCGTGCGGGCCAGCGAGAAGCGCCAGCCGAGGAAGGCGACCTCGAAGGTGAGCATGGGGATCTTGAGCGCCGAGAAGGCGCCGAGGTAGATGAAGACGTTGCGCGGCGCCGTGCCCTTGCGCCATAGAGCGACGGCGACGGGAAAGGCTCCGTAGAGCGGGCCGGCCTGCAGGGTCCCGAGCAACACCATCCAGAGGATGGCGAGTGGGCCCGACTCGCGGCCCACGTGCCGCTCCACGACGCGCCGCGGC
>Ga0315295_10003464_pt1 | contig 13450 bp, 19 predicted proteins | sample YL17G14_0_MG_FD_204453 | JGI IMG/M metagenome (GOLD analysis project Ga0315295, IMG submission 204453) | Sediment microbial communities from Yellowstone Lake, YNP, Wyoming, USA - YL17G14_0 | ecosystem: Environmental > Aquatic > Freshwater > Lake > Sediment | place: USA: Wyoming | collected... | reverse complement strand
TTGACCGTCAATCCTGACGCGGTAATATCGGCATCCGGTCTTCTGATTCATGAATGTCGGCGTGAATGTCTTGATGTCCTTTATTGTTCGTACATTGAACGTCCCGAACATCGGACAACCGAAAATCGGTTCATGCACGGCGTTTGAACCATGCGCCTTCCCGCCACCCGGCGTATAATGTCCCTTAACGATCACCTATAGACCCTTTGCCAGAATATCCCCGGCCCCGTAGTTCCCGGAAATCCGCCAATTGGAATAGCAGTCGGTCAAATATTTGTCGAATTGTAGCGGTACGGGATACGTTTTCCCCCTGTAATTCACACTGCCCAATTCGGCGTAGAACCCTGTCGCCGTCCGAAAGTAAATATCAACCAATATCCTTCTCTTAACAAAATGGGCGTTCTCCGTTTCGGCAAAGTAAAGCCCCTGGAAATAATCACTATTGATCATGGCGTTCGTCAAAGCGATTCGCTCTTGCTGATTGACGATGGCGATCACATCCAGATCATTATCGCCGATGAGATATGCACCATCTCTAACGAACCCCAGACATAAGCCAAGCGCTAGGCATGCCTTGATGCCAAGTTGTCCGGTTATGCTAAAATATTCATCGAGAATATTGTCGGCAACCTCCGGGATCATGGCCGGACTGACAATGCCATAGGGAAATTGTTTTATCTCCGGGCATTTCTTCGCCTCCGGAACCTGGGGTGATTGTGATATCCGCTCAGAATAATTCCGGATCATTTTCGTGCGCTTTACATTCTGCCCGTATCCTTGCCTCGGTAATGTCAAAATTGTGAAATCCCCAGTTATAGCGTAGGTTTTCCTTGCTTTGTAATTCTCGCCGCCCCCTCAATCGTCGCGCTATAGCCAAATCAACATCGGCCATAATCCAATGTGCCCCAACGAGCCGCGTACTCGAAACCCTTATTTTGGGGTTGGCGCGATAGCGATGAAATCCGGGCCACCAATCAATGCCAAGCCCCGATTTCACAATAATCGGTTTTCGGTATAGGCTGTTCCATCCGATCGTCTTATTCGGATCACCGTGTCGCCTCTGCCGAATGACCGGCCAAGATGAATCGAGATCTTTGTCCGTTTTATGCCGATAAACCGTCCACATGTCGGAATAAATCAGATTGCCGTTCGCCTGACTTAATGCCGTTCGCACGTCTCCGTTCCCGGCGGGAAAGATAAACTCATCCGTATCGGGCGCCATGATCCAGTCACCGTCTATCGTGGCTGCGGCCCGCGTCACGAGGGCCGTGGTAAATCCATAGTTAATCTTGTCGGGAAGCCGATATCTCCTAATATGGGCGTTCGGATATTCGGCGATAATCTCCGCCGTACCGTCGTTTGTCGCTTCATCCAAAAGGATTATAATCTCGTCGGCAAAAGCATAGTGGCTTAGAAATAACGGGGCAAGCATTACCTCGTTATACCAGCGCGAGATTACGGATAATTTCACCTTTTTGATGCATCCAGCCGATGGAAGTTCTGCCCCCAAAGATAACCCTTTCGATTTCGTTCCACATAAATTTCAATGGCCCGGTTCGCTAGGGATTTTATGATCATTGCCGTTTGATCGTGATCTTCCGGACGAAAAACAAAATGATCTAACGTCGCTTCGGTACATTGAACATACCGATTAACCGAAAGTCCGTAATCCAATAGTTCCACATCTGAACTATGGGCGAAATAATCCGGGCAGAGAATCTGCCGTTCCGGAAATCTATTCAGGAAATTGTCGCCGACAAACGGAAATGAACCGACGAATCCGAACCCGGGCATCGGCCCAACCCCCCAGAGCGTTTGGGTTTCCAGGGGAACGACCACCCCGTCTCCGTGAGGGAAAATCCTCGCCATCGCAATCTCAAGCGTCCGGACCGTATCGCATGTAACAACCGAATCGTCGCCCAACATGAAGAGCGCGCCTGGTTGCTGCGCCACGAGGTTTTGCGCCGCGGCCCATCCGATCCTTGTTGCAATCGATTCTATGAAGACGTTCTTTTTTTCTCCATATCGATTTTTCAATCTCTCGGCCATCTGGTCATTGTCTTGAACGATAACGAAGATGTTCAGGTTCGTTGCCGTTGATGTCAAGAGCGCATCGATGACCGTGATCACCGTCTCCCGGCCGATTGTCGGGATGCACGCGTTTACGGGAAAGGGCGATACCGGATATGGCGCATACTTAATGTCCGCGATGGCGGCCATCTTAGGGACTCCGGCCTTCGTGATGTTCCCGGCAAGCCTAGCCCAATCTTCCATGATCGTGCTTTCCCTTGCCGCATCGTGTCCCAACCGAGAACGATAAACATGATTTTTGCGGTTTTTCCGATCCTCGATGCGTCGTCCTCTTTGAATCAATGCCTCCCTGGAACGTATTTCCCTGCTGGTTATCATGATTACTTCGCATCCTTGACGACAAGTCCGATCCCCATCTGGTGATGTCCGAAAGGCATCATGTCGTTATAATTCCTGATTTCTATAACCGTATGTTTTTTTTCCTGAATGACGAGTTCGCTCCAAAGACGCTTAACCTCACAGGTCTCGGTAACCGCGTTGCCCTTCCATCGTTCCGTTGAAATGTCATGGAACGCAACTATGTGTTTCGTCAATGGCGCGTATAGCGCATAATCCACGGCGACACCTTGATAGGTATGATCGCCATCGATAAAGAGAAGATCGATCATCCGACCCGCAAGCCTCGATTTTAATAGTTCAACCGTCGCCTGGACATGGGAATCGCCCAGGATGTCCGGGGGATAGACGGGCCCTGAGCGCGAACTTGACCGATCTATTCGGATGTGCTGTCCGATATCCATTCCGATATGTTCAGCGTTCAATAATGTCTCATAAAAACTCTTCTGGCGACCGTTAGAGATGCCGATTTCTACAACAATCGGTCGCTCAATCCCGCGTGCCCCGAAATAGCCGTATGCAAATTCAAGGAAACAAAGAAACTCGTTAAGATTCTGCTCGATGGCTTTTCCTGAACGATCCCCGGGAATTACAAGCGCCTCAAACCGTTCCCTAAACGTCATTGATACTGTCTCCCCTCATACCCTCCCGTTGTTTGCTACCCAATCCCGTTCTATTTCGGGCATGTGTTTCTTTGCGCGAAACTGGCGAGTCGCCGCCTTGTAGTGATGAACATTTTCTCCCGGCGCTTCATCTAGGACGGTTCCGCCCTCGGTAAAGTGGCCCAAGCCTGGAAATACCTTGATGATCTTGCCGGACAATCCGCGTTGATGGATATCGAGCATCGTCAAATAACAGGGCGCTCCATGATGAACATAGGGATAAAACTTCTTGTAATTCCTTATATCAATCAATTGGAAAGAGGGTTGAAGATATCGTATCGAGCCATTAATGGGATTGCGTGTCCAGTTGATATGGCGACTTCGGTTTGCCGTTTCATCGACATCCCCAACGCCGAATGTATCTTCTTCCATCATGGCCAACATGTCCTGAACACACGGCTTCAATAATTCGATGTCGGAATCGAAAATGAGGGCATACGGTGTCTTGGCCTTCTCGATGCCCAGGCACATCCCGCGCCCGTGCCCGATGTTGTAGCCGAGCGAGATGACTGTCGTCTTGTTGGATGCCAGTCGGCGCACGTAACCCGCACACGGATCGGCTGCATCCGAACCGTCGATGATGATGATCGGCATCTCGGGATAGAACTTTCGAATCGAATTATAGGCCCGCTCGATCAAGTCTTTCGTATTCCAGCAAACCGTGATTCCGGTGACGGGAAGATCGGCCGGGAAATATGATTGATAATTTTCACTGGTCAACTTCCCGGTCAGGATATCCAGATAAATCTGATAATCCTTCGGTGCAAATTTCTTGAGCATCCCCCTGTCGGCCGTATCTTTGATGTTTCGATACATGGCCGGATTGTGGCCGATACCGATCCCGGCCCGACCGGGCAATCCCTTGATCCCAAGGAATAACGATTTACCGCTATCGTCAAACCGATATCCTCTACTGCCGATCTTTTGCCATATCCGCAAATCTATAAATGTATCGGCGACGTTTAGAATTTCACGCATTTCATAAAGAAAGGAATTCCTGAAAGCCGTTTCCGCAAGATTCGCGTGTGTGTGATTCGCGTTGACGATATACCCGCCCGTCGGGAGGTGGTAATATTTATAATCCCGAAGGCCGACAACCTCATGTTGATCCAACCGCCGGGACATCTCCTCGATATATTCCGGCGCATAGTATTCGTCGTCCTCGATGATAAAAATCTTATCGCCCGTGATCAACGGAAGCGCCGTCGCCAGGTTACGGTTAAGTGTATGTTTCGGGTCATCCGACCGTGGTTCCCTACGGACATATTGGAAATTGCCCGTCGGAATCATCGGATTCTCGCCGTCATCCACGACTATCCATTGTGATGGTTTCACCGTTTGATGAAGCATCCACTTTCGGCAGAGTGCAAAAGCCAGTGGCCTATCTCCCGTCGGCGTAATACAGGTAATTAGTGAATTGCCCGGCATGGGTGCGACATGAGATATGGGAGCGGGAGAAACTGTCCTGCCGCGATTCTGCCGATTAATTCGCGTTTCCCGTCGCCGAAGTACGGCTTCTCTGGAACGAGTATGCTGGCTAGTAATCATAATTGCTGATTGTCCCCAAAAACGCCATCATTGGGCCTGAGGTGCCCCAGGATCGATTATGTTGGCGATGTGCGCCCAATCCCTCACCTCACGTCCCTTTTTGGCCCTACGGGCTTCCACGACAACGGGCGCGTCGTCTTTCCGCATATCCTCAACGTCACGTTCATCTCGTTCAATCTGATTATCGCTTTTCATTTCAAAACCTCATCGATTGTCGAAAATGGAAAAGCCCTCAAGTCCGAGGACTGACTGAGATTGACGATCCTAGGCCGCCCTCGCTTCGCAACGAGTTGCGCCAACTCCGTCAATCCTTTCAGGTATGACCGCATGACGACCTCAGGCTGATGTCGCCCGTAGCCACCGTGAAAATGCGTCACCTTGCCCTGATGCCGAAGATCGTATCCCAACAGGTAAATCGGGTCAGCTCCCATGCAGATGGCAACGCCGATAGCCCCGAATCCTGAATTATTGCCGTGATAAAGCCCATGTCGCAACGATGTTGAAAGTCCTACTCGCCCAATACTTCGGATGGAATAAGCATCCTTAACATCACGCCCCCGGAGGTTTAGGAACACCCGGAGACCCTTGAATTCGTCCCATGCCTTTAGCGCGTCTGCACCGAACTGGCCGCGCTTAAGGTACATATAGAAGCTCGCGTGGTCCATAAAGAACACCACGTCTGCAAACGGCGCGTATAGATACGCTTTATTGATGGCAATTACATGCCCGCGCTCGCGCAAGCGCTCGAAGTCGAACCCTATGAGTGATGGTCCGCCGCCGATAATAAAGCACGGTTGGCCCGCCCAAGCGCCATCAGGCAACACGTCTGCCGCCGGTCGATCAGGATTGATAGCCCGTGCGCTATCAGCGCGGTTTCTGGCTTGGATAGCATCCCGATCACGCATGATCCGTACTGCCGCTGGACTTCGTTGTGTTAGCATCTCAGATATCGGCCCGGGGCCGAGCCGCCTAGAACGACTCGGCCCCTGCCGCATAAATTGTTTTGAGCCTTTCTCCCTTAGAACCTAAAGAGGTTCTACGTGCTGCATTTGGCCTATGCCTGTGGGAACTTCCCCGCAAGCAACCAAGGGGTTGAAGCTGGGGGGTGGGCATGAGCCGCTTTCCTCGGTGAGCGTGATGCAATTGATCTGGTCGATGTCGCCGATGCATCCACCGTGACGCATCCACCCGGCGACCGTGTCGGTATAGCTGAGGATGTCGAAATCGTCGAACAGGGTGAGGTCCATCCTGTAGCCGATTTTGAGCGACCGCCCGGGCAGGATGACCATGATCCGGTCGGTTTGGGTGAGCATCATTGAGGTGATCTGCTTGAAGTTGTAGTCGATGCGAAGTTCAGCGCCGGTATAGGCTTGGATGCGCTGATTAAGGGCATAGCGCACGCGGCCCCTGAGTTGGAGCGGGGTCAGAACGATGAATTGAGTAGTTGCAGGATTGATGTCGTAGCCGCGATTGGCCACGTTGGTCAAGATATCCGTTGCGGCGAAATTGATGGATGCCGCAATATCCGCAGCATCCGCATCGCAGCCGTGGCAATTGGCATCCACGACGGAACAGCAACCCTTGGCAGTTGCCGCGGCTTCCAGAAGCGCATAATAGACGCTTGCCCGGTGACTGTATGCCTTGTTCCGGAACTCGATGGCGTTGTCCTCGATTGTCCACCAGTCGCCGTCCTCGAAGAGCTGACGATGCCAGCCGAGCGCGCCACCATAGTAGCAGAAGAACACGCGCTCCTTTTCCCCGGTCATCTGATAGACTTTGAGTTTCTCACCCGGCTTGACCTCAAGGAATTTGAGGCCCGAGCGGACGGCCGCGATATCGAAGCCGCTCGCCTTAGTGCCGCTATAATCCCGAATGTCGAAGATCTGCTCATAGCCGTTGTCGTAATCCGTCATGAGGTGGAACTTCTGAACGATGTCGATGGCCTTCTCGTTGACCCAACCGTCGGACATGAGGGTGAACTCCTGGACCTGCTTGTGAGCCTTGACGAACTCCTGGACATTGGCGAACCGATCCGCAACATACTTGTTGGGAAGCGCGCAGAAATACTGCAACGCGCCCGCGAGGCTCTTCCGCTGTTCGGGATCCTTGTAATTGAACTTTTCCCAGTTGAGATTAAAGATTTTGCTGTTCATGATTGTATCCCCTTACGGAAGGACTACCTCAACCTCGGCGTGATCGCCCTTGAGGTCAATTTCGACGAAATCGTCGGTTTCCCCGGCAGGTTCGGTTGCGATCCCAATCCAGAAATAACCACTATCATAGGCGGGCGTAACGAGCCGGGTCGTCGGATTCCAATAAACCCTGTCCCCCGGATCAAATGACTCGCCCTTGCCGGAATCCTTCATGACCATGATCTTCTCGGCGTGGTAGATGAGGACGCCTTCCTCACCGAATGCGATTGTTTCGAGAAGCGCACCGACGGTGTCGTTGACAAGGTAAAGATAGGGGTCCCCGGCGATCTGGGCATCTTTGATGCCGTGCTGGCCGAGGCTATCCTCACAGATGAATTTGAATGTCCGCCAATCACCCATAGGCGTGGCGGTTCTCAGTGCATTTGGCATACCTGTGCCTCCTTTGTTGAATTTAGAAAGAAAGATTTCCGCGCACGTCTATGCGCGGCTTACCGCCACCCGACGGGTCAAGCGAGTCTGATGAAGGGATTCTTCGCGGGATCAAGGTATTTGTTCAAGACAGCATCGCCGGTCGGTTGATTCTCCGGGCCGGTTCCACCCCCCTTGTCGCCGCCTCCGGCAACCTTTTCCTCAATCCCCATGAGCTTGGCAATCTTGCCGTACTCATCGACCTCGGAGTCCAGGTAGAAATTGAACTCCTTCTCAACGTCTTCGGGTTTGATCGGCTTAAACTTGTCCAGTCGCCCCTCGATGAAGGTCGCCTGCTTCTCCGTGAGTTTCCGCGTTGCCTTCTGTGCATCGTAGAGCGGCCTGACCTTGCCCGTTGCCGCTGTTATCCGAAGCATGTTCGCCTCGGCTTTCAGGTCGGCGAGCTGTTTTTCCAGCTCTCCCTTCGTCTTGTCGAAACCTTCCTCGCCGCGCTTCCTGTGGGCATATTCGCCCGCAACGGCGCGCCGATTCTCGGTCTCGATCAACCCCTTGACCGATGGGTCATCGGCCAAAACTTCCGCTCCGAAAATATCGGACGGCTTGATCTTGTCCGCTTTGACCAGGTCGCGTAGCTGGTCAATCGTTACGACATCTCCCATTAGAGACTCCTTTGTTCCGCTCCTGGCTGTCCGGGACGGCTTAGTGATGTATTTGATGCCCAACTTCTGCGCTGGGAATCTTATGCCCGACTTCTGTCTTTATGCCCTTATCTTTGGCAAACGCCTGGAGTTGGCCGAGGAGTGTTGCCCCGGCGAATCCCGGCGTCTCGATTTCTGAGTTGCCAAGCGCGATAGCCGATACGTTATTGACGTCGTTTGCGATAATGTTCCCCTTACCGTCAACATCGAGGTCAATCTCGGCTTCGATGGATGCCACATCGAGGTTCAGTCGCCGGCTGGCAGGCTCGATATAGCAGGCCACAACGGATGACCAACGTCCGGCTATTTCCTTGAGTGCCTTGCCGACTACGCGCCCGATGGGGATGCGTCCCGTCTGGTCATTGGTTGCCCCGTGTCCGTGGAAGAGCTGTAACCCTGCTTCGATCTTCTCATGGAGCTTGTCGACGATGGCGCGATACCATTTCTTGACGATGTTGCCATATCCGACCAAGTTCCCCTTCGCTTCGCCTTCATGCGCTACGACATAGGCCCGGAATAGGGGTGCCGGGTCAGTCTTTTTAATCTCGCGGATAGTCTCTTCGGGGATCATCCCGGCTATCTCTGAGGAAGCCATATAATGAAGGGCAACACGGATCTTCATGGATTAACCTCACTCTTCGTGAAATAAGTATTCGTCCAATCTTTGAAAACGGTATATTGAATTCCAGGTTCATAGCGTCCATTTTTAGGAAGCACATAAACCTCGATAACTTTTCCGTTATCAAAGGTTAAATGCCATACATCATGGCCCGAAAAAAGGTAGTGCCCAGACGTCCGTTCGTGGTCAACCTGGGTCAAGGTTGCCGTAAATTGCAAAGTGGAATTGCACGAAAAAAGAACAACAATAAACAATAGCAGAAAAGCAATGCGGATTTTCATGGCTTACTTCGCCTTCCGTTTCTTGACCGCAGCCTTCTTGGCGCGCTTGGGTTGCGGGGTCTTTATCGCGGGCGCGGGCATATGGCTCTCGTAAATAAAGCGGGGGTCAACTTTGATCGCTCGCTTGTATCCCACGCTGTTCATCAAATGATCTAGTTCAGTCGTATTGAACTTGATCTTGGGGTCGACCTTGTTGGTCTCACGCTTGTTGACCATCGAAAAGTTCGTGGGAATCTTTGAAGTCTTGGGGAAAACCACCTTCCGGTCTTTGCCCTCATTTCCATAACGATAGACCATTGAACCTTCTGGACCATTCCCGCTCGTCGTAGTAACGACCCGCCGCTTGCCGTCATCTTCCGGCGTCCTTACCTTCGTGGTATTCGTAGTAAACATCAATCCTCCTCGTCCGTCTTAATCATGGGATTAAAGAACGGATCGATATATTTCATTTCCTGGGCGTGTGCATATCGCGCCCTCATGGCCGCGATAGCCCCCGCTTCAGTATCCGAGCAAATCCTGCGCCCGGTTTCCTTGTTGCGAAAGCACCACTTCTCTTTCCCTTCGACCATCTCTTTTTTAATTTCGGTGTATGGCATGTTATCTTCCTCGCCTCTTGGTTAGGCCAATGGTGTGACCGCACTTAACGCATTTGGCGCAGATGTTCCACCCGTGCTTCCGCATATGGCAGGGGCAAACTTTCTTATACATGGCCGACGTGCATTTCGGGCAGGGCGTTGCTATAATCTCCAGCCCCGCAACTCGTTTGGCTGTGGTTATCATCATGCCTTGGCCACCTGGGTGTCCCGAGCGTCCTTGAGGCTCATCTCTTCCTTGAGCGCATCCATCTCTGCCTTAGCCTGCTCAGCGTCCTTCGCCTCTTGATCGGCACGAAGTTCAGCTTCCTTCTCCTGATCGACACCCGGTATCTGCCCCGCAACGTGTTCTTTGCTGATGATGTTCGCAGCCACCGCTGGGATGAGCACGTTCTGGATATGGTCCCAATGTTCCTGCGTCACCTGCGGGATATCGACCTTGACCTTGGTCGGATCAAGAAGTCCCTCTGTTTTCTGCGCCCGATATGTCGCGTTCCACATTTGCATAGCCTTGGTCAATAGCTCCTCATAGACACCGATCCACGTCTGGCGCTCCCTTGTCGTGGATGCCATGATAAGTTCGCGGATGTTCTCGCCTGTCGATCTATTCTTGAGCAAATCCAAAAGCCCGAGATAATGGATGGGAATGCCCGTCGCTCCGCTTATCATCTTCACGCAGAGTTCAATCTCAGCTATCAGGTTATCGACACCCGTGATGGGCGCAGATACGAGAGTGAACTCGGAAGATGTAATCAGTGCCTTGCCGATCTTCCAGTTCGTCCTCTCGATGTATGTCTCAATGGCCTGGCCCTCGGCAACGCTCAAGACCTTGAAGTAAGGCGTCGGGGAGGCAAATAGATGGTCAATCTCTCTGAGGTCTCGGAGTGCCCTATCCAGGCGATCTATCTGCGTCAGGCAAGCCGCAATCTTCGGCTGGGCCTCGTTCGGCATATTGATGCGCCCACCAAATTTGGCATAGACGAATTGTGCCTCATCATAACTCCCGGCAGAAGTTGTTCCCATAGCCTTCCAACTGAGGTTTTTATACCAAAGATAATCATTCGGGTCGGCTGTTACGACATACTTGCTGGATAACCATGACTTGAACCGTGCCGATACCATCCCTGGCCAATCGCGGTAGGGTTCTTCGTCCAGCCAAAGTTTAATGGCGATCTTGCCCTCGATCTCGGCTTCCTTGGCCATCTCCTGATCGAGTTCGCCATCCAGGTCATTGAAGGACATGAAGTCCTCGGCAAACTGGAGTTCGCGTTCTGCCTCAGCCCGCGTCTCTGTCGTGTGCGTCACCTTGAGTCCTTCGCCCAAGATAAACGCGCTCCGCAAGTCGATAATGCTCCGTGTCTGGAGCACCCCCCACTCGGCACGTCCGCAATACTTCTCGCTTATCTCATAGACAGCATCCTCATAGACCTGGTAATCATTGCCGACATAGGCTCGGGACACTTCCTGTAATGTGAGAATATCCTTGACGAGAAGTTCCTGCGTCTCACGATATTTCGTCACCTGTCCGGTAAGTTCAGCGGTTTTATCCCGGAGTTCACGGACTTCGGCCTGAAGGACTTTGCTTTTGTTGAATATGCTCATTCCTTTTTACTCCGGGTAGACACTTCTCTTGATACCGCCAATGTACACAGCCCCAGCCGCCCTCATGTGCGTCATGATGGCGTAACGGATGGCGTCCATAGCGTGATCATCGAACTTCACGGGTTCAGGGAGCGTGTTGCCATTCTTGTCCTCGCGCCATTTGTACTTGCCGGCCTCGCGGATGATGTTTGTTGAACCCTGAACGATGTGTATCTTTTGAGACTTGAGGTATCCGATTCCGGCCCTAACGCTGTCCGGCCCCTTATCGCATGCCTTGACATTGAAGGCGAACTGCACTATCTCGTCGATGCTCTTGGGTTCGGCGGCATCTGCATATATCTGCTCGTACTTACCAACGCCAATACCCTGCATCTCGGAGGCGATGGCCTGATTGGTCAGTCCAGCCTGATAGATGGCCTCCTCAAGCCAGAATTCATCGGCCCTGCGATAGACTTTGATCAGGGCCGAGGGATTGACCGAATAGCCGAAATCGAGTCCATAAAAGAATTCGTCATATCGTTGCGGCGCAGGCTGGACGTCCCAGTTGTAGATACGGCCCTTCGGCATAGCCCATAACCCAAGACCATAGATCGAGTACATCGTCTCGTCTTGGGCCTTGAGTTCTTTAAGGCGGAGTGCATACCGTGCCCTGACTTCAGCTATCGGGTTATCTGCAATAGTCGAATTATGGACAAGAGCATCCGGATTCACGTGGTCAAAGAACATCTCTTTGAGCCACGGAGCCTGAGCCTCGTCTGGATTAAAACTCAGGATGATTTGATGATATGCTGGCCCCGGTTCACGCAACCTAAGATCAAGTTGGAGGAAATCATTCTTCGTAAAATTAGTTGTTTCCTCAAGCCATTCGCCCGTTAAGCCCTTGATCGACTTAATCTTCTCGGGGTCGTCCAAGCCATCAAAAAGAACTTCGTTTAATCTTCCGTCTGGTCCGTTCCACGAAATGACTCGGCTAGTCTTATTAAGATCATAGGCAACTTCAGTCTCGCGCAAGAGACAGCGGAAAACCTCAAGGACTGATTCCTGAACCCGCGAGCGTACCTTGCGGAGAATTAGGAAACGATGTCCACCTTCTTTCTGACAACGATAGAATATCTTCCTGGCGGCGAATTCCGTCTTACCTGAGCCTGCCCCACCGCAAAGGACGAGATAACGATGTTTATCTTCTAGGAGAGGCCAGAATGAGGGGGAGACGACAAGTTCGGCATTCTCTTTCATTTGTCATGGCCGTCGCCGTTCCCGTTGTCACCACCGTCGTCTTGTGCGTGAATGACCTTGATGATGAGCGCTTGGGGTTTACCGGAAGGGGCGGACACGTTGCCAACATTCACATCAGCCGGAAGCATCTTGGTGATCCACTGGTAGAAAGCAGCCTTGTTATGATTCGAGGCATTGACCCAATCGAGGAGCCCGTCCTCTCCGCCCATGCGCTCGAACACGTTGAGGAACGCGACCTTCAGAGTCGTAAATTTACAGACTGCCCCCTTCGGTTTTCCTTTCGGGTTTCCACTTTGGCCTTTTCGATATGGTCTTCCTGACATTGCTGTATTCCGCTGATATTTTCAGCCGGGTCAACGATGGCGATCATTACCTCTTCGTCGGCCCGATGTAGTCGCTGTAGTGCATCCATCACCTCGTCAGTCGGCAGAAATCGGAGTCGTATTTCGCCTTCCTTGTCGCCGCTCACGAGGCTCTTGACGCTGATGGATTTTATTAACGCAGGGAACGCTGTTCTCATGCTTTATTTGTGGGCAACCTCGATTTAAGGTTAACGGCGGTTAACCTTAAAATGGACAAAAACACCTACACTTAGGAATAAGTGTTAATGATGATTATTTTAATTAGCGCGTTCGCTATGAAAGGTTCCGGGTCTTCGCTTTAATAACAACCTGAGCCATTAGGGAATATTTAATAATTTCGGGTTCTCGTAGATGTTGCCGATGACTGCCACGTGGCCATCCGAGCCATCCTCCCATGAATACTCGCCCTGTCCCCCGAACGGTACAAAGGCCCCGTCCTCGAAAACAACAGCAAGTGGACCATTTCTGTCGTCCCACCTCATTATCCCATCCTGCATCTGGACGATGTCCCCCTCATAAATCTCTTTGCCGTTCTTGTCCCTCAGGCCCGTGTATTGTTGGATTCTTTCATCGCCAGAAAGATTTTTTGATGTTTCTTCTAGCATATCCTTTATTCTGTCTAGACCACTACTAATATTGAATCCTTCTGTTCCAAACAATAAGTCTCCAATGGTAAAATAACAAAATTCTTCAGCATCATCTTCCCATGCCCTAAACTTGATTTCTCTCATGCTTGTTATTTTATCATAAAACAGGTTTCGCGTTAATGGCCGCCAGGAAAGGTAGCATCGGTAAGTTCTGCCTTGGGTTTATAATATGGTCCAGCATATACCCTATTTT
>Ga0315295_10003463_pt1 | contig 13451 bp, 7 predicted proteins | sample YL17G14_0_MG_FD_204453 | JGI IMG/M metagenome (GOLD analysis project Ga0315295, IMG submission 204453) | Sediment microbial communities from Yellowstone Lake, YNP, Wyoming, USA - YL17G14_0 | ecosystem: Environmental > Aquatic > Freshwater > Lake > Sediment | place: USA: Wyoming | collected... | reverse complement strand
GTCCATGTACTCTCCCGTCGTGTCGAGGGTGACATATACGAGCACGACCCTCTTTCCGCCGTCCACTCGCGTGACCTCGAGCTCCACGCCGGACTCGGCCCCCATGGTCTTCAATTGTTCGATGCCCTCCTCGACCATGTCCATGGGATAGAAGTTCATCTTGTTCGCCGGGATGTTCATTTCGTCTATGGAGCTTGCCCCGAGTATGTCGAGGATTGCCCTATTGGCCAGGACAATCGTAAAGTCCGCGATGCGTATCCTCGATACCCCGACGGGCGTGTTATCGAAGAGGTGCCTGTATAACTGTTCCGCCTCTCTCAATCGGTTCTCGAGAGCCTTGGATTGGCTCACGTCCACGGCGAAGAAGGTCGCTTCTCCCTTTTCCCGGTCCAAGGTGGCTGTGATCTCAATGAAGCCCCTTGTTGCGTCCTTTCTGGGAAAACTGTGTTCCTCGCTCGTCAGTGTACCTCGCTCTTCGAGGGATGCCATTATCTTCTTGACACCGGGCCAGAACACTTCGTTTTTATGGAAGGCCTCGATGAATTCCGGGATGGAACCATATCCGAACATGCTGGCGACGGCCTCGTTCGCCATTGTCATCTTGCTTGTTGCCATATCGATCTTTACGACCCCCGTCGGTATCGTATCGAAGAGGGCCTTGTACATCTGTTCTGCCTCGCGGGACCTCTCCTCGGCCTCCTTCATCTTCGTGATATCGATGCTCATGACATCGATATAACCCGTCGCCTTGTCCAGCCTCGAGTAGGTCAGTGCCCAGAGCTTGGTCCCATCCTTTGTTCTGACCTCGGTCTCGTAGTTCGGCAGGACCCCGTCCTTCAGGAGCTTTGCCTTTATCTCCATCCGTTGCGCGTCGGTGAACATGTCCCTCGAGGTCATATTCTCAAGGAACTCCTCGACAGTATTATAGCCGAACCTCTTGGCCAGCCTCTTGTTTGCGTAACTAAGCTTGCCGTCCTTTATATTGAACCTCGTGAAGCCTAGGAATGTGGCGTCCAAGATGCCCCCGAAGGCCCGTTCGACCTCGTTGAGCTTGGATTCCATCTCCTTGGCCTTGGAAATGTCGATCCCGAAGATATCGATGAAATCGGCCTCGGGCGTCAAGGTAGCGTTCAGGAGGACGGTGGTCTTCGTCCCGTCGGCCTTGTTGTACTCCATCTCGTAGTCCTTGAGATGGCCCTGTCGCTTGATCCGCTCGACAAGCACGGCCACCTGCTTCTCGGGCATTAGGCCATCTAGCTCGAACTTGTCAAGGAATTCCTGGACCGTCGTGTAGCCCATCTGTTCCGCGGCGACCTTGTTGGCCATGATGGGCTTTTTGTCGGTGAGGCCGATACGCATGATGCCGACCGGGGAATTCTCAAATACGTTCTGGAACCTTTCCTTGGCCTCCTTTAGCCTGGTCGCGGCGAGCTCCCTCTCGGACAGGTCCTTGACGATGCCAAGGAAGCCCGTTATGCGGCCCTCTTGGTCCTTGACTATGGTCGTCGTGAGCTCAGCCGGGTAATACGCGCCGGTCTTCCTCCTCAGTTGGAAATTAGCCTTCACGCTGCCTTCCTTCATGGTCCTTTGCAGCCCCCGCAGCGCCTTGTCCTTGTCGTCCGGGTGGATGAAATCGAAGGAGCTCTTCCCGATCATATCGTAGGGGTCCTCCGTGCCGTAGATCTCAATGGCCCTTTGGGAGACGTCCTGGATCACGCCATTGACATCGCTCATGATGATGGCGTCCGGGGACAGCTTGAGTATGGTCTTGTACAAGTTCTCCGAGGCCCGGAGCCTCTCCTCCACGGTCCTTTGCTCGGTGATGTCCGAACCAGATAAAAGTGCGCCGACGACCAGCCCCTTGTAGTTCTTCAGGAGCGCGTAGCCCCACTGGATGGTCCGTTCCCGGCCGTGGGAATCCACGATGGGATATAAGTTCCCTTCGAGGTACGCTTCCTTGTGGCCGGTCTTGGCCATATCGAAACCCTTGACCGTCCCATCCAGCTGGCGCGCGGGCGGGGCACCCATAGGCCCGACCGCGCCTCTTAGGGAGCTCTCGAAGATCTTCTCGAAATCTTTGTGGGCCTGGGACCTGTGCGCCTCGGGTACGAAACCCCCGAACCAGTCCTTCCCCACCACGTCGCCCCTGGTCCTTCCGAGGACCTCCTCGCCCTTCTTGTTTATCATGGTGACCTTGCCATCGAGGTCCAGGGCCAGGAGGATGACATCGGCTGTCTCGAGGTAGAGCTTGGCCCTGTCCGCGACCTCCTTCTCGTTCGTGATGTCGCGGGCCATGAGCATGAAGCCGGTCCTGGGCGCCGTTTCCTCCTCGACGACGGTGACCGTCATGTGGACCGGGAACATCGTCCCGTCGCGTCGCAGCCCCAGGGCCTCGCCGCCCCATGTGCCGTTCATTACCGCGCCGGCTATGGCCTCGCCAAGGGGCGAGCCCGTGTCCGGGTCGAGGAAGATCCCAAGCAGCGACCTACCCTCGAGCTCGGAGGCCGTGTAATGGAACATCTGCTCCATGGCCGGGTTGACCATGCTGAGCACGCCGTTCCTGTCCATTAGGGCGATGCCATCGGTGGTGTTCCGCATGGCCGCGCTCAGGGCCAATATCTTCGACCGGCCGATGGATGTCATGCGCGCGAGCTCGAACATCAGCGCTTTGTCGTTCTCCGTGAAGCCGCCAGGCTTGTTGCCAAGGATGATGGCGCCCACGATACTGCCCATGACCTTGAATGGGACGAACAATAGGTTAGCTATCGGGAACTCGAACATGGGATGACCCTTGAGAAGGTCCGAGGCTGCGGCGAGAGTGCCTTTCCCCGGCTCGTTCTCGATGCGCGGATCCCCCTCATTAAGTATCTTCGCGAGGTATCCCCTGAAAGGCATGCCCCTGGCCATGAGACGGTCGTGTATGGGCTCATCGAACATCGGCTTGCCTTTTTCCAGGACGGCCACGACCTTGAAGGTCCCGTCCGGGTCCACCTCGCCCACGAGGCCGAAGGGGGCCTTTACGAGGTCGAGGGCCGCCTCAAGTACGGAGTTGTTTATTGTCGTCGTGTTCCCCTGCTCGGTGATCTGGTCGAGGATGCGATAGAAGGCCTGGATAACGTCGTGATAGGATGGACCGTCCTCTTCTGTCTTGGTGGTCTTGGCCTTTGGGACCGCCTCATCGGCCTGGCCCTTCTTTCGTTCCTGGCGTTTACCACCCTTGGACTTGCGCGGCATTCCTTCCCCTCTATACCAAATCCAACAATCTTGTCGATCTTACGCAGGAAGGACCCAATCGTATCCGTACAGATAAATATTTTCCGATGTGCGTCAAGGACAGGATGACCACAATGTCCCACTGGAACGATGTCCATTGATGAATTAATTGATAGTCATCGTACTAATATTAGTTAACCATGATAAAGGAAAGGGATTAATATTGAAAATACGCTTTTTCAAAGTTAGGTAAGGACTATCTAGTACGGGTCAGGGGCGATGCTAGGTGACCGGCCGAGGCCAGGGGGGAGCGAACGCTGAGGATGTTTTCGACAGGGTGAAGGCCGCCCTCTCCTCGGGTCGGTCCGACGAGGCCATCGATCTCGCCCGGAGGCACATAGCCGTGAACCCTAAGGACCCCCTCGGCTACATCGCCCTTGGCCACGCGCTCAAGAAGGTCCACCGATATGAGGATGCCACGATGGTCCTCGACCAGGCGGTCCTGACGGACCCGGGGATCGTCATGGCCTGGTCCCTCAGGGGGATCTGCAAGGCCCTCGTTGGCGATTGCGAGGGCGCCCTCGCGGACAGCGAACGGGCGCTCAAGCTCGACCCGAAGGACCGCAGGGCCCTCGCGCTCAAGGACCGGATAGAGATGAGGATAAGGCTGGGCGGCACCCCGAGGCGCCCGCCCCCTCCGAGACCGTTGGACCTGGTACCTGAGATCCTTCCTAAACCGACGGGCTGCGTGGAGCCGCCGTCGAGGCCGGCCCCGGTCCCCACAACAAAGGCCGTCGGACCGCCGATCCAAGCGACGGGCGCCACCGAGACCAAGTACATGGCCCCGGAGCTCTCACAGGCGATCGTCGACGAGCTCGAGCAGGACAGGGACAGCATCCTCGTGCTCGTCCCGAAGATCAACGCGCTCAAGGCATCCATCGCCTCGCTGCAGGCCCTGACCGAGATGTACGAGATGGACGGAGTGGTCATATGCGCCGACAGGCCTGCCAGGTTCCTGAGGAAGGCCTTCTCAAGATGCTCGCGGCAGGTGGGCCTTGTCCATTATATAGAGCTCATGGCCGGGGAGGACCTGGGCCATGCCCCACCCGATGCCGATGCCGGCTGCCCTTCCTTCGACCTGGAACGCCTCATGAAGGTCATCGAGGAGGGGGTTCAGCACAAGGCCGACAGGCACGGCGGTGAGGACCACTTCGTGATGTGGGACGATGCTTCGGCCCTGAGGTTCTATCACGAGCCCAAGGCCCTGCAGCGGTTCTTCGAGGCCCTTTCCGAGCACCTGGCCGGCATGGGCGTGGTCCATGTCGTGGTCATGGCCAGGGAGGCGAGCAGCATGGTCCAGAGATGGCCCGGCTCCGCGTTCAAGGCCAGTATAAACGTCAAGGACGGTTGGATGTCGAGGTCAGGTTGAGAGGTGCGTAGGCTTGAGGAAGGAGACAGCCAAGAAAATCGTCTCGAACATACTGCTGATAGGCATCAGCATGATAATGGTGGTGGGGTTCTTCTACCACGGGACGTTCTATCAGATAGGCCTCATCCCGCTGGTCATCATCGGCGGGGTCATCGTCTTCGTCGTCCTCAAGGTCATAACCTGGGCCAACTCGCAGCTGGGCGTGAGGCGCAAGGGCCATGTTGGGAACCTGCTCTTCAAGGCAGACAGGATCCCGTCGGTGCTCTACGGTGAGGTCACGACCACGGTTAGGCCCTTGAAGAAGGGGCGGCTCCGTGTCGACATGCTCTGCAATATCAAGGCCACGCTCTCCGGGAGGCCGGCAGGCGTGGTCCTCATCACGGACATCCGGCGAAAGAGGCTCGACGAGCTCGGCGACAGGGACATGCGGGAGGAGGGGATGCCCGCGGACAGGTTCAGGAAGGAATTCGTGAAAAGGTTCGGTGGCCCCGTGGACCAGATCGTGAGGGTCATACATTTCAGAGGGATCTGAGGGAGGTCGAGAAATATAATGCAGGACTGGGCGCCGCAGGCGATGCTGTTCGGGCTGGCCCTAGACCTCGCCCTGCTCGGTACCATCCAGCTGCGGCTGTGGAAGGACTTCTACAGGCCCCAGCTGCTGGCCTTGGCGCTCCTGCTGGGCGCCGGGGCGCTCCTGGGCTTCGTCTGGTCCGACATGTTCTCCGCCACGGCCGAGAGGGCATTGGTCGTGTACGAGGCCCTGCTGCCATTCGCCATCTTCCTGCAGCTGGCAAGGTTCTTACCAAGGCCATGGCTCCAGTGGGCCCCCCTGCCCGTCGCCGCCGTCGTGGCCTGCGCCGCCCTGGCCCTGGGCTGGGGCTTCCAGTCGACGCCGATGCTGGCCTACGAGGCCGTCTTCCTCATCGCCCAGCTCGTCATGGTCCTTGCCTGGTCCGTGAAGGGGACATTCAGCGAGGAAGAGCTCCTGTTCGTGATCGCGGCCCAGGCGCTGCTGCTCGTGCTCGGCCCCGGCTACGGCGTCCTCTGGCCGAAGCTCGGGATGAGCGATTCGCTGCTCGCTATCGCCGGCGCCGCCGCGGGCGCCCTCATCATCGTCGGAAGGATGAGGTCATCGTTCCTCCACTTCGTGAGCCCGGGGGCCATCGTGCGCAAGAGACCCTCGAAGCAGAAGGGCGGGGCGCTCCCAGCGGGCATCATCCTTGTGCCCCTGGGGAAGTACGACAACGCGAAAGGTCAGTTCAAGGAGGATGTCAAGGCCGGCCGCACCGGCCTTTGGATATCCACGGAGCCCGTATCGCATGTCCTTGGCCACAGGAAAGGGGATTCGGTGCACAGGTCCAAGACCCCGGGCCTGCTCGCCGCCCAGCTCACGCACGCCACCTTCGTGGAGAACGCCCTCGAACCGACGGACATCGGGACCATCAAGAGGAGCCTCGCCGAGTTCCTGAAGATGACCGGCGACGGCATGGTCTTCGTGAGGGACATGCACTATCTCGTCTCGAACACGGACATTTGGAACATGACGGAGCTCCTGAGGTTCCTCAGGGAGAAGGTCCCGTCGGCAAGGACCTCGATACTGGTCGGGACGGACCTCTTGGACGAATGGGAGGTCGCGCACCTCAGAAAGGCCGGCGCGGCAGACTGGAAAGAAGGCGATATAGAGGCTGGCCGGCGGCCCCAGGCTCAGTAGTCCTTCGTGTCGAGGACCTCGCATTCCTTTTCGAAGAGCCTCATCTCCTTTGGGTCTAGGCTGAGGGGATCGATCGGGATGATGAGGATCGCCGGGTGGATCATGATCTTGTCCCGGAGCAGGTGGAGAAGGCGAAGTATGGTCTGGTAGTTGTTCTGCATGATGAGATACTCGATGCTGTCGAGCATGATGACACTTCGCACAGGGGAGGCGCCGTGCCCGTTGCCCTGTATGAACTTTGTCAGGATGGCGGCCATGCGGCCTATCTCGTTCGGGGCGAGCGTCTCCTGATTAGGGGATTTATTGCCCGTGAGCCAGAGCGTCAGCACCTTGCCGAGCCTGTGCTTCTCGACCACCTGGGCCGGCGGGGACCTCGATATCAGGAGGCCCTCGTAGCCTTCCTCGAGGGCGCCCAGGAAGGCATCATAGGCCTTGTTCGCACGCGTTTCTTTGAAGAGATATATCGTATTCGGCGAGAGAGGTCTCTTTCCGTCGGGGGTGCCTTCAGCACCTTTTTCTCTCGCCTCGTCAGAGGTCATGTAAGGCCTCAATCGTCCTAAGAGTATAAATCTAGAGCGATGTCCAGCCCCAGAGATTCTCGATTTCCGAGGTTCCGGGGCCTCACGCCCTTCATTCTTGGCAATGTAATCACGGGCTATTATATCTTTTTATTTGTTGTGAATTAAATAATTAAAAGTCGTACATATGAGGATGATAATCGTCATTTGATTATTATAACATTGATTTTATAAAATCTTTACTAATTATTGTAATAACGGCGGCCAAAATAAGGTTTGCGAGATTCTTTCACGTGCCCGGTCGAATGTATGCACATTCCCACTAGGACCCGGCCCGTTCTTCCTTCCGGTCCCATCGGACCGCTTCATCGCTCCTTTCGGATGGAGGGCCGTACCCGCCACCTCCCGGGGTCCTGATAATGACCAGGTCGCTTTTGTGGATAGTGAGGGTCACCTTGCTCCCAAGGGCCTCGGGCACCCCCTCGCCGTGATCCCTCGATGCCCGAAGTATGGAATTGTCGCCGCAGCGCCCCGGCTGTCCGCCGGCCAGGCCCTCGGGTGGCCTCCGCCGTCGCTCGGACTGGATCGAGAGTGTGCCCGAATCGGCAAGGAGCCGTATCCGCCGTTCGATGCCCAGGCCGCCTCTGAACCTGCCCGCCCCGCCGGAGCCCGACACGAGCCCGTAGGCCTCGACGCGCAAAGGATATGCTAGCTCCAGCGCCTCGATGGGCGTGTTGGCCGTGTTCGTCATGTTCGTATGAACGCCGTCCATGCCGTCCCTGTCGGGCCTCGCGCCCTCCCCGCCGCCCAGCGTCTCGTAATATGTGAATCCCCTGCCGTCCGGCCCGAGGCCACCGATTATCAGGTTGTTCATGGTCCCCTGGGATTGCGCGCCGACGAGGCCGGGTGCCGCTTCAGCAAGGGCCTTGAAGACCACGTCCGCGACCCTCTGGGATGTCTCGACGTTCCCGCTGGACACGGCCGCCGGCCTGCGCGGATTTAGCAGGCAGCCCACGGGTATGGTCACATGTATCGGCAGGTAGCATCCGTGGTTCGGGGGCACCTTCGGGCCCGCCACGCATTTGACCGCGAAGTACACCGATGACACGGCAACGGGATAGGGCGTGTTGACATTGCCGGGCCTCTGGGCGTCCGTCCCTGTGAAGTCCAGATGGATGTCGGACCCCTTGACCGTCATTTGGACGACGATGCGTATGTCCTCTTCCGTGAGGCCATCGCCTTCGAGGAAGTCCTCGGCGGTATAAGTGCCCGCGGGGAGCCTCGAGATGCCGGCCCGCATCAGCCTCTCGCTATAACGTATGTTCTCGTGGACGAAGGCCCTGTGCGTCCCTGGGCCGAACCGGTCCACTAGCGAGGCCAGCCTCTTGGCCCCGAGGTCGTTCGAGGCCAGCTGCGCCATGATATCGCCACGGCGTTCGTCTGGCGTCCTCGTGTTCGCCATCAGGATGTCCAGGACCTGCCGGTGGAGCTGCCCCTTCGAGACAATCCTTACGGGCGGGACGATGAGCCCTTCCTGATGCAGTTCCGTTGTCGCGCCGCCCATGGAGCCGGGCGTGCTCCCGCCAACGTCGGAGTGGTGGGCCTTATTGACGGCGTAACCGATGTGCTTCCCTTTCCGGTATACGGGCCGGATCATCGTGATATCGTTCAGATGGGAGCCGCCGAGGTATGGGTCGTTCACTATGATGTGGTCCCCTTCGCGGATCCCGCCCTCCAGTTCCCTCTCGGCGAACTGGATTGCGAGGGGCATCGAACCGAGATGCACCGGGATGTGCTCTGCCTGGGCGATCATCCTGCCCTCGGCATCGAAGATGGCGCACGACGCGTCCATGCGTTCCTTGATGTTGGGCGAGAATGCTGTCCTCCGCAGGGCCGCGCCCATCTCGTCCGGAACGGACATGTACGCGTTGCGCATGACCTCGAGCTTGACGGGCCCGAGCCTCACCTTTTGCGTCATAGCCGTCCACCTCCGAGCATGATGACATTGCCATGACGGTCCATGGACCACGAGAAGCCCTTGGGGACATAGGTCGTGAAGCCCTTCTCTTCGATGACGGCGGGCCCCTTGCCCTTGTGCCTTGGCCTCAGGTTCTCCCACCGGTGCAGGTCTGCATCGGACGGCCCATCGAGCAGGATCCTCCTCTGGTCGTAAGGCCTAGGGTCACCTTTGCCCTCGAACTTCGGCGGAGGCGGGGGTGCCAGCCTGTGGACGACGGAGAGCCTTAGGTTCACGACCTCGACCGGCCGGTCCTTGATGGAATATGTGTAGGCCTTTTCGTGGGCCCTATGGAAGGCTGCGACGGCGCGCCTCATGTCACAACCATATGGGACCGTGAGCTCGAAGCTCTGGCCCTTGTACCTCATGTCGAGGGCCCGGGTCAGTTCGGCCTCGGTGGGCAGGACACCCTGGTCCGCCAGGTCCAGGCCAGCGGTCTCCTTCATCTCGGCAAGCGCCTTCCCGACCTCTGCCTGTGTCCCTTCGGCCCCGGCGTCAAGGACATTCGTGCGGCTGTAGTCTATTCGCATGTCCGCGAGCATGAGACCAAGGGCGGAGAAGTTGCCGGCAGCAAATGGCACGACGACCTTCCTGATGCCGAGCTCCTTTGCCAGCATGGCCGCGTGGACAGGGCCCGCACCGCCGAAGGCGACGAGCGCGAAGTCCGCCGGGTCCAGGCCCCGTTGGACGGTGACGACCCGGACCGCCCGGCCCATGTTGCTGTTCACCACATCGATGGCGCCCTTCACAAGCTCCTCGATGGTCAGACCGGCCGCCTTGGCCAGCCCCGTGACGGCCCTTGCCGAGGCCATGGTGTCGAGCCTCATCTTGCCACCAAGGAAATTGTCCGGATTGATGATGCCGGCCAGGAGGTCGCAGTCGGTGACCGCCGGGACGGTGCCGCCCCGCCCATAGCAGACAGGGCCAGGCTCGGCACCCGCGCTCTCGGGGCCGACCTTGAGACCGCTAGCCTCGTCGACTTTCACGAGGCTCCCGCCGCCCGCCCCGACGGAGATTATGTCCAGCATCGGCATCATGATCGGGAAGCCTTCGACATCGCCCTGGGACCGGTATAGCAACCTGCCGTCCACGACCGTCGATACATCCGTGCTTGTGCCGCCCATGTCGAAGGTTATGAGGTCCTTGATGCCTGTCCTTCTGCTGAGATGAAGGGCCGCGGCCATGCCGCCGGCAGGTCCCGAGAACAGTGTCGAGACCGGACATTTGCGGATTTTCGACGGCCTCACAACGCCGCCGTTCGATTGCATTATCAGGACCTTCGTGTCCGGCATTATAGCCTCGATGCGGCCGATGTAAGTGGCCATCTTCGGCTTGATGTATGCATCGATGACGGTCGTGCTCGTTCGCTCGTATTCCCTGAAGGTCGGGATGACCTCGGAGGAGAGCGAGACCACGAGACCGGCCTGCTCCAGGGCCCGGCCCAGCCTTTGTTCGTGGGACCGGTCCATGAAGGAGAACAGGAACGAGACGGCGACGGCTTCGGCGCCAGTGGCCCTGACGAACTTGACGACCCGCGCGACCTCATCATCGGTGAGCGGCCTCAGTACCTTGCCGTCGGGACCTAGGCGCTCCTCTGCCTCGAGCCTCATGTCCCTCGGGACGATCGGTTCAGGCCGGGTAATAGGTTCATAGAGGCTTGGCCTGGTCTGCCGGCCGATCTCGAGCACATCACGGAAGCCCTTTGTGGTTACAAGGACCGTCCTTGCGCCCTTGCGTTCCAGGACCATGTTGGTGGCCACCGTGGTCCCATGTGCAAAGATGTCCACGGGCCGGCCGACGACCTCGAGGCCTGCCTTGATGGCCATATCGGGGTCCCTGGGCGTTGAAGGAATCTTGAACGTCGAGAGCTGGCCGTCCGCGAGCAGGACGAAGTCCGTGAAGGTACCGCCCGTGTCAGTCGCCAGAAATACGGATCTCTTCGACCTTTGGGTCACCGGTGCCCTTTTCTTTGCCATCTTTAGGGGGAACGTCATCCTCCTTTTTATCATCATCCGTCCCATCGTCCTTGTCGCCTTCTACGAACGGTGCCTTTTCCGTTGACGGGAAGGCCACCAGACCCTCGGCCTCGACGACCAGCCAGATGTGCTTGCATGGGATCATCATCTTGCGCGAATTGTAGAGCCAGTCCGGGCAGTTGCAGCTGGCCATTATGGCCTTGCCCCGCTCTAGGCCGACATAATAGACGGACTTGCCCTTCCGGACTATGAACCTTGTATTGGTCACCTTTTCGACAGTGTATTCGGACCGGGAAAGCACTACCTTGTGGAACCTGATGTCGGTGACGTCCAGAAGGACCTCCCCTGTGACAGTCTCGGTATCGTCCTCCAGGATTGACCCTCCTCGAAGCGTGACTGGATTTCCCTCCAGGATATTAATCGTTTGGAATAGACACCTAATAGAGATATTGAACCTACTACATCGTTCATGAAATAGAAATTAATTAACAAATGAGTGGTATTTGTTGGTCCACTGCTTAGTATATGATTGAATACAGACATCTTTTAATAACTGAAATCTATCATAATAAATCCGTCTTGACGAGGAATATCACGCAATTCAAAATCTGAAGGCGCTATTTTATGGCCCAACGAGAAAACGACCCGATCAACGCCCCAAAAGAATTGGGAACGGTGCCAGAGGACCACAGGTATATTCTGAAGGGGATCGAGGACCTTGCCCCCGGCGACCATCTTTGCTTTATATACCGAACCGAGAAGGAACATAGAGAGTTCATGACGAGATATATTCAAGGCGGACTGTTGAAGAACGAAAAGGTCCTTTACATATTTCACGACCACAAGCCATCCACGATCATGCACTACTTAGAGCAAATGGATGTGAATATTAAGAATCACATTGAAAAGGGGCAGTTCAGGGCTTTGACCGTCGACGAATCCTATATGAAAGGGGGTGTATTCGAACCAGACACGATGATCGAAATGGTCGAAGCCGAGAGCCAAAAGGCCCTAGACGAAGGATACTCAGCGTTAAGAGTCACGGGCGAGATGACCTGGGCCCTCAGTAACTTGCCGGGTTCCGAACGGCTGATAGAGTACGAGGCGAAGCTCAATACCATCTTCCAATCGAGCAAACTCATTAGTCTGTGCCAATACAATAGGTATAAGTTCGACCCCGAGTTCCTGATGGAGGTTGTTGCAACCCATCCGTTCGTGGTCTATGATTCCGAGATCTACAGCAACTACAATTTCATCGAGGCGGCAAGATTCCTTCATCATGACAGGGCGCCCATCATCCTCGATAATTCGTTAAGGAACCTCGCGACTAGGAAAAGACTCGAGATAGAATTGAGGGATAAAGCCCGCAAGTTGCTCGAAACAATCGAATTCCCTGTCTGGGTCTGGAAGAAAATCGGGGACGATTTCATTTTAGATTACTACAACCAGAGCAGCTTCGCACTGAGAACGGCCAATTTCAAGGGGCTGACCGGCAAGATGTTCAGAGAGATGTTCAGCGAATATCCTGAGCTCATCGAGGATATCGAGACATGCTACGAGGAGAAGCGGGTAATATCACGGGAGATGACGTTCAGGCTCGGAAACGAGGGTGAGATGAGGCACTTTCTATGCACTTTTGTATTCATGGAACCGAGCATGATACTAATGAAGGGCATCGACATCTCGTCGGAAAAGCAGGTGAAAGAGAAGCTGAAAGACAGCGAAGGGAAGTACCAGGAGCTAATGAGTATCCTCCAGGAGGGCGTCTGGACCATCGATGCTGAAAACAACACGACCTACGTCAGCGAGTACATGGCCTATTTATTGGGTTACAAACCAGAGGAGATGATTGGAAAGAACCTATTTGAGTTCATGGATGAGAACTGGAAGAAGATATGCGCCAATAATACCAAGCGAAGGAAAGATGGCATCAGGGAAAACCACGAGTTCGAGTTCGTGAGGAAAGATGGTAACCGGATCTACACAACACTGACCACCGCGCCCCTCCGGGACAAAGATAAAAGATACGCTGGGGCCATAGCAACCGTTCGAGACATTACTAAAGAAAGGATTGACCAGATGGAAAAAAGAAAGAAACAAATGAGGTTCCATTTAGAAGAGAGGAACATGTATATCGTAAAAGAGCCCACCTCGGGTCTATCGGGTGAGGTATTCAAAGACCTCCTTAAGGTTGGTCTCAAGGGCTATGTCATTTCCAGGACCCCGAAAAGGGAGTTCGGATCGAAGATAGAAGGGAAATACAATTATATTCAAATGGGTGAAAGATTAAAGACCGGTAGACAGTCTATAAGCCCGAAGGCCGTATTGGATTTCGTGGAGAGTGTGGCCCAGGGCTCGGTCATCCTCTTGGACAGGTTTGACTTTATTATTTCGAAACTGGGATTTAAAAAAGCGCTCTCGTTCATCTATTCCCTCAAAGACCTTACTTATAACATGAACCTGATCAGTATAATATCGATCGATCCATCGGTATTACATGAAAACGAGATGCATATGCTCGAGAAAGAATGCAAGGGTGTCGAGCCAAGCGTCGATGCCAAACTTCCCGAAGATCTTGAAGATATCA
>Ga0315295_10003462_pt1 | contig 13456 bp, 14 predicted proteins | sample YL17G14_0_MG_FD_204453 | JGI IMG/M metagenome (GOLD analysis project Ga0315295, IMG submission 204453) | Sediment microbial communities from Yellowstone Lake, YNP, Wyoming, USA - YL17G14_0 | ecosystem: Environmental > Aquatic > Freshwater > Lake > Sediment | place: USA: Wyoming | collected... | reverse complement strand
CTGGTTGGCGAAGTTATCCTGGGAGATGCCCATGGCCTTGGTGATCGAATCCAGTTGTTTGCTGGCCTGCTCCTTTAGTTTCTGCCTTTGGGCGATGTCCTGGTCCAGTGACTGGCGAATTTTAAGTTTATTCTGGTAGTCTTCAATCAACGACTGATAGCTCATGCCGTTTTCGGCCGTCAGGTGGGCCAGATCCAGTGCTGCCTTGACAAATTGGATATTGGAGACCTCTGGTGAGGCGATGTCCTGGCAAACATCCAGCGCCTGCTCCACCTGCTCCGCCCCCACCCCCATCTGCTGCAGCTTGAGGCGTATTTTCAGGTGGGTTTTGACTTGGGTCACGGTGGTGTTGTTCTTCTTGAGGTCGACAGCCAGGTGTCTGAGTGAGTCGATGTACTCCGCCATGCCCGGGGGAGGGGCTAGGGTGCCATCGCGGAATTGGTCTACGATATTGACCACTGACCCTTTCGCCACCCCCACCTGCTGGGCGATCTCATCGTAGGAAAGCCCCGTAAGGAATAGCCTCGCGATCTTGATTTTCTGGTTCTGACCTATTGGTTGCATTTTGTTACCCTCCCTGTGAAGTTATTTGGCCTTATCTATAGGGAATCCTGCTTCCCTTATTTATTTGACCACTTGACTGACTGACCATTTGACCGGCCATTTGACCGTTGGCATGGGCGACAAGGTGTACGATATATTTCATGGCTGGAACCCTCAAATGCACTTAGGCTGGTGGCCGGTTCGTGGCAGGTGGCAGAGACGGTAGATCTGAGAATTCTGCGTGAGATTATCCACCGGAGAAAATCGGTTGTGTTGTTTCTTCACATCCCCGCTGAAGAGGTTGACGTAGGCGCGAACCGAGGCCAGGCTGGAGTGCCCCAGAATTTTTTGCAGGCTGAAAATATCACCCCCGTTAAGCAGATAATTCTTGGCAAAGGTGTGCCGGAAGGTGTGGGGTGAGCACCTTACTCCAGTCAGGCCAGCCATTTTGCCACATCTCCGGACCATCTGCTGGACTCCATTCCTGGTGAGCGGCAGGCCAATATCGCTCAAGAACAGCCTGGTCGTCTTTTGAGTTAGAGGCTGTGGTCTGACCTGGTTGATATATTTCCACAGGCATTTCTGGACCAGGCTACCGATGGGAACGATCCTTTCTCTGCCTCCTTTGGCGGCGGTAACCCTTATTTGGCCCTCGGCGAGATTTACATCTGCCAGGTCTATACCTGTAACTTCAGACACTCTGAGCCCCGAATCTAGCATGAGCAACAGGATTGACAGGTTGCGATAGCCGCATCCGTTTGACCTCTGGCAGACCTCCATCAGGCTGACTATCTGCTCGGAGCTGAAGGTGTTGATGACCTTTACCGGCGCTTTAGGGATCGGTATCCGGGCTATCTGGTTGGGTTGGATGTATCCCTCGCGCTCTGCCCAGGAGAAGAAGGCCTTGAGGCAGCGAACGTAGCCTTGTACCGTTGCTGGTGATAGCGGCTTTCCTGTGTTGGGCGTCCTGGCCTCGGTCTGGAGATACCTGATGAACCGCCTGACGTGGTCCCGGTTGATCAGCTCCAGGGTGGTAGGCACCCCATCCGGTTCCATAAACCGTCTAAACCTGGTGAGGAAGCCGACATACCACTCTACGGTTCTGGGACTCTTAGCCTCTGTCTGACAGCAGAGTCCGAAGCCCTTGATGACGTTTTCGAGGTTCAAACTGCCGTTTTCCATCTTTAGCCTCCTCAAAAATCATGTTGACACGGGTTAAACAATCAGGTTGACAAGATCGTTTTGGGCAAATAAAAATCGACCTGGTTAGAGGTCGATTCCAGCTATATGTAGTGGATATTGGCTTTTATCAGCCTATATCTTGTGGTCTGGTGAGCCGTCGGGGATTCGAACCCCGGACGCCCTGATTAAAAGTCAGGTGCTCTACCCCTGAGCTAACGGCCCAATTTGAGGCATTTGCCCTAGCCCAATTTTAGCATTTCCGCACTGGTCTTGTCACTCGAAGCTATTGGGGCAGGCTTGACTTCAGCTTCATATTGGGGATGTGGCTATGGCCGAGCTGAGACAGGCAGTGTACAAAAAGACGAGGGCGGAAGCCAGTCTGTTCAAACCTGCTTTTGTTGCAGGCTATGGATAAGCTCTTTGAGGTGCGCGGCAATCCCCTCCAGTGGCCAAAGCTGAGCGTCCGTGGCGGAGCGCAGTTTCACCTCGGCGCTGTTTGACTTGAGAGTGCGCCGGCTAAGTGTAAGCCTGACAGGCAGGCCCAGCAGGTCAGCATCGTTAAACTTTACTCCGGCCGATTCATCCCGGTCGTCAAGCAGCACTTCCAGACCAGCCGCTGTCAGCTCAAGGTAGAGTTGCTCTGCTGCTGCCTCAGCACCAGCCAGAGAGCAGATGTGGATGTGATATGGAGCGACTGATGGCGGCCAGATAATGCCCTGGTCATCGTGATGGCGCTCCACTACCGCCGCCAATAGCCGCCCTACGCCGATGCCATAGCAGCCCATTATCACCGGGCGGGTAACGCCCTGCTTATCAAGAAAGGTTGCCCCCAGGAGCTGGCTGAAGGCGGTACCCAGTTTGAAGATGTGGCCTGCCTCGATGCCGCGGGTGACCAGTAGTTTCTGGCCGCAGCGAGGGCAGCCCTGGCCTGGCTGAGCCAGGGCGATATCAACCAGCAAGTCTACCGAGAAGTCGCGTAGGTAGTTGACGTTCCTGAGATGCGTATCCGGCTTGTTAGCTCCAGCCACGAAATTGCGTCCCCGGGTGATGGAATCGTCGGCCACGCGGCGCAGGCCTGTTACGCCGACCAGTGAAGCTGAGCCAGCCACCAGCCCCGTCCCAGTCACCTCGCCCTCGGTAGCCAGGCGCAGCTCTGTGCAGCCCAGAGCGTTCTTGAGCTTGACCTCGTTCACCCCCAGGTCGCCGCGGATGGTGACGAATACCACTTGGCCATCAGCCACATAGAATACCGCCTTGAGGGTCTGCTCCGGGCCTACTCCCAAAAAGGTGGCTACCTCTTCGATGGTCTTCTGACCGGGGGTGGAGACTTCCTCCATAGGAAGAAGGTCGCCACTGGGACTGCCCTGGGGTTTGATGCTCTGGGCACGCTCCAGGTTGGCAGCATAGCCGCATGACTGGCAATAAATGACCTGATCCTCGCCGGTTTCGGTGATAACGATAAACTCGTGGGAGTCCTTGCCGCCGATAGCCCCGCTGTCTGCCTCCACCATCATGACAGGCAGGCCGCAGCGGTGGTAGACGTTGTGGTAGGCCTGGATCATCTTTTTGTAGCTTACGTCCAGACCTGCCTCGTCGGCATCAAAGCTGTAGAGGTCTTTCATGGTGAACTCGCGCACGCGAAGAAGACCGCCTCGCGGACGAGGCTCGTCGCGGAACTTGGTCTGTATCTGATAGAGCAACAATGGCAGGTCTCGGTAGCTCTGCACATTGCGCTTTACCAATTCAGTGATCATCTCCTCGTGGGTAGGGCCGAGGCACAGCTTGCGCTGGCGGCGGTCAGTCAGGACAAAGAGTCCCTGGCCGAAGGCCTGGTCCCTGCCCGTCTCCTGCCACATCTCCAGAGGCTGGAGGACGGGCATCATCAGCTCCTGACCCCCGGCCCGGTCCATCTCCTCCCGGATGATTTGCTCAATCTTGCGCAACGCCCGCCAGCCCAGGGGCAAATAGGAATAGACGCCAGCGACCAACTGGTGTATCATGCCGGCGCGTACCAAAAGCTGGTGGCTGACGCTATCAGCCTCCGCCGGCGCCTGCCGCAGTGTCTTGCCAAAAAGCTGTGAGAAACGCATATTCTTGCTACCTTTCAGATTTAGCTACTGTTTGTTTGTGAAACTCAGCGTCACTATGAGCCTTCATAACTCACTCGAAAATAGCCCTTTCAGCCCCCTGCATCCCCCACTCTTGGGAGAATTGGGAGGGAGGCTGGGGGGGGGCACCCCCATGCCCCCGCTACAGGGGCTTCGCCCCTTGTGGAATCCCCATTTTCATACTTCGTGGTGCTGGTGGCAACACCAGCATGGCCGATTCCCTCGTAACTTGAGGACATCCTCTCTGGTGAGAGGCTTTTCTTCAGTCACAGTGTCTCCACCTCCCCCATCAGCGACTCCAGGAAGTCCTTTTCCTCCACGGTACGCACAATCTCTCCCTTGCGGAAGATGACCCCCCGCCCCTTGCCACAGGCAATGCCCACGTCAGCATCCCGGGCCTCACCGGGGCCATTGACCACACAGCCCATCACAGCTACTTTTATGGGCTTGGTGATACTGAATAAGCGCTCTTCCACAGCATAGGCCAGCCCCACCAGGTCAACCTCCACACGCCCGCAGGTAGGACAACTGACCAGAGTGGGGCCATGCTCTCTCAAATTGAGGATCTTCAATATCTCGTAGGCGGCCACTACCTCCTCCCTGGGATGACCGGTCAGGGAAACCCGGATAGTATCGCCGATGCCTTCGCTGAGCAAAATCCCCAGGCCCACCGCACTGCGGATAGCCCCCGCCCGTGGTGTTCCCGCCTCGGTTATGCCCAGGTGCAGCGGATAAGGGACTTTGGCAGCCATATCGCGATAAGCCTCTATGGTAGTGGGCACATCGAAGGCTTTCAATGAGATTTTAATGAGGTCGAAGTCCAGGCTTTCCAGCAGCTTTACCTGTTCCAGAGCTGCCGAGACCATGCGTTGGGGGACGGTGGCCTGAGGGTCAGCTTCTTTAGGCAGGCTGCCGGCGTTGACCCCGATGCGGATTGGCACATTTCGTTTCTTAGCTGCACGCACCACTGCAGTTACCCTCTCAGGCCCGCCTATGTTGCCCGGATTGAGTCGTAGCCCATCCACCCCGGCCTCCAGAGCAGCCAGGGCTAGGCGGTAGTCGAAGTGGATATCGGCGATGAGGGGGATGGAGATGCCCCCCTTGATAGCCGCCAGTGCCTGGGCGGCCTCTTTATCGGGCACTGCTGCCCGTATAATCTCGCAGCCGCATTCCTCAAGCTCTTTAACCTGGCGGATGGTGGCTTTAGCGTCTCTGGTGTCTGTTTTGGTCATGGACTGCACCGTTACCGGCGCAGTCCCGCCTACGGTAACTTTACCTATCTGTATCGCCTTAGAAGCTCGGCGCTTGTTAATTCCCACAGGTCTACCTCTCGACAATTCTGGAAACGTCAAAATAGCTGACCATTACAATAAACAATATTAGTATAACAAATCCAATAAGATGGACCAGACCTTCTTTTTGGGGCGAGATGCGCTTGCCGCCGCGGACCTTCTCCAACAGGACAAAGAATATCCTTCCTCCATCCAGCCCAGGGATGGGCAGCATGTTTACGATAGCCAGGTTAATGCTGAGTATGGCAGTGAAAGAAAACAGCGGGCTAGGGCCACCCCGGGCCACCTCGCCAGTGAGGTCGGCGATGCCAACAGGACCGGACACCTCAGGGTGGCGTCCTTTGAACCAGCTCTCCACCTCGTTTTTGAGCAGCACCATGGTTTCGCCGTAGGTGCCGGCCGCCTTGGGCACTGCCCGCCAGGGGGCGTAAGACTCGCTAGTTTGGGAGACGTTGTTCAACTCAGGTGTTATGCCGGTAGGGCCTTGCCCCTCAGGAGGGTTCCATCTGGGCACCAGGCTCACCGTGTGGGATACCCCCTCTCTTTCTACCACCATGGTTACTTCGGAGCCCAGATGGAGCTGTATTTGATAGAGCAAATCTCCCCTGTTGCTTATCTTGTGCCCATCCAGGCTGCGGATAACATCTCCTTGCTGCAGCCCGGCCTGGGCCGCTGGCGACCCCTCAGCCACCTCGGCCACCGTAACATCACCTACGTCTACCTGCTGGGGGATCATGAAGGCCAGGGAGAACAGAAAAATAGGCAGCAAGGCATTCATCAAAGCGCCGGAACTAAGGATAAGCAAGCGTGTTCTGACCCGCTTGCTGGCTAGGCTGCGGGGATGGCTGGGGTCTTCCTCACCAGCCATTTTGACATAACCGCCCAGGGGCACCGCGTTGATGGAGTAGCGTGTCTCGCCCCGGCGGACGCTCAGCAAGCGGGGTGGGAAGCCAAAAGCGAACTCGTCTACCTGGACCTTGCTGAGCTTGGCAGTGATGAAGTGCCCCAGCTCATGGACAAAAACCAGAAGCCCCAGAATCGCCAGGAAAATCAGGATTGTGGCCAAATTTTTTTACCTCTGACTAATGCGTCGCTTTGCCTGGCCCTCTCCAATCTCAAGGGCACGTTTCCTGGCCCAGCGGTCAGCAGCCAGGATTTCGTCTAGGGACGGATGCGGAACTGACGGGTGCTCGTCCAGCACCCTCTCCAGCAACCGTGCGATGCCCAAAAAGCCAATGCGTCCGGAAAGGAACAGCTCCACCGCCACCTCATCAGCAGCGCTCAGCGCCGCCGGGCAAGTGCCCCCCCGCCGGCCCGCCTCAATGGCCAGGCGGAGGCAGGGAAAACGCCCCAGGTCCGGCGGCTCAAAGGTAAACGGCCCCAGCTTCCTCCAATCAATTTTGGGCAACTGCGGGTTTTGCCAGCGCTCCGGATAGGTGAGGGCATACTGGATGGGCAGGCGCATGTCGGGAATACTGAGCTGGGCCTTGACCGAGCCGTCGCGGAACTCCACCAGGGAATGAATGATGCTCTGCGGATGGAGCACCACCTCTATACGCTCGTAAGGTATATTGAATAGCCAATGGGCCTCGATGACCTCCAGACCTTTGTTGAACAAAGTAGCCGAATCTATAGTTACCTTCTTGCCCATCTGCCAGGTAGGGTGCTGGAGGGCCTCAGCGGCAGTCACTTTGGCTAAGCTAGCCAGAGGGCGCTGGCGGAAAGGTCCACCGGAGGCAGTGAGCACCAGCCGTGCCACCTCACTCCCCTGCTCCCCCCACAAGCACTGCCACAGGGCACTATGTTCGCTGTCTACAGGCATTATTGCCACGCCGCTGCGCTTGGCCTCTGCCGTGACTATCTCCCCAGCGGTTACCAGAACCTCTTTATTAGCCAGGGCCAGGCTCTTGCCGGAGCCTATAGCAGCCAAAGTGGGAGCCAGCCCAGCTATCCCTGAGGTGGCTATGACCACCAAGTCAACCTGCGGGTGGGTGGCTACCTCTTCCGGTGAGACTTGCCGATAGGTGCCTGGGGGCAGCTTGCCTGGACCGGCTAGCGAGACCAGTTCGGGACGAAACTCGTTTATCTGTTTGGCCAGAAGGTCGCTATTCTGTCCGGCGGCCAGGCCTATGACCTTAAGTCGGTCAGGGAAAGCCCGCACTACTTCCAGCGTCTGCCGCCCGATGGAGCCTGTGGAACCCAGGATAGCTAGTCGCTTCATCCTATCACCCATATCACATAATAATATACTATAACGCTGCTGAAGATAATGCTGTCCATGCGGTCAAGCATGCCGCCGTGGCCAGGTATTAGTTGGCCGGCGTCTTTTACCCCGGCACTGCGCTTTAGCAGGGACTCAGCCAGATCGCCCAGTTGAGCGAAGACTGGAATGAGGAAACCCAGCAATACAGCCCCAGCATAGCTCAGTGGGTGGGGAGTGAGGTCAAGGATAACTGCCAGGGCAACGGTGGCCGCCAGGCCCCCGGCCAACCCGGCCGCTGCCCCCTCCCAGGTCTTGCCCGGGCTGATAGCGGGGGCCATGGGATGCCGTCCCCAGACCCGGCCCAGGAGATAGGCGACGCTATCAGTAGCAAAGGTGACAAAAATGACCAGCAGCACCCAGTCCCGGCCCATTTCTAGTCTTCTCAACCCCACCAGATGGCTCAGCATCCAGCCCACATAGAATATGCCGGCCAGAGTCCATACCCATCCAGCGAAGGCGTCCCGGGTGGGGCGCCACACAAACCACGCCAGTGATATTACCACTGCCGATGTGAACAACAGGGGCACCACTCTGTCATCATCACTGTGGGGGCTGAGCACCATCAGCACCACCCACACCAGCCCGAAAAATGTCCAGGGAGATATCCGTGAAGCTATCATCTCATAGAACTCGAAGGCGGCCAGAATGGAGATGACGCAGACGAGCAGGCTAAACCAGGGGTCGCCAAACCAGATAGCGGCGAAGATTAAAGGGATACCCCACAATGCGCTAATGAGCCTTTGTTTGAGCATGACTAGCGGGGGTAAGCCCGATTTTCCTGTTCTTCTGACTCCAAGCTGCCGAAGCGTCGCTGGCGCTGGCTGTAGGCTGCCAGAGCCGCTTCAATATCCTCCGTGCCGAAGTCAGGCCACAGGGTGGGCGTGGCGTAGTATTCGCTGTAAGCGGCCTGCCACAGCAAGAAGTTGCTCAGGCGCATCTCACCGGCGGTGCGGATTATCAAATCAGGATCGGGCAGGTCAGCAGTGTAGAGGTATCGGCTGAAAAGGGTCTCGTCTAGGTCTTGAGGAGACAATCCCTGGGCCAGTATTCGGCGCACCGCATCAAGTATCTCGGCTCGGCCACCGTAGTTGAAAGCCACGCTCAGGTTTAAACCGGTGTTGTCTTTGGTCAGCTCGATGGCCTCCTGCACCTTGCGCTGGAGTATGGGGGATAACCCATCCAGGCGGCCCAGATGGCACACCCGAACACCGTTGCGGTGCAAATTCATAGTCTCCCGCTTGATCATCTGTCCCAAGATGTGGAACAATCCCTTGACCTCGTTTTCAGGGCGGCTCCAGTTCTCCGTGGAGAAGGCGTAAAGGGTGAGATACTTCACTTTGTGTTTGGCGAAGGTCTCAATAACACGGCGGATATTATTGGTGCCAGAGCGATGTCCGGCCAGGCGGGGCAAGCCGCGTTGCTTAGCCCAACGGCCATTGCCGTCCATAATAATGGCCACATGTTGAGGAAGCGGAGAAAATTGCGTTTCAGTGGTCATGGGCTTTGAAGTAACCACCACCACAGGCTGGCCTCCTCCGCTGAAGGTCTACACCTCCAGCAGATCATCTTCCTTGGACTGACCCACCTTGTTGACCTCAGCTATAAAGGCGTCGGTGAGCTTTTGAAGACGCTCCTGAGCCTGCTGGCAGATGTCCGCTGAGATCTGCTTGTCCCGCTCTAATCCCCTTAGTTGTTCCAGACTATCCCGCCTCACATTGCGGACTGCTACCCGGCCTGCCTCCACCCGCTTGCGCACCACTTTAACCAGGTCACGGCGTCTTTCTTCGCTCAGAATGGGTACGACCAAGCGGATGATATTGCCATCGTTAGAGGGGGTAAGCCCCAACTCTGACTTGAGGATGGCCTTCTCAATGGCAGGCAAAGTGCTGCGGTCCCAGGGCTGAATCACCAGCAGTCTGGCCTCTGGGGCTGATACACCTGCTATCTGATTGAGAGGCGTGGGCGCTCCATAGTAATCCACACGAATGCTGTCCAGCAAGGCCGGGGTGGCTCGGCCTGTCCTGATGCCGGCCAGGTCATGCTCCAGTGCTGCCACCGTCTTGCGCATCCTGGCCTCAGCTTCTCTAAGGGCGTTTTCCTGCATATTCACCTCTCGCTGGTGATCAAAGTGCCGATAGCCTCGCCGGCTACAGCGCGCTCAATACTTTGCGGGGCCTCCAGGCCAAAGACAATAATGGGCAGTTTGTTTTCCAGGCACAAAGACAGTGCAGTAACATCCATGACCTCAGGACGCAGGTTGAGTGCCTCCTGATGGGTGAGACGGTCAAACTTCTTGGCCTTAGGGTTCTTCAAGGGATCAGAGCTATAAACGCCATCCACCTTGTTCTTGGCCATGAGCAATATCTCGGCAGAGATCTCAATGGCACGCAGGGCAGCGGCAGTATCCGTAGTCATATAGGGATTTCCCGTGCCAGCAGCGAAGATGACCACTCGACCTTTCTCCAGGTGGCGGATAGCCCGGCGCCTGATGTAAGGCTCGGCTACCGCTTGTATGGGTATGGAAGTCTGGGTGCGGGTGACCACCTCCATCTTTTCCAGGGCGTCTTGCAGAGCCAGGGCGTTTATTACGGTGGCCAGCATACCAGCATAGTCTCCAGTTACCCGGTCCATGCCCCGGCTCTGGGCATCAGCACCCCGCCAAATATTGCCGCCACCTACCACTATGGCCACCTGAGTACCCGTACGCACCACATGCTTTATCTGCTCAGCCACCAATTGCAGGGTGGCCGTGTCCAGGCCAAATGCCTGGGTGCCCATCAGAGATTCGCCGCTGAGCTTGATCAGGACGCGCTTATATTTTGATGAGGCCATGATTCCTCAGTGCTTTCACAGGCCCAATTCAAAACGGGCAAAGTGCCTGACCTTGATATTTTCTCCCACCTTGGCTACCACCTCGGTGATAACGTCCCGGATGGTTCTGGTGGGGTCTTTGATAAATGGTTGCAGAAGCAGGCAGGCCTGGCCGGGTTCCACATCAGCCCCAGGCGGGATATCTTCAGCAGCCAAATACTGAGGTGCCAGGGCAGCTATCTGCATAGCCAGGTCGTGGGCCAGACATTTGAACTCTTCAGTGCGAGCCACGAAATCGCTCTCGCAATTTACCTCTACCAGCGCCCCTAACCGCCCCCCTGGATGAACATAAGCTTCGACCAGTCCCTGGTTGGCTATGCGCTGTGCCTTTTTCTCGGCTTCGGCAAAGCCCTTAGCGCGCAGTATCTCTAACGCTTTTTCTACATCGCCGCCAGTCTTGGTCAGCGCCTCCTTGCAATTCATAATGCCGGCACTGGTTTTCTGCCTGATCTCCTTCACCATTTCCACAGTTATCTGCAACGGAGCCTCCTTAGCTTGCCTCATCCGGCATAAAGCTCAAAGAATCGGGAACGGAACCGGCCTCTGCCTTGCCGGCGGGCAATTCAGACACGGCTTCGGGGGCTATCTGTTCCTGTTTGCCCTCCAGCACAGCATCGGCCATACGAGCACACATGAGTTTCACCGCTCGGATGGCATCGTCATTGGATGGAATGGGGTAATCTATTTCATCTGGGCTGCTATTGGTATCTGCGATGGCTACCACGGGTATTTTCATCCTTTTGGCCTCAGCGAGTGCGATCCTCTCCTTGGTGGTGTCTACGATGAAGAGCGCTCCAGGCAAGCTGGTCATTTCCTTGAAGCCCCCCAGATAGCGGTTGAGACGGACGATCTCCTCGCCCAGCTTAAGGGCCTCCTTCTTGGGCAATTGCTCCAAGTCGCCCCGGACTTTGCGGTCTTCCAGACGCACCAGATAGTCAATTCGAGACTGGATGGTAGCAAAATTGGTGAGCATCCCCCCCAGCCAGCGCTGGTTGACATAGAACATGCCACAGCGCTTGGCCTCCTGCTCCACCGCCTCCTGCGCCTGCTTTTTTGTGCCCACGAAGATGATTTTATCCCCCTGGCCTGCCACCTGGCGGATGAATTCGCAGGCCTTCTCCAGCATAGACAATGTTTGCTGAAGGTCTATGATGTGGATGCCGTTACGCTGGGTAAAGATATACCTCTTCATGCGGGGATTCCAGCGGCTAGTCTGATGGCCGAAGTGGGCCCCAGCCTCCAGGAGCTGTTTTATAGAGACACTGGTTGCTGATTGTTGAACCATACCTCTTCCTATTTATACCTCATATTCAGTAGCATAAATATATAGTATATCATAGAGCCCCAGGCTCGGCAAGTAGCTGTACTCGTTCAGCATGCTTGACAGCTAGGCGGAAATAGGCATATTATTGTGGCAAGGGCAACGTGAGTTGGCTCACTCACAGCCGGGCGGACGGTGACGACAATGGCGATTGAATATAACGCAAAGGTACTAGAGCATTTCAGGAATCCGAGGAATGTCGGAGAGATAGATGGTGCCGACGGAGTAGGGGAACATTTTAGCGATGTCTGTGGTGACCACATATGCATGTGCATAGCAGTCGCCGATAATAGGATAGTCGACATCAAGTTCCTGAGTCTCGGATGTGCAGCCTCCATTGCCAGCGGCAGCGTGCTCACTGAGATGGTGAGGGGCAAAACGTTGGAAGATGCTGCAAAGACTACCAAGGACGACGTGGTTAAGGCCTTGGGTGGGCTACCAGAACAGAAAGTACATTGTTCTGTCCTAGCTGCAGACGCTTTGCACAAAGCAATCCAAAACTACTATGCAAAGCTTTCTGGAGCCGATGTGGGTGAATAGTCGCCTCAGCCAGCGGATTTGGAGCAGGTCGGCGGTATGAGCTGGAATTGAACCATGGTCTATCGGGAGGGTCAAAAATGAAGTGCCCCTTTTGTAACAAAGAGTACTTGACTCAGGACGAAGTGATGCACTGCATTATCGAGCACGTTCGAGAGTCCCAGGAAGAGCAAGCAAAACAATTACAGAAAATCCAGTTGATGCTAATGGCGGGCCAGCTTACCATGGCCTCTGTAGCCACCCATACATCGGCGCGTGATGTGGTTGAGAGATTCGGCGAGATTTATCAGCTTTTGGAAAGCCTTGCTCAGAAGCCGGACGTAGTGGGCGAAATTGAGAAATGGCTAAAAGATAAAGAGGGTGGGAAGGAACCACCACCGGGTTAGCTCGGAGCAAGATGATTTGCCCTGCCGGCCAGTGCCAAGGCCGATTTCATAGCAGTAAGATATGGCTTGAGAATGGCATCGGCGATTTCTGACTCAGGTACCATATTACCGGTCACCAAGCGCATTCCAAATTTGCCTTCTGTGTTGCTGACAATTCTGTAGCCGGGGCGGCAATTGCGGTATCGCCAAATCAACGCCTTGAAGCCGGCAACAAACCCATTGTCCGTTGTTACCCGAAAAACGAAATGAGAGCAGCTTTCCTTGAAAAGGCAAGAGCGCTTCTTAATAAAAGAGGGCCAAGCATGCCAGTAAAAGTAAATGGGGATGAGGATTAACCATCGCATCTCACTTTTCAAAAACAGCTACGTCAAAACGCATTATAGAACTACCACCCCCACCCCCCATTGATAGCATTCCAAAACAGCCCGCCTGAGCCGGAGCTGTAGTAACTATGCTGGTGCTTTCAATCCTTACGAATTTCCAGCCTTCTGCAGCCTGTTGGTTGATAAGCGTCTGCAATTGAGCTGCGAGTGCCTGATGCTGGTCCTCAGCCTCCGACACATCTGGGGCGAAAGGTAGAACCTTGTATTCCACTGTTTTGCTCCTCTCCTTGGCGATTCTAGAATAACTCAAAATAGCTATTTGGCTTCGACTTTGCCCTCCAGGTCATGTCCCGATATCCGTGAAAAATTCTCTTGGCATTAGTAACTTTCTGGTTACCATTTTAAGGCGTTGCCAATTCCTTTGCAAGCTCCTGTGTCCAGGCCATCGGCAGCTTGACAATCCAGGGATGGGGATTTAGCATAGTTGTAGTAGTTGATATTGAGAATCCTGAATGACAAAGATTAAGGAGGCGTGCAATGTTTTCCGGAATTCCTGCTGCTGGTTTCTTCTTTTTTAGCTCCTGGCTTACCATGATTTTCTGGGGCATTGTAGCTCCGAATTTGGGCGGC
>Ga0315295_10003460_pt1 | contig 13460 bp, 11 predicted proteins | sample YL17G14_0_MG_FD_204453 | JGI IMG/M metagenome (GOLD analysis project Ga0315295, IMG submission 204453) | Sediment microbial communities from Yellowstone Lake, YNP, Wyoming, USA - YL17G14_0 | ecosystem: Environmental > Aquatic > Freshwater > Lake > Sediment | place: USA: Wyoming | collected... | reverse complement strand
CTCAAGGGGGAGGGATGTACTTGTTTTTCTTTATCTTCCTGATTGGTTTTCCATAACTTTTTTGACATTACCCAAAGTTATCGCTCCGAGTTTTTCCCTATTGCCGCCCGCGGCCCTTTAAAATCAAACCTCCCCCAAACCCGCCCTATCCTCCGGAGGCAACGGGGAGGATCGTCAGAGTATCGCCCTCGCGCAGTTCAACCTCTTCGTCAGGGCTCTGATATTTCCCGTTCAAAATGACCATCACTTCCGCCTTAAAGCGCTTATGATCTGCGTCCCAAAAATATTCCCTTGCTTTGGGCCTCCCCTGGAGCCACTGGGAGAAGAAATCCCGCAAGAAAATGCCTTGGGGAGCACTTACTTCACACGTTCCTCCCGGACAGTCGGCTTCCAACAACTCCCCGGCCCATCCCCGAAAAATAACCTGAAAATGAACTTCATCTCCTTTCTTCATCTTTCCCCCGGCAAATCGGAAACCAAATCATCGAGCCCCAGCTTGCGCAAGGTCTCCGCAAGAGGCCAGCCCGTCTGTTTGTCCCAGCCCATCCCTTCATAATACCTTTCCCGGATTTTTTCCCAATGAGGTGATATCCCCCGCCCCTGACAAGGCCCGTCAGAAGGGGTCGACCCATACCGGCTGGACGGGGCTTCCAGGCGAATATCCTGCCCGTGCCGTAAATTGAACATTCTCAGCCGGTGGATCGTTTTCAGGCCTGTCCGGATCGCCCCGGGCAAATCGAGGTTCCAATTCGTGACGGCATTGACGCATTCGAGGGTCAGCCTGGGGTCTACCGCATTGAAATTGCAGATTCCCAGGGAGTCCTCGAACACCTTATAGCCGTTGACCAGGGCATTGGCCGCCCCTGTTTCCAGCGGATCAAAAGGGTCCTTGACCGGCGGGAAGCCGTATAGCTCGGGCCTGGGTCCGCCACCGCCAGTGGCCTCCAGGGTGCTGGTCGTTGAAAGGCAGGTATCCAGCATCTCTGACCAGCGGCCCCGGTGATCATGGCCCCTGGGGGTAGCGCCCTTTTGGGTGAAAATCGCACAGTCCCGGGCTTGCCCTCCTATTTTCCCGGCGGCCCTCATCACCCCCTCGGCAAGGATATCCCCGATTCCTTCCCGCCTGGCAATCTTCTGGATGAGGCTTCTTGCGGCTTCCACGTTTCCCCAATTCATTTCCAGGCCGTCGAGGTCATTTTTGGTCAGTATCCCCCGTTGATAACATTCCATAACCCAGGCCACGGTCCAACCCGTTTCATTCGCATCCAGCCCCAAACGATCCACCAGGTCCGACAGCATCACAATGGCTCCCAGGTTCTCCTGGCCGATGAGAGGGCCAAAGGCAGTGACGCACTCCAGCTCCGGCTCCTCCCCCGTGGTCCCGGCGTAGGGTCCATCCAGCACCTTAACGAAATGAAGGTGCCTGATCCCGCAGCGCCAACAGGGTTTCGGTTTTAGCTGCATGGTCTTGCGAATGGTCTGGCCGTTCACTCTCTCGTAGGCGGGGAAAAGGTTGGTTGTGTAGTTTTTCACGGGGAGCACCCCGGCCAAGTGTAGGTTTCCCACAATCCCGGCCGTACCCCACTGGTGGATCGATCCCCCCCGGTAGGTTCTCGCTTTTTCCAAAAGCTGCTCGGCCAATTTCTTCAAGAGAGCTTCGTCATGCACGGGAATCCGATGAGACCCCCGAACCGCCCCCAGAGCCTTCAAGTTTTTCGCCGCCAGCACCGCTCCCATCCCGTTTTTAGAAGCAATGTGCCCCTGGTCCCCGCACAAAACGGAGAAACGCACCCCTTTTTCAGCGGCCGGCCCGACAGAATAAACGCTTATGCTCCTTCCGTAATTTCCTTCCTTTCGGACCCTCTTTTCGGTCTCCCACGTATCCAGCCCCCAAAGATGGCGGGCATCGAAGAATTCGACTTTTCCCTCCCGGATGATCAGGCCGCAGGGTCTTTTGGCCTTTCCCTGGATGATGAGGCCATCGAACCCGGCAAGCTTAAGGTAAGCACCAAAAAATCCATTGGCCTGAGAAGTCCCTCCATGATCGGTCATGGGACCTTTGGCTACCATCGAAAAAGTGCCTGCCCCCGACACTCTCGACCCCCCTAAAGGGCCCGTAGAAAGGATCACTTTGTTTTCCGGGTCAGACCATTGGGTACCGGGCAGAACCTCCTGGTATAAAAACTTGGCTCCAAAACCTGAACCCCCGATGAAATTCGCGGCGAAGTCCGGAGAAAGGGGAATCCTTTCAAATTTCTCCCGGCCAAGATCGATCCTGAGAAGATGTCCCGCATACCCATAAATCGGTTCATCACCCATTGGAAACTCCTTTCTATCCATCCGAGATGGCGGAGGCAGAACCGTTTGTATGTTTTTGCCTCCCATCCTGGTAATCGGATAAAGCCGCCCAAGATGATTGACTGTCGATTGGGAAAGCTACCCGGCGTTTACGATTCAAGCGCCTGCCGGTACATAAAACTTGAGGGGTCCCAGACTGCAATAACTGTCCCGGTACTCCACCACTTTTCCGGCGAAGGATGTCAAAGTCGCCTCGATTCGCAAAAGAGGACTACCTTTTTCCACTTCCAGAAGAGCCGCCATTTCTCCGTCGGCCACAACCGCCGAAATGAATTCTTCCCGCTTTTCCACCCGGATACCGAAGTAGATCTCCTGCAATTTCCAGAGCGTGTTTTTCAGGAAGTCCTCGGCCGTGTATTTTTCCAGCCCCTTATAAAGGTATTTCGGCAGATAGGAAGTGGTAAAAATCAGAAACTCATCCTGGATTTTACCCATTCGATCCAGGCGAATCGTCTTGGAACCGTTCTCCAGGCGGAGAGCCCGGGCGATCTCCCCCCTGGCGGGAATGACCTGAATTTTTAGAAAGGCTAAATTTACATTGACTAACTCTGAGTGCAATCCCTCGACGAAGCGGAAGTTCCGGTACCGTCCCCGGCTCGTTTTGTCGAAGACGACAAAAGTCCCTTTCCCCTGCCGGCGGTAGAAAATACCCTGGTGGGTGAGGTCCAGAATCGCTTTTCGAACCGTCCCCTGGCTGACGCCATAGCGGCGGGCCAGGTCCTGCTCTGAAGGGATCAGATCACCTTCCTTCAGCTTTCCCGAAGCGATCTCTTCTCGCAGGAGTTCCTGAACCTGCTTATACAAAGACAGCGTGCCGTTCCTCCTGATGAACTCCGGTTGTCGCCTTGCCGTCAGGGAATCAACTCTTGCGGCAAGAAACCCGGCTCGAGTGGGAATTCTTTTCATCATTGTGCCCCAATATTGCCCGGTCCGGTTTATTTTGTCAAGGAAAATTATATAAGACTATATTTTATTTTTTCCAGGGATATTAAAGAAAGGAATAGGGGTTGTTTTCTATTTCTTCAAGGCCCATTTTAATTATAAATAATATCAATAAATTATGATTATTTTATTCTCCCCCCACTTTCCTAGGGGGGCTTTTCCTCCCTTCATTTCTTATATAAGATTTATTATTTTTTCTTGACAATGATTGGCATTCATGATTTAGTGGAATCCGCTGCCGAGAGAGGTTTCGGCGCATTCCCTCTAAATTTCCCAAGCCGGGAGGAACCATCAAAATGGGCTGGTCACCATTTCGTCCAACAGGCCTGACGCATTGTGATTCGCGCGCCTTCGGGGGATATACCCTCGTCACGCCCATCGGGGGCGATGCCGTTTTCCTGATCGATGAACATGGACGCATCGTTCACCAGTGGCAAGTTCCCGAATTTCAACCAGGGTACGGCTACCTTTTACCCGGCGGGAACCTTCTGGTCCGCGGACAACCTTTATTGAAAACCGACGTGGGCGTGGGGGAACCGGCCGGGAAAGCGGACATCCTTCTTGAGCTGGGCTGGGACTCCCAGGTGGTGTGGCGATGGGAGCACGAGACTTTTCACCACGACATGTGCCGGATGCCCAATGGAAATACCCTGGTGCTAATCTGGGAAATATTGCCGGAGAATCTGGCCCAAAAAATCAAAGGAGGGTTGTCCCCGGAACAGAACGATCGGGTCCGCAACGACCCGCAATTCATGGCTTTCATCCTGGCCGGGATGGGCGTCGGAGGACGCCCCCGGTTGAAAGGAATGTTGACCGATGCAGTTATGGAGATCGATCGGGCCGGCCGGCAAGTCCATCTCTGGCATGCCTATGATCACTTTGACCCCGGGGTCGATGTCCTCTGCGGGGTTGATTTCCGAGCGGAATGGACTCATCTCAATGCGGTCGAACGGACTCCCGAAGGAAATATTCTGATCAGTTCCCAGAAGCTTGACACCATTATGATGATCTCCTGGCCTGAAGGAAAGGTCTTATGGCGCTGGGGAGGCCTGGGCCGTCTTAGCCATCAACACGATCCCACGGTCACTCCCGACGGCACGCTTCTGGTCTTCGACAACGGAAGCCGCCATCCGGTTCAGGGAAAATCCAGGGTCATCGAAGTGGATATGAAGACCGGCGAGATCATCTGGCAGTACATGGGCGATCCAGTCTTCAGCTTCTTGAGCCTCCACATCGCCGGGGCCGAGAGGCTGGCCAACGGGAACACCCTGATCTGTGAAGGGGAGAGCGGCAGGGTCTTCGAGGTTAACCGCGATTGCGAGATCTGCTGGGAATGGGTCAGTCCGTTTGTTCTTCCCTTCAAGGGAATCACGTCCTCCATGCTCTTCCGCGCCCACCGCTACGCTGCCGACGGTGCGGAGCTGAAAGGTCGAAGCCTGGAGGCGGAGAAATGGGAAGAGCTGAACCGGAAGCTGGGCCTGATGAAATAAAGAACGCATGGCGCATAGCGTGAATAATTTGAGCGCTTCCCGCTATGCGCTCTGCGCCCTGTGATTTTTCCTTCTTGAAAAGAGGTGCGTCATGGCCAACGGGTACATGGGAAAAATTCTGAGGGTGGATCTCACCGCCCGTTTGGTTCAAACCGAGCCCCTGCACGAAGAATGGGCCCGGAAATATATCGGCGGCACGGGACTGGCTACGCGTTATTTATACGAAGAGATCGACTCCTCCACAAAACCCGAAGATCCGCAGAACCCCCTTATTTTCATGACCGGACCTCTCGGCGCGACCCCCTCCATTACCTCCGGGCGGCACCAGATCGTCTCTCTCTCTCCCCTGACCGGAATCTACGGCGAATCGGATTGCGGAGGAAGCTGGGGCGACCAGCTGAAAAGGGCAGGCTTCGACGGAATCATCATTACCGGGCAATCATCCTCCCCGGTGTACGTATGGATCCGGGACGGTCAAGCCGAAATTCGACCTGCCGATCGGTTCTGGGGGATGGATACCTATGATCTGGACCCCCCTCTTCTCGCGGAAACCGACCGGAAGGCGACGGTGGCTTCAATCGGAACCGCCGCTGAAACGGGATCGCTGATTGCCAACGTAATGCACGACGGCTTCCACGGCCGGGCTGCCGGCCGCTGCGGGTTGGGCGCGGTCATGGCAGGGAAAAAGCTTAAGGCCGTGGTGGTAAGAGGCTCGGGAAGCGTGCCGGTCGCGGATCCGGAAGGCCTGAAGGCGCTGGTCAAGACCCACGCCCCCATCGTCGCCGACCGTTTGAAGGATATGCGCAAATACGGGACGGCCCGGATGGTTCAGGCCTCAGAACAACTCGGGAGTATGCCTCTTCAGAATTTTAAGTACGCGCACCGCTGGGAGGAAGGGGCGGCGAAACTTTCCGGACCTGCCTTTGCCGAAAAAGTCATCATCAAACCCTATTTCTGCGGAGGGTGCGTCATCGGGTGCGGCAAAACGGTCCAGGTCAGGGAAGGGCCGTTCAAGACCGCGGTGGGCGGCGGGCCGGAATACGAAACCATCGACCTTCTGGGGGCCAACTGCCTGGTGGACAACCTCGAGGCCGTCTGCCTGGCCAACGAGCTCTGCAACCGCTACGGCATCGATACCATTGATACCGGCAACCTGGTGGCCTTTGCCATGGAGCTTTTTGAAGTCGGCCTGATCACATCCGCTGACACCGGAGGTGTCCCCTTGAAGTGGGGCAGCGCCGAGGCCATGGTGGCGGCGGTCCGCATGATCGGCGAAGGAACTTACATCGGAGCGGTCCTGCGGCAGGGGATGGTGCGCGCGGCCCAGGCGATCGGCAAGGGAGCCGAGGAATACGCCCTTCAGGTGAAGGGGTTGGGAATCCCGGCCCATGATCCCCGGGCTTACAACGGCCTTGCCTGCTCGTACGCCACCTCCAACCGGGGAGCCCATCATCTTTCCGGGCAGACCCACCTCTATGAGCACCGGTTGGAAGTCCCGGAACTGGGCCACAAGCCACCGGGCCGTTTCCTGGTCGAAGGAAAAGGGGCACTGGCGGCATTTACCCAGAATATTATGAATGTTCTGGATTCGGCCAAAAGCTGCAAGTTTGCCCAGAACGGCGGCTGGACCATCGGCCCCCTTACGGAGGCTTATAATCATGTCACGGGGAAGAAGGCAACAATCGAAGATCTAATCCTCAACGGCGAGCGGTCCTTTAATTTAAAGCGCCAGATCAATGTGGACCGGGGAATCAGCCGCAAGGATGATACCCTGCCCAAACGGTTTCTCACCCTGGCCAAGACCGCTCCGGGATATACCCCCAACCTTCCTCCTCTGGAAAAAATGCTTGATGAATACTATCAGGCCAGGGGATGGTCTCAGGAGGGGATTCCCCTGCCGGAGACGCTCGCTCGGCTTGAGATCCCCTGAGGATTCCTGAAGATGTGGGTTCGGCTGCTCCCCCCGTTTGGCGACGGTAAAACCTGGCAGGAATTCGATCTCCCCGCTGAAGCCGGGGTGCAGGATCTTATTCAGGCGATCCTGAAGGACCATCCCCATCTGCGCTCCTACTTGCGGCCGACTCTTAAAGAAACCTTTCACCAGTTCATTTTCCTGCGGGGGGACTATGTCCTGGAGCCAGGAGACCGCATCGGTCGGTATGACCGGATCGTGATGGTCATGCCGCTCACCGGAGGATAAAGGGGCGAACGGGCATTCGGGATTTTTTTTCGCGGCATTCCCCCTCATTTTTCTCCTCAATTTTTTACCCTCATTTTTTTCTTGACAAGGGGGCTGAATTTTCCTATCCTGCGGGTACGCTCTAAAAATAAAACCAGGTTTAAATAGTAAAACTCATGGGTGCTTCCTATCTGATCGGTTCCGTTCTCAAAGCGGCTAAACTTTTGGCCCTCTTTAACGAGGAATCCCCGAAACTCCGCAACATTGACATCGCCCGGAAAACCGGATTCAACAAATCCACCGTGATGCGCCTCCTCCTCTCTCTGGAAAAAGCAGGGTATGTGGAGAAGGATCCCCTCACCGGCGAGTACTCGATCGGAGTGGCACTCTTTGAAGTTGGCAGCAAATATTTGGATCGAACCGATCTGCACCGACAAGTGATGCCGATTTTATCTGAGCTAGCCGGGCGGTGCAATGAAACAGGTTATCTCGCGGTGCTCAACGGCCGCGAGGCAGTCTATTTGGACCGGGTGGAAAGCTCCAAGGCTATCCGAACGACCTCCCGGGTGGGGAGTCGCGTTCCTCTGTATTGCACGGGGGCAGGAAAGGCCATTTTAGCCTTTCAGGAAGAAGAACAGATCCAAAATATCATCAAGAATACCAAAATAAAGGCTTTTACTTCCCAAACTCTAACGGAAAAGGGAAAAATTTTAAAAAACTTGCAGGAAGTTCGCCAACGAGGATGGGCTATTGATAACCAGGAGTATGAAGAAGAGATCAAAAGCATTGGAGCTCCATTGAGAGACCGGAGTGGGAAAGTGATAGCCAGCATTTGCTTAGTGGGGCCGGTCTGGCTGATGACCGATGAGCGAATTAAAAAAGAACTTGCCGCGGAAACTGTAGAAACAGCCCGCCAAATTTCTCAAAAGTTGGGGTACATGGCTAACCGCAAGACCTACCTCTATTGAGGTCGGGCTGACCAAGACAATTTGGGGGAAATATGTCAAGAGTCGTAGTTGTGGGATTGGATGGATTCAATCCGGATTTAGTCCGGCAATGGAAGGAAGATTTACCCAGCCTTTCCAGAATAATGGCTGAAGGAATTTATGGAAACCTTGAAAGCACTGTACCACCTATTACACCGCAAGCGTGGACTTGTGCCCAATCCAGCAAAAACCCAGGTCAGTTTGGCTTCTGGGATTTTTCCTACCGGAAAGACTTCTCATATGGAGAGCCCTTGCTGATCAGCTCCCGGGACGTCAAAGTGAATACCCTTTATAAGATTCTTCCCCGTTTCGGAAAGAAAGTGGCAATCATCAACGTTCCGGTGACCTATCCTCCCCCGGAAATCCCCAGCGGATACTCCATGTCCTGTTTCCTGACGCCCAATACGGATAAGACCTTCACTCACCCAGCTGACTTGCGATCCGAAATCGAACGGGTCGCCGGTCCGTATATTCTCGATGCCTCCATGGAAGAGGTTAATTTCCGGCAAATGGACAAAGAGGCGGTCCTGAAGCGTATCTATGACATGGACGAGCAGAAATTCAAACTTATCGAATATTTTTACCTTAAAAAAAAATGTGATTACATTTTCGGCGTAATCATGGGAACCGACCGGATGCCTCATCTCTTCTACCGCTATTTTGATGAGAAGCATATCCGGTACGAACCGCATCCGAAGTACGGCACCGCATTGCGAGACCACTACCGATTCTGCGACCGGAAGATCGGGGAGATGCGCCAGAAGCTGGATGGCGATACCGCCCTCGTCGTCCACAGCGATCACAGTGTCCAGCGCCTGGATGGAAGAATCAACTTGAATGAATGGCTGGCCCAGGAGGGATATCTCACTCTAATCAACCGGCCTTCTTCTACCACCCCCTTAAGGAACTGTCAGGTTGACTGGTCCAAGACCAAAGCCTGGGCCACAGGCTACACGGGGCAACTCTACCTGAATATGAAAGGAAGGGAGGCGCAGGGACTGGTCGATCCAGGCGACTATCACGACCTTTTGGATGAGCTGAGCGAGAAGCTCATAGCCCTTCCAGGAGAAAAGGGTCAGCCTCTGGACACGGAGACTTTCAAGCGGGTGGATGTCCACTCCGGCCCCTACTCCAAATATGGCCCCGACCTCTTTATCTACTTTGACCAGTGCCGCTACAACATAAGCGAGATGATGGGCTATGGTTCCATCTATTCTTACGATACGGGGAAAGGAGCCGATGACGGGGGCCACGGCCGCCAGGGGTTCTTCGTCATGGCCGGGCCCGGCATCGCGGCGATCGGGGAGGTAAAAAATATGACCCTCCTGGACGTCGCCCCTACGATCCTCTCTCTGACGGGTTTGCCCATTCCGGAAGATATGGAAGGGCAGAGCTTGCTCCAAAAGGGGAAGGAGGCGGCCTATTCGGAGGAAGATGAAGAGGAAGTCAGGAAGAGACTTCAGGGGCTGGGATATCTGGGGTAGATGAGGTTCATAAGCTTAAACTCAGAATCCGCAACCCGTAACTCAAAATCCAAAACCGCCAATGAGGCAAAAGGAGGTTCAAGATGAATAGGCATTTACGGCTTAACCGGTATTATCGGGCAATCATCGCTTTCTTCATGGGCGCCTTTCTCTTCATTGGCCTGCAAGTCCCTTCCTCTGAAGCCCAGCAGGCGCCCCGAAAAAGGTTTGTGATAACGGGAGGGACGGTAGGCGCTCCCATTTATGCCGTGGGCGGTCTGCTCGGAACCCTCATCGATGAGAAAATTCCCGGAGCGAACGCGTCGGTCACGACCGGACAGGGATTTACCGCTCTGGAACAGGTGGTCAAGGGAGAGGCGCAGATCGGGATGTGCGGGGGAGATGTGATCGCCAATGCTTATGCCGGCCGGGAACCTTTCAAGGAGCCCAGGAAAAACATCCGCATCCTGGGAAAACTGGCCGGGCTCTACTACTACTTCATCATCCTGGCCGACCGGAACATCTCCTCTCTCGAAGAGATCAAAGAAAAGAAGTTTCCCCTGAAGCTGACCACCTCGCCCAAAGGGAGCCTCTCGGAGTTCTCCACCCGCAAGGTCCTGGAAGCGCACGGCATAACCTTCCAGGAAATTGCCAAATGGGGAGGAAAGGTAAGCCATGTCTCCTGGGCCGATTCGGCCAACCTGATGCGAGACGGCCACGCCGATGCCGTCTCCCTGTATGGGGTGGTGCCAATCCCTGTTTTTTCCGAACTGGAGATGTCCCGCCCGATCAAACTTCTTGCTCCCAGCTCGGAGATGCTGAAAAAGCTCGTAGCCTCTCTCGGAGGGCACAACATCGTACCGATTCCCGCCGGGGTTTACAAGGCGGTGGACAAACCGGTTCAAACTCTGGGAACCTTCCAGACGCTAATTGTCCGCGCCGACATGGCGGAAGAAGATGCTTACCAGATCTGCAAGCTGGCCTTCGATCCGGACCACATCAAGAAATTTAAGGGCCTCCTGAAAGACTACGGAGACGCCCTGACTCCCGAGCAGGCCGCCGACGGGCTGGCCGCACCGCTCCACCCGGGTGCGGAGAGGTACTATCGGGAGCGGGGCTGGTTCAAATAATTGAGTAAAGGAGACTGACCCTCATGCCCGGGGAGGACGGCAGAATTCAAATCGAGGAAGAAGGCGGCGGAAAGAGGCAGTTTCGCGGCTCCATGGCCGTCCTGGTCATGGCCACCGGAGTCGCGGCATCCCTCTACCACCTCTATTTAGCCAGGTTTGGCATTCTGGAGGCGCTCCAGATGCGTTCCCTGCACCTGGCCTGGTTGCTGCCTTTAGCCTTCGTTCTCTACCCCGCAACCCGGAGCTCGCCGCGCCATCGCCCCACCCTTCTCGATCTCCTTATGGCTCTTCTGGCCCTGGCTTCGACTACGTATGTAGGGATCTGGGAATACGGCCGGATTACCGAGCGCTGGCTGACCGTTGACCCGATTACTCCCCTGGATGTAGCCGGCGGGCTGATCCTGATCCTCCTGGTCCTGGAAGCGGGCCGCCGTGTCATGGGCTGGTCTCTGACCATCGTCCTTCTCACCACCCTGGCCTACCTGACGCTGGGGCAGTATCTGCCCTGGGCCGTGGCCCATTCGGGTTTCACCCTGATGCGCATCCTGGAGCAGCTCTACCTCACCCCGGAAGGGATCTTCGGCATTCCCGTAGGCGCTTCGGCAACGTTTATCATCCTCTACGTCATCTTTGCCGCCTTCCTGGAGCGGTCGGGGGTCGGGCAATTTTTTATGGATATGGGATCCTCCCTCGTTGGCGGGGCCCGGGGAGGACCGGCGAAGGTAGCCGTGTTCGTAAGCGCCTTTGAGGGGATGATCACCGGGAGCGCGGTGGCCAATACCGTTGGCTCCGGTGCGGTAACCATCCCCATGATGAAACGGCTGGGCTACAAACCCCATTTTGCCGCCGCTGTCGAAGCGGCGGCTTCCTCCGGTGGTCAGATCATGCCCCCGGTCATGGGGGTGGCGGCTTTTGTCATGGCCGAATTCCTGGGAATGAGTTATGCGAAAGTAGCCCTCGCAGCTACCATCCCCGCCATCCTATATTTTCTGGCTGTCGGCTTTATTGTTCACTTTGAAGCTCTGAAGCTCGGATTGCGCGGCTTACCTCGGGAAGAGCTTCCCGACCTCCGCAAGACCCTGGCCCGTGGCTGGCATCTCCCTCTCCCCATTTTCATCATTATTGGATTCCTGATGGCCGGCTTCAGCGCTTACCTGGCCGCTTTCTGGGCCATCCTCAGTGCCATTGGCGTAAGCTGGCTGCGCAAGGAGACCCGCATGGGTCTCCGGGCCATCGTGGAGGCCCTCGCGGCGGGCGCGACCGGTACGGTTTTGATTGCCGTGGCCACGGCTACTGCCGGGATTATCGTTGGGACCATCACGCTGACCGGCGTGGGACTCAAGTTCGTGGGGTTTGTTATCGGAGCGTCCGGGGGCCATCTCTTCCTGGCTTTAATCCTTGCCGCCCTGGCCTGTCTCATACTCGGTACGGGCATGCCTACGGTACCGGCCTACGTTACGGTTGCCGCCGTTGCGGTTCCCGCCCTCATCGACCTGGGCGTCACGCCCCTCGCCGCGCACATGTTTGCCATCTACTTTGCCTCCTTTGCGGCCATCACCCCCCCCGACGCCTCGGCCGCTTATGCCGGGGCCGCAATTGCGGGAGCAGACCCCTGGAGAACCGGTTTCACGGCCACCCGCCTCGGAGTGGCCGCCTATATCGTTCCTTTCATGTTCTGTTACGGACCTGCCCTGCTCTTGATGGATACACCCCAAGCCATCATCTGGGCCTTTCTAACCGCCCTCCTCGGAACTTTTACTTTGGCTGCCGCGGTACAGGGCTGGCTCCTCATCCGTGCTTCGATCGTCGAGCGGATTGCCCTGGGGGTCAGCGCTTTAATGCTGATCAAAACAGGCCTTATCAGTGATCTGATCGGATTCTCCCTGCTGGGTGCTGTTTTCCTCATTCAAAGGTACAAAGTCAAACAGGAACGCCTGACGAGGTAATCATGCGCATTGTCGTTACAGGTGGCGCAGGAAGATTGGGGCGCGCGCTCCTCCTGGAACTCCGCAACAATCACGATGTGCTCGTCTTCGATCAGAAGAGACCCCAAGACAGCACAGGGATTCGAGTCCGCCTCGGGGATCACAGCGACCTCGGGCAGGTCGCAGGCGCATTAAAGGGGGCTGACCTTGTGGTACATCTCTCAGCGATTACCTACCCCGGGCTTTATAGCGAGGAGGTCCAGTTCGCCACCAACGTGATGGGTGCTTTTAATGTGGCCGAAGGGGCGGCGCTGGTAGGAGTTCCCAAACTGGTGTTCGCCAGCAGCCCATCTCCTCTGGGCTTTATGGCACCCCGGGATACATTCCGGATCGCTTATTTGCCCATTGATGAGGACCATCCGCTTATGCCCCACAACGCCTATGGACTTTCCAAACTGGTAACCGAAGAGATTCTGAAAGCCTGGCAACGGCGCACGGGTGGATCAGCGATCGTCATCCGCCCCTGTTATATTGTTACCGCTGAAGAATGTGAGTCGCGCTTGCGACCTCGTCTGGAGAACCCTGAGCTGGCTGCGGGAAACCTGTTCAACTATGTTGATGTGCGCGATGCGGCGCAGGCTTTCCGGCTGGCAGTCGAGAGGGATATCCCAGGCTACAACCTCTTTTTCGCCGGAGCACCCGATGCCTTAGCCCGGGAACCCCTTGCCAAACTGTTTCCCCGTTACTATCCAGGAACGGAGAAGCTCGCCGCCTGTCTCACCGGTACTCTTCCGGCGATTTCCAGCGCCCGCGCAGGAGCGGTACTCGGATACCGTCCTCAGTTTAGCTGGAGGAATCTCCTGGCTTGATATCCAACTCATAAAAGGAGGCCACTATGTTCTCAAAATTTAATTTCATTTTGATTGGATTTTTTGCTCTCAACCTTTTGCTGCCCTCCCCGATCACCGCCGAAACCTTCCCAGAGAA
>Ga0315295_10003459_pt1 | contig 13464 bp, 8 predicted proteins | sample YL17G14_0_MG_FD_204453 | JGI IMG/M metagenome (GOLD analysis project Ga0315295, IMG submission 204453) | Sediment microbial communities from Yellowstone Lake, YNP, Wyoming, USA - YL17G14_0 | ecosystem: Environmental > Aquatic > Freshwater > Lake > Sediment | place: USA: Wyoming | collected... | reverse complement strand
GCAACTGGGGCTACCGGAACTGAGGGACCGACCGGAGCAACCGGAGCTACTGGAGCTACCGGAGCAACCGGTGCAACCGGGGCCGCCGGGGCCGCCGGACCGACGGGAGCGACCGGGGCTACTGGGGCTACCGGTGCTGCCGGGCCGACCGGCGCAACCGGAGCGACCGGCGCAACCGGAGCTACCGGGTCTGGTGGAACTGATGGGCCGACCGGCGCAACCGGAGCGACCGGCGCAACCGGAGCTACCGGGTTTGCCGGACCGTCAGGGGCAACTGGTGCAACCGGACTCACTGGCGCAAACGGAGAAACTCTTATGACGCAAATCTCCAATCTCATCTTCCCCTATCCTGTTGTTGACCGGAGTATTGCGCTTGGAAGTACGGTAGGAGGAGGACAGGAAACCACGGCTACCACCAGTGCCCTTATCTACCTCAATGGCTCCTCTACCGGGAACAATGGGTACTCCTGGTTTAACGGAGGAAACCTGGGGGTGGGAACCTCTTCTCCGGTTCAGCGGTTCATGGTCAATGATGCGGGGACCACTGCCTTTGTGGTGACGTCCACCGGGAGGGTGGGCATTGGGACAACTAGTCCGGTGAGTGAGCTGGATGTGTATTCGGCAGGGAACCAGAGATTCAAGGTTAATTCTGACGGTGCTTGGTCAACTACGTACTATGATCTGGGTGATACAAGCAAGCTCTACTACCTGGATCCGGCGGGAAATGCCGGGATATCGCTTATTGTGGCAGGGAAAGTCGGGGTTGGATTTACTAGTATTGATGCGAACACCACCATGGAGATTACTCAAGTTGCCGGTACTGGCAAAACCCACCTCCTCCTTGCTGACGGAGGGACTGCGGTTATCAGCGCCAATAACATGGATCTCATCATTGACCCATGTAATAACCAGGGAACCGGAGTTTGTACAAAAACGGTCCAAATCGGCGACGGCGCTACAAAACTCAACGCAGGCACCGTCGATCCTCCCTACACTATCAATGGGGAGATGTATGCGACGTACGTTCCTTCCATGGTGGGACAGAAAGAGGAGGTGACGGGAAGGGTGACAACTGGAGAGTATGTTCCTGGGGTTGGGTACCGGGCAGTGCTCCGGTTTTCTGAACAGGAGAAAGCATCTGACTTGTGGCTCTTTGCCAAAATTACGGATCTTCCTAACAATATCGGGGATATGATGGTCCTCCTCTCTCCTTCCGGAAACACCCGTACCTGGTATGAGGTAGACCCTGTTACCCTCTCTCTCTCCATCTTCACCACGAGACCCACCACGGTTTCCTACCGGCTCACCGCTCCCCGGTTTGATAGTGAGAAATGGAAGAACACAAGAGACGGAGGAGGACGGGGGTTTGTAATTGACGCACCTGATCCGATCGTTCTGGACGGAAATGGAAGCATCCCGACTCCGGAAGTAGTAACCATCGTTCCATCCGCATCCGGATCATACTCTCTTCTCACTCACTCAAAACAGATAATTGAGGATATTTCCAACTTCTCCACAGCAACCATTGCCAATATCTCGGCCGGCGCCATCTCTGCACGAGAGATTTCCACTGATATTCTTACTGTTTCCGGAAAATCTCTGACAGACTATATCGGAGAGGTTGTAAATACCACCCTTCAATCTCAAATAACATCTCAACTACTCACCCCAGTTCCAACATCAGAAATAAAAACTGATGTCATTTCTCCTCTCGCATCAAACACTATTGATATACAACTTACAAATACAATAAATAACAATCAAGAACAATATACATCACCCGCACCAACTCCCGCTGTCCGCATCAAAAATACCAGTGGAGATGTCGTCACTTCCATTGACAATCGGGGTGACATTAAAACGTCCGGAGATCTGACAGTGCAGGGGTCAATCTCAAGTGATGGAACCGTTTCAGGCGAAACTGTGACCGCAGACGCCATACATACACAAACTTTCAACTCAGACGAGGCAACAATCACCGGTACGCTCTCAGCCAAAGCCATCCGCACCTCGTTTGGGGACCTTGATGAAAAACTCCGTTCTTTTGAGTCATCTCTGTCCTCACTTTTCGACCAATCCCAATTGACAGGCACATCAGATGATATTCAAACCCAATCAAACACGGACAATGTGTCTCTCCCTCCGGCGTCTTTTGATACCCAGCTTCCTGCCACCACCGCAGCTCTCCTCTCCTCAATCTTCGCCTCTCCACCTGAGGAGCCCAAGATAATTGACCTTTCTGGAAAAGACATCACGCTCTCCTCTACTAAACTCATGCGAAACCTCTCTGTTTACGGAGAAGCGATGCTCGGGCAAACCATGATTGCCGGTTCACTTCTTGTGGATGCAACCGTAAAAATTGATGTGAATGGTATTGAGAGCATCGGAGAGCCGCTATACTTACAGCGCAACAGACTTTCTCCTATAAATCTCATGGGTGGAGCCATGGTGATTGACACCAACGGAGATATCGTAGTCACCGGAAACATAGCAATTGCTGGCATTTTAGGTGCTTCAACGCTCTCGCCTCTTATAGATGATCTCACAATTGACCTTGCCCACCGACTGTCCACAACATCAGGAGAGGCCAGGTACCGGCCGGTACCTGGCGAGGCAAGTACATCTGCGCTTACCGGATTTGGAAAGCTCCTCATCAAAGGGAAAGACGGTCAAACCGTTGCTTCATTTGACAGCAATGGAGAGTCAACGATTGCCGGAACGCTGACGGCCAAAGAGCTAAAAACCCAAATCCTTCACGTTGAACGTCAAGGAGCGGAAGGTGCCAGTGCCACAGCATCAGCTTCTATTGGTGAGGCGGTGATTGCCCGTGGAGAAACAGACATCCTTATCCGCACTTCATCCGTGAAAGACCAGTCCCTTATTTTCGTCACGCCAACGACCAGAACCGATACGACGCTCTCTGTGATTGACAGAAAACCTGAAGAGTTTACTGTTTCTATCCCCCAGCCTTCTCTTACTGACATTACCTTCAACTGGTGGGTCATTAATTAATAAATAATGAAAAGAGGGTGGCGCGCTTTGGTGGACCGCCGTCGACCGCCCGCAATCCCGCAACTTAATTATTTTAATCCATATTTAACCAAAAAAAGGTATTTATGTGGTCAAAAAACCGCAATAAATCTATGAGCTATGCGGGATGAGGACGTCGGACGGGGGAAAATGCGCGACAGGACCCGCTAAAATCAACCCTGTTTGAGGCTTTCGAGGAACTCCTGGTTGTCTTTAGTTTTTGACAGCCGTTCTATCATCATTGCAGTCTGCTCGTCATCTGAGAGAAGCGCAAGCATATGCCTGAGTGTGGTAACGAGCTTCATCGTATCAGCGCCCAACATGAGCTCATCATGCCTCGTGCCGGAAGTCGCAATATCAATGGCAGGGAAAATTCTGCGCTCCTGCAATTTCCGTGACAAGTGGAGCTCCATGTTGCCTGTTCCCTTGAATTCTTCATAAATGAGGTCGTCCATCCGGCTTCCGGTATCCACAAGACACGTGCCAATCACGGTAAGCGAACCACCGGTAACCAGTTCAGAACTTGTTATGGATGGAGATTCAGTTGCTTTACCCTGAGTCTTATCGAAGGGCTCAACACATCTCGCTGCACCAAGAAATTTTTTAGCCGGATAAAGTGCTGCCGGATCAAATCCTCCGGAAAGCGTCCGGCCGGACGGGTTGACAACCAAATTGTATGCCCGTGCAAGCCTGGTTATGGAGTCCAAAAGAATTACGACATCTTTCCCCAGCTCAACAAGTCTTTTGGCGCGGTCCAGTGCTACTTCCGCGACCCTCACCTGCTCGGACGGCGACTGATCAAAGTTGCTGGCCAATACCTCTCCTTTGATGGAGCGCGTGAGATCGGTCACTTCCTCCGGCCGCTCGCCGATGAGCGCAGCCATGAGGTGCACATCCGGATAATTTTCCGTAATCCCGGCCGCAATTTCTTTCAAAATCGTCGTTTTGCCGGCTTTCGGAGGAGAAACGATGAGTCCCCGCTGTCCAAATCCGATGGGCGAGAGAAGGTCAATGATGCGTGTGGAAAGCGGCTGCGTGCCGATTTCAAGTTTCAACTGTACATTCGGGTATATGGGCACGAGATCCTCAAATTTCGGCCTCAATGCCATACCTTCAGCTTCCAGTCCATTTACTTTCTCAACCTTCAGAAGCCCCCAGTACCGTTCATTGTCCTTTGGGTGTCTTGCCTGCCCCACAACTTCATCGCCGTTGCGAAGCAGAAACCTTCGGATCTGCGACTGTGAAATGTAGATATCCTGTTCAGACGGCGTGAATTTTGGCCGTAGAAACCCGTGCCCCTCCGGCACAATATCAAGGATCCCATTGACGGTTTCTGTCGGGACACTGATATCCTGCGGTGCACCATTTTCTGAAGAGACGAAGTCACGCTGGGGTCTTCGGTACCCATATCCGTTCATCCGGTCCCGCCGAAATCCAGCTTGGTACGGAGGTCTGCTAAACCGGCTTCGGGGAGGCATGGAGGGTTGATCGGCTGTCCGTTCACGGGCGGGCACGGGTTTTTCAATGGGTTCCTCTTTCCCTACCGGCGCTCCGACAATTGCATCAATGGTCAGCTCCGGAGCCACGACAGGAGAGCCCTCAGTTGACGGCTCTGCATCATCTTTTTTAGAAGTCCGTTTCGTAGAAGCACGGAAAGCCATAGATAAGTTATGAGTTATGAGTTATGAGTTTAATGAATACGATTCACTGCCACAAAATCCTCAATTTTGAGTGTATGATACGTTCATGTCATGAAATGGTAACGCTTCATGGAAAAACCTTTGGTACAAATGTCATTTCGAGGAAGACGTAGGATTACAGCTTGTATTATACCTTCCTCCTCTTATCTTTGTCAATACCCCCGCGATAATGCTTCTTCTTTCACCTCCCACACAACGGTTGCTCCTGACCGGAAAACAGGTGGGCCGAAGGCCCAGAATTTCCCTTCTTTCAGGTTTTTGAATTTCTCCCGTTCAAGTCTGCCCACAAGGACATAGCGCACCCGGTATTGGGCAAGGATTGCCCGAACAGCCTCAATATCCTCGGATTCGTAAATGGTACGCACTTCCTCTCTCCTGGGAACAACCACATCATAGCTTCCGCGCCACAGCCACTCGTGCACTGCCCAGCCGACTATTGTAGGAACGCCGGTAAATGCGGACACGTGGTTATAATCCGTATAGCTATCTCCATCCGCTTCGACAATAACTGGTAATTGACTTTTTTGGTCATTGAGATTTATCTGCCAGCTGGCGGATTGATATTTCAGCCATGAAATGGCTGCATAGTCATCTGGATATTCTTTCTCCAGCCACTCAAGTCCATAGATCCCGCGATAGGTTTTCAACTCTCCAAAATACGACCTAACGCTAAAAATGGGGAAAATGGAAACAAGAAACAGTTGTGGAAGGAGAAAAAGAAAAAATAGTATTCTTACTTTTTGATATTTGATATACCTGCCTGCCGGCAAGGCAGGTATATTTAATATTTTATTTTTGATATTTGATATTGGATTATCTCGTTGAAAAATAAAGTGGACAATAACATACGCTGAGACGATGGACCAGAGAATAAACGCCTGGTATCCAAGCTTAAACATGGTATTACTCCGAAAATGCGCCGGGTAAATGTCTTTCACATAAAAGAATTCAGGGATGATGATAAGGATTACACCGTAAAGGAATAGTACGCTAAGGAGCTTGTGAATAGGACTTCTTTCTCCCTTCTCCCATACTCGCCGGATGAAAAGGAACGCGCCGCAGTACCAGAAAAATCCCCAGAGAAGCCACATCATCCACAGAGGCGACTTCTGGCATTTCTCTACGCCTTCAAAGATGAACGGCCCGATCTTCGTATTTGCAAGGAACGCAGATGGACAGTTTACCCCAATCCCTGTCGCAAACGACTGGAAATGCATTAAAAACGGTAATACCGTTAAAACCATAATAATTGCTGTTATTGCAAGTATTACCCCTGTTTCTCTCCAATTTTTGAGATTTGAGACCTGCCCTGCCGTCAGGCGGGTTTGAGATTTGAGATTTGCTGCTGCAAGTACGAAAACGAGCAGCAGCGCATAAACCGGTCCGTCCAGCGCATTGGTCATTAACAGTATGCCCAATATGAATCCATAGAAGATAATCCGCCCATAGTGCGCGAGTGATCTCTGCAAAAAAGTCGTGTTGGTACGACCGACTGTTTTTGCCAGTGGATCACGAGCGTTTATCTGACCAAATATAATAATGAGGAGAGCTATAGCAAGTAAAACGAATGGTATTGAGAGTACGTGTCCGTGGACATCCGAAACGACAAACGAGTAACTCGGGAACTCATGAATAGTAAACGGGATGAACCGTGTCGCATTGGCATACCAGTACCGCGCCATCCCCTCGCCGACTTTTGAGAAAAATTCCACCGGCCTCCAGAAAATGGTCCAGAACGGTACAACATTCTCCCCCACGTACCCTTTGGTAAACGCATAGATCGTCTGCATGTTGCCGGCAAACGTAACGAGAAAAGAAGTAAGAAGACCTGCAAAAATAGAAATTATTCTGTTATCAGTTTTCGGTTTTCTGTTGTCAGCTTCATGTTTGTCTGTTTTCAGTTTACCTGAATTTACATCCGATAATCCGAAAACCGATCGACCAATATCCGAAAACCGAGAACTGAAAACTGATAACTGGCATCCAATCGAAAAGCTCATCGTCGCCGTAAGAGCGCAAATGGTCGCCAGCATCAGGTTGAATGTAACGGAAAGATCAAGTCCCGAAAGCTTTGTTAGAACTGCAGTGACGAGATGTCCAAAATAGTAGTAATTAATAAATCCCCCTGCCCACCACATATCCGAGGAGGGAAACCAAGAAGAATTCAGAATCGACTGCATAAACCCATAATCCATGAATTTCTCAAGCCCGCGGATTGCCGGCTCATGCGCCTTGACCCAGGACCAGAAAAGAAGTGCACCAAAAAAGAAAATCTCCTCCACAAAAACGAGGATAACGAAATGCCATCGATTCTTGTCATCCCGCACCTGATGCGGGATCTTAAGATTCCTGCTTTCGCGGGAATGACATTTCCTAATCATCACCCCCATCATCCCCAGCGCAAACACTCCTCCCAACGCAACAACAATCGTTAGATTGGTAAATGGTAAAATATGGAGCGTCCCTAATAGATAAATGAGGTATGATGCTGTTGCCATCCCGACCGCTTTACTAAAAAAATATCCGCGGTCAAACCAGTTACGGAATAGCCTTTTGGTCAGCGGAAATGCCGCAGCGCCAACGAGAAACAGTGCAGCCCACCATTGTAAGACAAGTACAATATCGGAAGAAGGCATACAAGTTATTCTATCACCAATCAAATGATGTACGAAGTATGAAGTATGAAGTATGATTATTGTCAATAAAGTATATCTCGTACCTCGTAACTCCTGCCTGCCGGCAGGCAGGCATACGTCGTACTTCGATAAAAATACTGTATGAAGCACATGAAATTGAATGCGATAACGATCCTCTTCCTTTTAGGAACCATCGCTTTTTCCACCTGGCTTATGTTCCACACTTTCTCCTATGACAGGGGGACACAATCAATTGAGATAGCAAGCAAACTCTGGAGTGATTTCGGTAGTCATATCCCACTTATCCGCTCGTTTTCCATGGCCGGAAATTTCGAAAGAGTGATACACCTCCGGATGCCCGAGTATCCTATCTACCCGGACGCTCCCATGCGGTACCATTTCCTTTTCTATATGCTGGTCGGACTTCTGGAAAAAGCAGGACTCCGGATCGACTGGGCGCTCAACATCCCCTCCATCATCGGCTTTTCCAGCCTTCTCATCCTCATTTTTTATTTGGCAACGACCCTCTTTCGTAGCAATTCAGCAATGCAACAATGGAACAATGGAACAATTGGAATTCTTAGCGTTCTTTTTTTCCTCTTCAACGGCTCGCTGTCATTCGTACGGTTCTTTGACCGCCACCCGCTGTCAAACGCCACTCTTCTTGATATTGCGAAAACCACCCAATTCCCATCCTTTGGCCCATGGGATGGAGGGCTCGTTTCGGCATTTTGGAATCTCAATATCTACACCAACCAGAGGCATCTTGCTGCCGCGTTTGCGCTTGGACTCCTGTATATCGGCTTTCTTGTGTGGATTGAGAAGAAACCGCAGAAGGTTCAGATGCGCTACATCCTCCCTACTGTTCTTTTCCTGTCAGTCATCCCGTTTTTTCACCAACCCATGCTTGTTGTCATGGCCATCTTTTCATTCTGGTATTTCATCGTTTTTCCTCGCCTCCGTATCTTTCTTTTGCTCACTTTCCTGGGCAGTCTTCTGGTTGTATTTCCCCAAGTGGTTGCAATCGCTTCCACCGGTGTCTCTTCCTTTTCCTGGTACCCGGGCTACCTTATCCATGAGAGCACAACGCTTCCAAACGCTTTCACCTACTGGTTCTATAACCTCGGTCTCCACATGTTCCTGATGCCGCTTGGATTCCTCTTCTGCCCTGGGCGCGTGAAAAAGATCATCTTCCCCTTGTTTCTTCTCTTCGTTGTTGCTAATCTTTTTAAATTTTCCGTGGAAATTGCCGCAAACCATAAGTTTTTCAACTTCATGATGATTTTCGGAAATATGTTAACTGCATATACAGTAATACAAATCATGAATGGAATACTGTTTAAAAAGATTTACTCATTGTTTCATTGCTTCGCCCCTCGACTTCCGCTCGGGGCTCATTGTTCCATTGTTAAAAATTCAAAATCAAACAATTCTAACAATGAAACAATGCAACAATTGAAGAGTCACACGATAGCACTACCCGGATTAATACTCGGATGTGCATGTATTGTCATATTAACCCTCTCTGGCATCATTGATTTTTTTGTAGTCAAAAATGACTACCGGTTAAAACTTCCCGATATTGGGAAAAATGAAATTGCCGGTTGGATTGCCAAAAACACTCCCAAGGACGCAATTTTCCTCAACAGCAGCTACCTCTACCACCCTGCATCCATTGCCGGGCGTTCCATTTTCTTGGGCTGGCCGTACTTCCCGTGGTCAGCCGGATATCCGGAAAACAGGATGCCCATCATGAAGGAAATGTACGAAAGTAATAACAAAACGATAATTTGTACCATCTTTGACAAATACCACATCTCCTACGTGACGGTTGAGGATGTTTCGGACAACCCTGACCTCCCGACCATAAACCTTCAACAATATCTTTTACGTTTTACTCCGGTATTTCTAAATGCTTCAAAGACCTACGCAATTTTTTCAACATCCACTCTTTGTACGAATACTCATTAAGCATTTTTTAATTCCCATCACAACTCATATCTCATAACTCATCAGATTATATTCATGATACAATCCAAACTATGAACATCGCCGTCATCGGAGGCGGGATTACAGGACTGACCGCCGCGTATGAACTTGGGAAATCCGGACACAGGGTAACGGTGTTTGAAAAAGAACCAACTCTTGGCGGGCTCGCCGGCGGTTTCAAAATGCCGAACTGGCTTGCCAGTCCCGCTCAGCGGGACGAAGGCTGGTCCCTCGAAAAATCCTACCACCATTTTTTTACCAATGACAATGTGCTTATCAATCTTGCCAAAGAGTTGGATTTGGAAAAAGATATCCTCATTAAAAGACCAATTACAGCAACATTATGCAAGCTATCAGCTATCAGCCTGCCTGCCGGCAAGGCAGGCTGTCAGCAATCAGAGAGAAAGCGCGTTTGGGGCACCCCGTCGAGCCCCGTACCAGAACAAGTTCGGTACGGGGTAAACGCCCGTATTAATCCACAAACACAGATGATAGGGGCGCGCGGTGAGTGGAAAAAATTTCGAAGTTCGCTTCCCGAGCTTAGCAAGTGTAATCAAGTAGCACAAAAAACTATTGCGAGCAGCGGAACGAGAAATTTTTTCTACGAACAACAGCGCGCTCATACCTATCCTATTTTCCAGCTCGACTCTCCCATCAACCTCCTCACCTTTCCCCTCCTTTCTCCTTTTGATAAGCTCCGGACTGCTACTCTTTTGACATTCTGTAAACTCAACCCCTTCTGGCAGCCGCTGGAAAAAATAACTGCCAAACAACTCTTTAAGACGATCGGCGGATCCGCCGGCTGGAATATTCTCTGGCAACCTCTTTTGCAAGGAAAATTCGGGAATTATGCCAGTAAGGTTCCTGCTTCCTTTCTCTGGGCACGGATAAAAAAACGGACGCCGTCTTTGGGTTACTTCCGCGGAGGGTTCCAGACGCTTGTCTCTGCACTCGCGGCCGCGATCAAAAAACAAAACGGAACAATTGTTACGAATTGCGAAATTGCGTCCATAAAAAAAGAGTTACGAGGTAGGAGTTATGAGTTACGAATAAACAACAATCAAAAAAAATCTTACCTCTTAACTCTTAACTCTTACTTCGATTATGTTTTAATAACCACCCCCTCCTCTGTCGCGATGAAACTGATAAAATTCCCCAAACTATATGAGCAAAAACTCAAGGCGATTCCGCACCTATGGGCTCAAACCCTTATTTTGGAAACAAAAAAACCCATCCTCACGAAAACCTACTGGCTCAATGTCGCTGATCCGTCATTTCCCTTTGTCGCAGTTGTTGCTCACACGAATTTTATGGATAAAAAACACTACGGAGGCCACCACATCACCTACATCGGCAACTACCTACCTGATGACCACCCTCTCCTTTCCATGAGCAAACAACAATTGTTGAAAAAGTTTCTCCCATATCTACAAAAAATTAATCAACAATGTAACAACCTGTCCGCCGAAGCTTCAGCGAAGGCGGATGTAACAATTCAACAATCGCACTTGTTTACAAGTGCATATGCCCAGCCCGTCCAAACCCTCAACTACTCCCAAAAAGCACCGCCTCTCAAAACGCCGATTGACGGAATATACCTTGCAAATCTTGACAGTATCTTTCCGTGGGACCGGGGTACCAATTACGCAGTGGAACTTGGGAAAAAAGCAGCACAACAAATTGACACTCTGTAAATGTATGATACTATCAGGCTATGACCGTAGAAAGTCAATCCCAAAAAGGACTTACTCTTAAACAAATCGCCCAAATACCCGCTGAAGAGCGTGCCGGACAATTCTTTTATGTTGAATTACCCGAGCCAGATCCCCGAGAAGTAGATCAAGCATATGAGGAACTTACGGGTTTAACACCGATACAGCAAATCATTATAAATAGAGCGCGGCATCGTTATGCTGAAGAACACGGTCTTCCCTTCCGCACTCCTTCTCCGGATTGGAAAGGAATCTTTAAGCAATTGTTTCATTTATAGGCTTCTCGGGACAAAAAACTATATTACGTATTCATTGACAACTCTCAATCCCCGCGTTACAATCGTCGGACTATAAGATTAATCTATCCTTAAAAAATAAAATATGGCAATACAACAAGAAATTCATTGCGGTAGCTGTAAACATTGCATTTCTCCAAAAGGAACATCTGAAGGAATCTGTTTTAGTCCAATATCACCACTTAAATATGAAGGAGTGTTACTGGATAAATCACCTCTAGAAAACCTCAAACACTATACAGAAGGAATCGGATTCGGAGTACCTGAGGACCAACTGGAACCAGAAACAAAAATGAAAAAAAAGAGATTATTTACTCAAGTTTATATGTTAGAAACAGGTTCTCTAGATTGTGGCGCAAAACCAAGAACAAGGTGGCAAAATCTAAGCCGATTATTTGAACGCACACTACCCAAGCGGGACAGTTCTAAAGCAGGCTTGTTGAGACGTTAAAATCGCAGGAATATGTGGCTTTTATGGAGGTTTACACTAGAAAAAATTTCTCATTTTTTCCAGTGATAGTTTGTTGCCCTTGAAATTGATTACAATTTCAAGGATAAAGGCAGGTTACCCTGTAAATTTCTATTTTATATGGGGGATAGTTTGTTGCCCTTGAAATTGATTACAATTTCAAGGATAAAGGCAGGTTTACAGTCAAAAATTGTGTTTACTAGGTGGTTTTTCTGGGGGATAGTTTGTTGCACATTGAAAATATGAATTTTCAAGTGTAAAGGCCACGTAAATCCCGCTTGGGCGGGATGACGTGGCTAGCAGGTTTACAACGTAAAAGCGCCAATGTGATATTTTGTATGGGGAGTTGATTGTTGGCCACGTAAATCGCTTCGCGATCACGTGGTAAAGCAGGCTTGGCACGTTAGGCCGCGCTTGTTTTACTTTTTTTGGGGGGTTGATTGTTGGGCAGGCGATCAACTTCCCATAAAGGGTGAAACTCGCGGCCTTTTCCATGAAAAAATGTGATGTGAAATATGGATGTGAAATATGATTGAAGAAATGCGCTGAATACCCCTTTCCTGCTTCAGGAAAAAAGTTGACACAACAAGATTTCCCTTGCTAATGTTATGTACTAAGGTAACTGCACATGCTTGGAATGTGCACTACTTTAAAAGAAAAAGCATTACTATACGTAGCGTTCCTGCCATCCGCCAACCGGCGGAAGACGGGCCCAAACCCAAACTGCTAGCGGTAGTGATGCTTTTTTAATGCAGCACTTAACGAGTCATCAAGTTTTAGTGCTGCATATCCCGCAAATACGCTCTTGCGAGTCACGGCTGGAAGCCCTGCGAGCAAGTAAGTATTGTGGGATAATGGCGAAATTAAGAGATCTTCCTCTACTCTCCCTCTCTTTCCTGAATTTTCCCTGAAACAGGGAAGTCCATCTGAAGTTAATATTTCTTTTTCCTATAAAACCTTAACCGCCGGCTTTTGTCCCTTAAGTTGTTTCAGATATTGTGTTTTATGAAGTTTTCGTTCTTCAGCAACAAACAAGTTTCCTATGGTATCGCTCTCAATTGAGTAAGGAACATTTGTAAGATATTTTTCTACAATCTCCGCAGTTGTTTCATCTCCCACATACATTTTCTCGTCTTTTATCACAATGTCTCCCGGTATTATCAATTGATATGGTTTCCCTTCTACAGTAATTACCGGTGCCATATGATACACCTCGTTTATCCCCTGATTCTACATTTTTTACAACGTAAACACCGGGTTTACCCCGTATTTTCCTTTAATTTCTACAACGTAAATACGGGGATGCTTAATCCCTTTTTCTTCAGTTCCTGAAACTGCCCGCGTACGCTTTCCTCAAAGGATAACCGCTCACGGGTCATAGGGGAAAGACGCTTGGAGTCCATCCCCAGTACTTTCTTTAACCCCAAACCCAACTGCCGAAGCAGTAGTTTTACTCCCATAGTTCTATTCAAAACCCTTTTTTTCTCTTTGTCAAGTCCCATAATATTTTAATAATGTGTTATAGGATTATCTTATAGTTATAGCTTCTTATTTCTCCTTATAAAATCGCTCTATCTGCTTTTCAGTGAATCATTGTGGATAACTTGGGGAACCTCTTGACATTTCAACTGT
>Ga0315295_10003456_pt1 | contig 13465 bp, 10 predicted proteins | sample YL17G14_0_MG_FD_204453 | JGI IMG/M metagenome (GOLD analysis project Ga0315295, IMG submission 204453) | Sediment microbial communities from Yellowstone Lake, YNP, Wyoming, USA - YL17G14_0 | ecosystem: Environmental > Aquatic > Freshwater > Lake > Sediment | place: USA: Wyoming | collected... | reverse complement strand
AGCACAATCCCCTTCCCCAGCCTGCGCTCGCCGAAGGTGCAGATCGCCTGGACGACGGAAGGCAGCGTCTCCTGAGTCGGGATGACCTCGAGGAGCTTGAGGTAGCGGGGCGGGTTGAAGAAGTGGGTCCCCAGGAAGTGCTGGCGGAAACCCTGCGACCGGCCTTCGGCGATCGAGCCCACCGGGATCCCCGAGGTGTTGGTGCTGACGATGGCGTGCTCCAGGCGCACGCCATCGATTCGGGTCATCAGCTGGCGCTTGATCTCCAGGTTCTCGACAATGGCCTCGATGATCCAATCCGCCTTGCCGACGACATCAAAGTCGTCCTCGAGGTTGCCGACCGACAGACGGGTGGCGAAGTCGGGGGTGAAGAACGACGCCGGGCGAGACTTGACCGCCCGGTCCAGGCCCTGGTTGACGATTCGATTCCGAACCTTGCGGTCTTTCAGCGTCAGCCCGGCCTTCTCCTCGTCGGGCAGCAGGGCGTTGGGGATGATGTCCAGTAGGGTGGTCGGGACGCCGGCGTTGGCCAGGTGCGCGGCCACGGCTGCTCCCATGGTGCCGGCGCCGACCACAACGGCGCGGTGGATACGCTCACTCATGATGCTCTCCTCTGCATTCACGCACGTGTAGGGGCGACCGGCTGGTCGCTCCTACGACCGTCTCGAGTCTGGCCCTAACGCAGTTCCTTGCTGGAGTAGCCCAGGATCCGGCGGGCAACCACGAGCCGGTTGATCTGGCCGGTGCCCTCGAAGATGTCATTGATCTTGGCGTCCCGGAACCACTTCTCCAGCAGCAGATCGCGCGAGTAGCCAATCGGCCCCATCAGCTCCACGGCCCGCTGAGTGATCTTGGTGACCACGTCACCGGCCCGTACCTTCGACATCGAGGCCTCGATCGTGTTCGGCTTGCGCTCGTCCGCCAGCCACACTGCCTTGAGCACCAGCAGCCAAGCGGAGCGGAGCATGACCTCCATCTCGATGATCTCGCGCTCGATGTTGGTCAGCTTGCTGCGCGGGAGCCCGTAGCGGATGGTGATCCCCTGCTGCGAGAGGAACTCCTTGAGCAGCTCGAGCGTGGCGCGGGCGATACCCAGGGCCGAGGCTGAGACCAGGGGCCGGGTGGCGTCGAAGGTTGCCATGGCGCCCTTGAAGCCCTCGGTCTTGGTCTTGACCTCGGGTTCGCCCAGGATGTTCTCAAAGGGGATGCGGCAGTCCTGCAGGACGACCGAGGCCGTATCGCTGGAGCGGATGCCGAGCTTGTGCTCGAGCTTGGTGACCGAGCACCCGGGCGTGCCGGCTTCCACGACGAAAGAGCGCATGCCCGCCCTTCCGGCCGAGGGATCGATCGTTGCCCAGACGACGACAAATCCCGGCGTCTCATCGAGCGACTTCTTGCCAGCAGTGACGAAGATCTTCTCGCCGTTGAGGACCCAATGGTCGCCATCGCGGACCGCGCTGGTGCGGATGGCGGCGGTGTCGGAGCCGCACTGGGGCTCGGTCATGGCCATGCAGGCCAGGACGGGCTTCTCCCCGGCGAAGCGCTTGAGGAAGCGCTCCTTCTGCTCGGCGTTCCCGGCGGCCTCGACGGCTGCCGCGCCCAGGCCTCCGCCGGGCGTGCACAGGTACATGCCGGCGTCGCCCCACGAAAGGGTCTCAATCATGAAGGCCAGCTTCTGGTAGCCCAGGCGCGGGCCCTCGCGCTTCTTCCCGCTCTCGGGTGCCAGCGAGCCAGCCCCTGTGGCGCGCATGGCCTCGTGCATGAAGTTGATGTAGTCCCAGGGAACCTGGTGCTCGTTTTCATCCAACTCCCGGGACACCGGCCGCATCATGTTCTCGGCGACCGTCTGCAGCAGGTAGACTTGCTTGGAGATTGCCTCAGGCATTTCAAAGTCGATCATCTTCGCCTCTCCCTTTCCTCGCCCCGAAGGCGCTAGCTGCTGAAAATGCTCACTGGAGGGGAGGAAGACGGCACATCTTAGGGTGGATGCTTCGCCCCCACCCCAAGACATGCCAATTCATCTCTTTCAGGGTACGCATTTCCAGCATGCTCCTAGACCATCGCCAGACCGGCGAAGGCGGGAATGCCTCGCCCGTTGCGCATCCAGAGCTCGACCGGATGCTCACGGATGTAGCCATGGCCGCCCAGAATCTGGACTGCCCGGTCGGTGATCATCATGGCCGCGTCCGAAACCCCGGTGAGCGCGAGGTAGGCGGCCTTGGAAGCGTCCTGGCCCTTGTCGAGCGTCCAGGCAGCCTCCCAGACGAGCAGGCGGATGGCCTCGATTTCGGTGGCCATCTCGGCCAGCATGAAGGCGATCACCTGCTTCTGAGCGATCGGAACGCCGAAGGCCTGGCGATCCTTGGCATAGGCCATCGAGTACTCGTAGGCAGCGCGGGCCACGCCGAGGCCGAGCGCCGCAACGGCGACTTCCGTCGCCGCCTGGATCTTGGCGAAGTCGTGGCCGGCCTCGCCGCCGAGGCGCGCATCGGCCGGCAGCCGGACGCCATCCAGCTTGAGGCGGAAGGTGGGCAGCGCACGCAGGCCCAGCAGTTTCTCGCGCTCGGAGATGGCCAGCCCCTTCGCCCCCGCCGGGAGGACGAAGGCCTGGGTCTTGCCGTCCAAGGCGGCAAAGACGACGAACGACTTGGCCTTGTCGGCGAAGGGCACAAAGGCCTTCTCGCCGGTGAGGAGGTAGCCGTCCTTTTCCCTCTTGGCGGTGGTCCGCATCTCGCCGGCATCGAAGTCGAAATGGGGCTCGGCGAAGGCCGCGGCGTAGGGTGTCCAGTCGCCCCCGACTACCGGCGGCAGCAGCGCCTTCTTCTGCTCCTCTGTCCCGGCCAGGAGGATCGGGATGGCATACGTGGCCGGGACCATGGCCGCAAGTGCCCCGGCCAGGTCGCCCCAGCCGAGCTCCTCGGCCGCCAGGACGCCGGTCACGGCCGAGTGCTCCCCGAACCCGCCGTAGGCCTCGGGGATGCTCGCCTGGAGGATGCCCAACTCCCAGCCCTTGTTGATCAGCGCCGGTGGGAGCTCGCCCGCCTCGTCGGCGTCGTGGGCAGCTGCTCGCAGATCATTGGTCGCGTAGCGCTTTGCGGCGTCCACGAGCATGCGTTGCTCATCGGTCGGTTCGAATGAATACATGTCGTCTCTCCTCTGGGCAGTCGGGCTGCCCTTCCAGCAAAGGGCCTGGCTGTGTCAGGCCCGCATCTTTCCCGCCGCTCCCTCTCCAGACGGGGATGCGGAGGTTCGCTGCCCCGGCCGTGGGGGCAGGGAACCTGCCAGGCGGCAATAACGGATCGGGACAGGTGTCTCCGTCTCCAAATCGCCCAGGTTCTCGATTCTCAAATACCCGCGCTGGGCCAGGTACTCCACGTGGGCGCCGGCCTCCTCCAGAGCCAGCAAGCTGTGGTATCCCTTGACCTTGGGGAACAAGTCCCGGGAAACATCGGCGATCGTGTGGGGCCGCTCAAGCAGCTCGAGGACACGCGACAGTCGGGCGGCGTGCAGGCTTCGAAGGGCGGCCACCCTCCCCGCCAGGTCTTCGATCGGACCCTGATGGCCGCCCAGCGTCACCCGGACAGGGCGCACCCAGGCCAGCATCCTCTCCAATGACTCGAGGTAGTGCCCCAGGCCCGTGTTCAGGCTGAGGCGCTCGGGCGACTGATGCGGGCTGATCTCCTTCAGGACATGATCGGCCGAGAGGAGAATGTCGTCCACCTGGATCACGACCTGTCCCGGGCAGTGCCCAGGAACGTGAAGCAGGCGCAGAGGGCCGAGCGTCGTCTCGTTGTCCTGGAAGGTGAAGTCGACGCCCACCGAGTTGAAGAGGTGCTTGTTGAGGAGGTAGAGCGACATGACTGTCTCGCGCTCGGTGGGCGAGACGCCGGCTTCGGCTAGAAAGGCCCGAAGCCGGTGGGCGACGACGGTCAGGCGCTCCTCGTAGTTCGCCAGGACGCGCAGGTCGAGCTCGTGCACGCCAACCGGCGCAGACGTGTGCTGCCGGACATAGGGAAGCCCGCCGAAATGATCGATGTGGCCGTGGGTGATGACCACGTGCGTCAGGTCTTTCCAGTCCGCCTTCTCCCCATGATCGCGGCGAACGGCCGCCAGGCCAGCCTCGAGCTGGTCGTTCGAGTCGCCGAAGCCCGAGCCGGTATCGACCAGAACGACAAGATCGCCGGCGAAGACCAGGTGGGCGAAACCCCACAGGTGCGGGAACGGCTCCAAGGGGAGGCGGTAGATGCGGGCGCCCGCGTTCGTGTGGTAGGCCTCGACCGATGGGGTCATGCGGGCACGGGTCTCGTCACGGGGAGCAGTCCCTGGAGGAACAGGTCGGCGAACTGGTCGGCGATCTCCAGCGCCGAGAGCCGGCCCTCGGGCCGGTACCAGGTGATCATCCAGTTCTGAACCCCCAGCAGGGCGAAGCTGACCATGTTCTCGTCGACGTCCCGGAAGGCGCCGCCCTCGACGCCGCGGCGGATGAGGGTGCGCCACAGGTCGTCATAGCGGTCGCGCCGGGCGACGTGGCGGGCCCGCATTCGGGGCTCGAGGTTGCGGTGCTCAAGCTGAAGCACGGCCGCCAGGCTGGCTTCCTGGGTCACCCGGGAGACATAGGCCCGCATCGCCTGACGCAGCTGCTCCTCGGGCGGCCCGCCAGCCTCGATCACGGCCTGCATGTCGGCAATCAACACGTCGATCGCCTGATCGAGGATCTCGAGCAGGATCTCCTGCTTGCTGGCGACATGATGATAGAGGCTGGCTTTCTGGAGGCCGACGGCGTCGGCGATGTCCTGCATCGAGGCGGCTTGATAGCCCTTCTGGCGGAAGATCTGGGCCGCGGCCTGAATGATGTCGCCTCGGTGCATCGGGGCTCCCTACCGACCGGTCGGTAGTTTCAGTGTAGCATGGAATCCGGGGGCGAGTCAACTGCTCACAAGAGGGTGGCGAAAAGGCCTTGCTGCGGAATGGTATGGGGAATCTGTGGTAGTGTGGACTCCGCCCACACCACCACAGATTCCCCTTCTTCTCCGTCTATCAGCTCTCTTTCAACAGTCTCCCGCTGTATCATGGGAGCGAACCGGCCAGCGTGCCCGGGCGTATGGATGGCGGAGACCAGCCGGGTCACGCGCGGAGCGGCACCATGGGCGCAGCAATCCAAAGCCAGAGAACGTTTGCCCGGTCCCTGACAACCGGGGTGAGCCTGGTCCTCCTCCTGGTGACGTGCTCTCCTCAGCGTCCAATCGCGATTCAGACCCCCACCCCGAATGCCGAGGGCGTGGGAGCGCAGGGCATGGGAGACCGCTACTTCCCGACGATGGGTAATGGCGGCTACGACGTCCAGCACTACACTCTTGATCTCACCCCAGACCTGGAGCGGAGGACGCTGGCAGGGACGGTCAGCTTGGAGACGACGGCGACTCAGGACCTGACCCGCTTCAACCTCGACTTCCTCGGCTTCGAGATCCTGGCTCTGACCGTCGACGGCCGCCCCGCCAGCTACGCCCGGGACTCTGGCGAGCTGACGATCACCCCGGCCGAACCCATCTCCCGCGGAGCGACCTTCACCGTTGCCGTCACCTACCGGGGCGCGCCCAACCAGGCCGCGCCGGCCGGCCAACGGGCCTACGCCCGGGGCTGGGTGTTCTACGAAGGCGGCGCCTATGTCGCCTCGGAGCCCGACGGCGCCTCGGCCTGGTTCCCGGTCAACATGCACCCGCTGGACAAGGCAACCTACACCTTCCGCCTCATGGTTGCCAGGCCCAACGTCGTCGTCGCCAACGGAGTGCTCGTCGACACGATCGATGGGGGCGATACTCGGACCTATGTCTGGGAAGCGCGGGACCCGATGGCGGCCTACCTGGTCACGGTGGCAGTGGGCGAGTTCGAAGAGCAGACCTTCACCACGAGCGGCGGCGTTCCAATCCGCAACTACTTCGCCCCCGGCCTGCCCGAAACCCAGATCGAGCTCCATGCCGGCACATCCGAGATGCTCGACTACTACGCCAGCGTCTTCGGCCCCTACCCCTTCGAGGCCTACGGCGTCGTCGTGCACAACCTGCCCCTCGGCTTTGCGCTGGAGAGCCAGACTCTCTCCCTCTTCGGGATCGAGACACGCGGAGTGCAGGTGGTGGCACACGAGCTGGCGCACCAGTGGTTCGGCGACAGCGTCACGCTCGCCCGCTGGGAGGACGTCTGGCTGAACGAAGGCTTCGCCACCTACGCCAGCCTGCTGTGTCTGGAGCACTTCGCCGGGAGCGAGCCCTTCGAGGAACAGATCCGGACGACGTACTGGACGATGAACACAGCCAACGGAGGCCGGACAATTCTGATCGGTGACCCTGGGCCCGCCGATCTGTTCGACCACGCCGTGTACTTGCGGGGCGCCCTGGCGCTGCATGCGCTGCGCCAGCAGGTCGGGGACGAACCCTTCTTCCGCATCCTGCGCACCTACGCCTCCCGATTCCGCGACGGCAATGCCACGACCGGGGACTTTGTCGCCCTGGCCGAGGACATCAGCGGCCAGGATCTTGCGCGCTTCTTCGAGCGCTGGCTGTACCGGGAACGAATCCCCTTCGTCGCCGGTTGGGGCGCGGAGCCGTAGGGGAACGGTCTCGAGTAGTAGGGGCGCACGGCCGTGCGCCCCTACCCATGCCATCCGGGCCGTCGAGGGGTCACAGGGGTTGCGACTGATAAGGGGATTGTCATGAAATCGCCACATCGCCGCCGATCGATCCGCCTCCCCGGCTACGACTACTCCCAACCCGGCGCGTATTTCGTCACCGTCTGCACGAGGGACCGCGAATGCCTGTTTAGGAAGGCCACCAAAGGTGCGGTGTGCCTGAGCGCACTCGGCCAGATCGTCGCGGGTTGCCTGGCGGACCTGCCCTCGCATTTCCAGGATGTCGAGCTGGACGAATGGGTTGTGATGCCGAACCACGTCCACGCGATCCTTGTCATTCATGGTAGGGGCACGGCATGCCGTGCCCCTACCCTCAATGTGCGATTCGGCAGGCCCGTCTCGGGGTCCCTGCCAACTGCTGTTGGGACCTACAAGGCCGCCGTGACCACCCTCGCCCGAAGGAACCACCTTGCGGATGCCGTCTGGCAACGGAACTACTTCGAACACGTCATCCGCGATGAGGAGGATCTCCGGCGGATCCGGGAGTACATCGCCCACAATCCCCCGTCCTGGGAGATCGACGAGGAGAATCCGGGGCGCGTGTCGTAGTAGTAGGGGCGCACGGCTGTGCGCCCCTACCCATGCCATTCGGGCTGTTGAGGAATCCGTGTAGGGGCGTTCAACCCGGCACCCCGTTCGCGCCGGAAGCCCCGGCCCGCCGGGGCGGAACGGCCTGCGTTTGCGGGCAGGTGTTGAACGCCCCTACGGCGTCACGTACAGCCGGCTGTAGATGGCGAAGATCTCGACGATCGAGCGGATGTAGCGGTGAGGCTCGGCCAGGCGGATGACCTCGAGGAAGAGATCCGGATCTCCCTGAGCGATTGGCTCCCAGGCAGCGGCGTTGCCGGGGCCGGCGTTGTAGGCTGCCAGGGCGGCATACAGATCGCCATCAAAGGCGTCGCGCTGCGCGGCCAGGTAGTAGGCGCCGAAGCGCACGCTCACGACCGGCCGGTAGAGGTCGTCCGCGGTGTACCCCGGCGGCCAGCCCAAGGCATCGGCGATCTCCTGGCCGGTGCTGGGAATCACCTGCATCAACCCGCGGGCGGCTGCGTACGAGGTGGCGAAGCCCTCAAACAGGCTCTCCTGCCGCACGACCGAGAGCATCAGCAGGCCGTCGAGGCTGTTGTTGACGGCCTCGGGCAGGATCAGATCGCCGAAGTAGGGACCGAACCGGATGCGGTTGAAGTAGACCGGGGCGTTCATCGTGGCCGCGTCGTCCATGCCGGCCAGGTTGAGTATCTGCCGCGCAGCGAAGATCGCCGGCTGGTACAACCCTAGGTCGAGCAGCGTATGCATCAGACGGTAGGAGGTCTCGGCGTCGTTCTCGGCCTCACGCCGCAGCGACTCGAACTCGGCCTTGGCCTCCCCGTACATCCCCAGCGCCCAGAACTCCGTCCCGCGCACGACACGCGAGTCCGCCGCCAGCTCCGGCGTCAGGTCGGTCAGGGGATCCGGACCGGTCACGGGGAAGGTCGCCCGCAGCCAGGCCTCGGCCTCCTGGCGCTCGGCCTCCGCATCGGTGGTGAAGTCGAAGACGCCCTGTGACTGGAAGGGCTGGTGCCCGGCGAGGAGTTGGCCGGCGCGAACCGAGTAGTAGCCCGTCGGATCGGCGGCCGTGGCAATCTGCCAGTCGACCTGCGCTCCGGGCGCGTCGCCCAGAGCCAGGCGGGCTTTGCCCACCCAGAGCCGGGCCGCGGCATGGTCTCCGGACTCGGTGGCCAGACTGTCGGCCAGCTCGAAAGCCACCCGCGCGCCATCGAAGTCGACCGACCGGTAGCGGGCGATTCCTGCCTCGAAGGCTCCCTGATGGGCCAGCGAGCTGGCCGGGTACTCGGAGGCCAGGCGCAGCCAGATCTCGGCCGCGCTTGCCAGGTCGCCTGAACGCTCCGCGGTCCGACCCGCACCAAACAGAGCCTCGGCCGCAGCCGGGCTCGCCGGGGCGGCGGCGACGAAGTCCAGGTAGGTCTGAATCGCCTCCGGGTAGAGATCGAGATAGGCCCACTCGGTGCGGGCCTGATCGAGCCAGGCATCCGCCCAATGGGGATCGCCCGGGAAACCGGCGATGGCGGCATCGAAGTCCGACAGGGCACCCCAGTAGTCGCCCAGGGCGCGGCGAGAGAGGGCGCGGTAGTAGTAGACGGTTCCGGTGGGCGCGGACGCCAGGGCGCGGTCGAAGGCTGCCAGGGCAGGCTCGTGGGCGCCGGCGTTGTAGTCCACCAGGCCCCTTTGGAAGTCATCCACTGCCACGCCGGCGTCCACCAGACGGATGAGTCCGGTGTAGCTGTCAAGGGCCTCGGGGAAGTTGATGACGGAGTCCAGGTAGCGGGCATAGGCGCCGGGGTAGTCGCCCATCGACTCGAGCGCCAGGCCGGCGAGCAGGTTCATCCCGGCTCGAGTACCCGGGTCGGTCGAGAGCTGGTAGACGCGGTCGAACTGGGCGAGCGCCGCCGCAGGGTCGCCGGCCTCGGAGTAGGCGCGCCCGATCTTGATCTCAAGGTCGTGCGTTCCGCCCAGGCGAGGGTCGGCGATTGCTGCCTGGTATCGGGCGACAGCCTCAGTCGGCCGGCTCAGCTGGCGCAGAGAATCGCCCACCTGCTCCTGGACGTAGGAGTCGAGCCGGTCAGGTCGGAGGGCGAGGTACTGGTCGAAGTCCTGGATGGCTGCATCGAGCTGGCCGAGCGCCTGGCGGGCGCGCGCCCGCAGCAAGAAGCCGTGAGCGAGGCGCTCGTGGGCCGGGAAGCGGTCGACAAACTGGGTGAGCGCCTCGACGGCCTCCGCCAGCCGGCCGGCGCGCAGCAGGGCATCGCCCAGGCCGAGCTGCGCCTCCCCCTGCGCGGCCGCGTCTCCAGCCCAGGTGAGGGCCGTCTGAACCTCGGCGATCGCCTGATCCCAGTCGCCGTAGAAGAGCGCCCGTGATGCGGCGTCGAGGTAGACGGCAGGAATCGGCGTGGGCGTCGGAGTGGGGGTCGGGGTTGGCGTGGGAGTCGACGTGACGGTAGGGGTCGGGGTCGGGAAGAACGGCAAGCCCGCCGGTGGCGTGCAGGCGAACGAGGCCAACAGAACGGCCACGATCAATGTCGTGAGACGGGAACGAGGCATGACGGCCATGATACGGGAGCCACAGCCGGGTGTCAATGAGGGATAGGGATTCGGGAGCAGGGAATTAGGAAACGGGGATCGGGGAACAGGGGTGAGGGAGTGGGCATCAGGAAACGGGCAATCGGGGACGGCTCCCCGGCTCGTTGTGCCTGCTCCCCAAACCCTACTCCTCCGTCTCTGCTCCCCGGCCCCCCGCTCCCTTGACCTTGCACCTTTCCCTGCCGCATGCTAGACTCGGCTCGCCTCAACCCGCGCTCTCGAGTGAGAGCGCCTTTTTGTGTGACAAGGATGCGGACGGTAGTGTGGGATCCGGACGGCCCGGCCGTCCAGCTGATCGACCAGCGGCTTCTGCCCGGCGAGCTCAAGGTTCTTTCCTTGCGCCAGCCGGACGAAGTGGCAGCGGCCATCCGTGACATGGCCGTGCGCGGCGCGCCGGCGATCGGCGCCGCGGCGGCTTTCGCGCTGGCGCTGGCCGGCAGTCTCTCGCCTGCCTCGGACGCCGTGAGCCTGCAGACCGAGCTGCGGCGGGCGGCGGACAAGCTGCGAGCGTGCCGCCCCACCGCCGTCAATCTCGGCTGGGCGATCGACCGGATGCTGCGGGCTGCCTCCCAGGCTGCGCCCGAAGGCCCCGAGGCCATTCGGCGTCGCGTTTCCCTGGAAGCCCAGCGGCTGGCGGACGAGGACGTCGAGGTCAACCGGCGCCTTGGCCAGCACGGCTCGGCGCTGGTTCGAGACGGCGACACCGTGATCCATCACTGCAACACCGGCGCCCTGGCCGCGGTCGACTACGGCACCGCCCTCGGAATCCTGCGCACCGCGCACGAGCAGGGCAAACGCCTTCACGTGCTCGTCGACGAGACCCGCCCTCGCCTCCAGGGCGCCCGGCTGACGGCCTGGGAGCTAGACCAATACGGCATCTCGCACGAGATCATCACCGACGGCGCCGCCGGTCACTTCCTGCGGCGCGGCGAGGTCGCCTCGGTCTTCGTCGGCGCCGACCGGGTGGCGGCCAACGGCGACATCGCCAACAAGATCGGGACCTACATGCTGGCGCTGGCCGCCAAGGACAACGCCGTTCCCTTCTACAGCGCCGTGCCGACCTCGACCATTGACCTCGGCCTGGCATCGGGGGACCAGATCCCGATCGAGGAGCGCGACCCGGCGGAGGTGCTCGATCTCCAGCATGCTGGCAGGCCCATTGCGCCTGCAGGCAGCCGCGCCCGCAACCCGGCCTTCGACATCACCCCCCACCGCCTGGTGACGGCGATCGTCACCGAGGTCGGCATTCTCCATCCGCCCTTCGGCCCGGCCCTCACCCGAGCCGTGGAAGAGGCTTCCCGCCCATGGGCATCGTCCTGACCGGCTCCATCGCCTACGACTACCTGATGAGCTTCCCCGGCCGCTTCAGCGACCACCTCCTGCCCGACCGGCTGGACCGGGTCAGCCTGTCCTTTCTCGTGGACACCCTGGTCCGGCAGCGAGGCGGCGTCGCCGCCAACATCGCCTACACCCTGGCGCTTCTCGGCGAGCGCCCGACCGTCATGGCCACCGTCGGCGAGGACTACCAGGAGGACCGCCTCTGGCTCGAATCGCAGGGCGTCGACACCTCGGCCATCCGTGCCATCCCCGGCCTTTTCACGGCATCGTTCTTCGTCAACACCGACCAGGTCAACGCCCAGATCGCCTCGTTCTACACGGGCGCCATGGCCAGGGCCTCCGACCTGCACTTCGGGGACCTCCCGGTCAAGCCTGGCCTGGCTGTCATCTCGCCCAATGACCCGGGCGCGATGCGGGCCTACGTTCACGAGTGTAGGAAGCTCGGCATCCCCTACGTCTACGACCCCAGCCAGCAGATCGTCCGCCTCGAGGCCGAGGCGTTGCGGGAGGGGATCGAAGGCTGCCGGGCGCTCTTCGCCAACGACTACGAATGGGCCCTGATCGAGGACAAGACCGGGATCGACCTGGCGTCGGCACGGGAGACGGCCGAACTCGTGGTGATCACCTGCGGCGCCGGGGGTGCGGACCTGTATGCGGGAGGCGAGTCCCTACACGTCCCCGTCGTGCCCCCGATCGATGCCTCCGACCCGACGGGGGTCGGCGACGCGTTCCGGGGCGGCTTCCTCAAGGGCTATCTCCACAACGTCAGCCTCGAGATCTGCGGCCAGATGGGCGCGCTTGCCGCCACCTACTGCCTGGAAAGCTCGGGCCCTCAGAGCCACCGTTTTGACCTGAAGACCTTCGTCGCCCGTTTCCGGGAGAACTTCGACGACCAGGGAGAGCTGGACCGCCTCCAATGATCCCCTCCAGCGCGTTGGCTACACGCATCCGAGCCATCCTGCAGACCGACCGAGTCTGGTCGGCCTACGCCCTGGCCGACCTCGAGCCGGAGGAGGCCGAGCGATGCATCTGGGCCTGCAATGATGCGGCGGTTGCGCTCCTGTACCGGGGCCTGGAGCCCCAGGTGCTTTTCCTGCACGGCGACCCGGCCGGGTGTGCCCGGTTGACCGCAAGCCTCCCTGCCGGCCTGGTGCAGTTCACCCTGCAAGCTGCGCACCAGGCCGCGTTGGGCTCACGCCTGGAGCTGCGCCACGGGGTTAGGATGTGGAGGATGGGGCTTGAGCCCGCAGCCTTCCGCTCCAGGGTGGATGTCCCGGTCACCCGGCTCGGGCCAGCCGATCTCCCGGTGATGCTCCAGCTCTTCGGAGAGCATCCTGACCAGCCGGACGCGTTTCACCCCCGGCAGCTTGAGGCCGGCGTCTTCTTCGGCGTGGTTGAGGGCAAGCGCATGGTGAGCGTGGCCGGGACTCACATCGTTGCACCGCGAGCGGGGATCGCCGCCGTGGGCAACGTGTTCACGCACCCTGACCGGCGCGGGCGCGGCCTGGCGGCCTGTGCTACCTCTGCGGTCGTTGCCGAACTGCTGGCCTCCGGCGCCAACAACCTCGTGCTGAATGTGGCGCAGGAAAACACGCCCGCCGTCCGCTGCTACGAATGGCTGGGCTTTCACCGACATTGCGCCTACCTGGAAGGAACCGGGATCCTGAAAGAGACCGCCCGACAGGGCTGAGGAGGAGCATGAGCGAGAAGTACGAGATTCGAGATCCCCGCCTGGCTGAAGGCGGCCGGCGCAAGATCGAGTGGGCGGAAGAGGAGATGCCCGTCCTGCGCCAGATCCAGGAGCGCTTCGCCAGGGAACGGCCGCTCAAGGGAACGCGCATCTCGGCCTGCCTGCATGTGACGAGCGAGACCGCCAACCTGATGCGCGCCCTCCAGGCAGGCGGTGCCGACACGGTCCTGACGGCCTCCAACCCTCTTTCCACTCAGGACGATGTGGCCGCCTCTCTGGTCAACCACTTCGAGATTCCGGTCTTTGCCATCAAGGGCGAGGACAACCAGACCTACTACCGGCACATCCGCGCCGCTCTCGATCACCGTCCCCAGGTGACGATGGACGACGGCGCCGATCTGTTGAGCACGCTGCACAAGGAACGGCGGGAGCTGCTCGCCGGTGTCACTGGCGGAACCGAGGAAACGACGACGGGCGTGATCCGGCTGCGCGCCATGGCCGCCGCCGGGGCACTGGCCTACCCCGTCATCGCCGTCAATGACGCCATGACCAAGCACTTCTTCGACAACCGCTACGGCACGGGCCAGTCGACGGTCGACGGCATAGTCCGGGCGACC
>Ga0315295_10003455_pt1 | contig 13466 bp, 13 predicted proteins | sample YL17G14_0_MG_FD_204453 | JGI IMG/M metagenome (GOLD analysis project Ga0315295, IMG submission 204453) | Sediment microbial communities from Yellowstone Lake, YNP, Wyoming, USA - YL17G14_0 | ecosystem: Environmental > Aquatic > Freshwater > Lake > Sediment | place: USA: Wyoming | collected... | reverse complement strand
TGGTACTATACTAAATCGTTGCCACCGAGTGGAGTGGTTCCCGAACCTGTAAGCCTTCCGGGACACAGGTTCTTTTGTGTTTCTCTCTCGCTGCACATCCTGCGAAATCTATATAATCCCGGTCCCAGAATTACGAACTATGGCATGGATGGCAGGGGAGAGGGGGGCAGTTGTCTGCCTTGGCTTAATATGCATCATATTGGCAATGACGGCCGGATGCTCGGTAATTAATAGCTTTGCCCAAGAGGATACGCCTGAGGAAAACTGTTTGAAGAAGTCAGGGATTGACCGGGATCACTGTTACAAGAATCTGGCGGTGATATCACGCAATTCCACGTTTTGTGAAAAGATCGAAGACCCGGGACCGAAGAGCAAATGCTATCTCGAACTTGGCCTGTGCAACAAGCTCTTTTCCCAGGCAACCGGGGACGGCGCGTATACAAGGTTTGATTGTTACCAGTTCACGGCGATAAAATACAATTCCATCAAAATGTGTAATGAGTTTCTCTATGGTTATAAATCACAAAACACTAATGACCTGAATCCAACCGGTGTCAGCAAAGAGATCTGTATCAATCGTATCACGGAAATTTGCGGGCATATAGGGCAGAACGCTTGTTTCGATGCCTATGAGTATAAGCATTATTGCGTCGAGGGCGCGGTCGAAGCGGGAAAATGTGTACCGTGGTAGCTGACATCTCCCGTAACACTCTTTCGCGCTACTTGTTTATCCAGCATCCGGCCTCACCTATCTCAAGAAGGGATCTCCCGGTCCCGTGATCCGGCCGCTGCCTGCACAATAATCTTCATCTATACCCCATTCCAAACCTTCTTCTGCCGACCCGTCCACATTCCGGTGATTGGTATGTGTATCTGTTCACCGGAAGAGAACGCGGTCATCGACCGGGTCATCGGGTGCCGGCGCTCTCACCGGCAGTTTAACCTAGAAGTACCGGAAGAAGACGATATCCGGCGTATCCTGTACGCAGGACTCCTTGCCCCATTTGCAGCAGCAGCCGTGGGAAATTCAACGGATTATTTCCGCAGGTTCTTTGTCATGAAGATTGGATCAAAGAGCATGAATGCCGTGTCTCCTCTTGTCTTTGAACAAGTCAGGGCCATGGCGGCGAGCTTAAAAAAAGAGATGGAGAAAAATCCTGAAATCAGAAAACTGGCGGGTTTGTTTGCACAGCGCCTTGATGCAATCCAGAAGATGGGTCGGGTGCCAGGTATCGGGACGGCCCCGTACTATGTTGTTGTTGCGGAACGCAAAGGCTACCCTCCCGTGGAGTTGCAGTCACTTGCGCACTGCATGGAAAATATGTGGCTGAAGGCGACCGCTCTCGGGCTCGGGTTCCAGCTGGTTTCGGTAACATCGGAAATGTCAACAAGTCCTGAATTCTGCAGGATTCTTGGCATTCCTGCCGGTGAATGGGAACTTATGGGCTGTGCAATCGGTTATCCCCATGATGAACTCTCGCCATCAATCCGCCCACCCGTTGATGATGTTACCCGGTGGCTGGAGTAATTTTTTTTTTGGATCAGATCTGCGGATCTTTACCCTGCCTCCTCAGGTCTCTACAATGTATTCTCAATAATTTTTTTTAAAAGAATTTTTTCATGCATTTTAACGAGGTATTTATGTGATGAATTGCAATGCCATTAATGAGTTAACAATGAGAAAAACTTCCGATTTGATACAAGAAATGCGAACAGAAGCAAAAAATGCCTTTCTGGTAGCTATTGCTGTAGGGTTTGAAAATGAGACAAAATTCGTATTCAGTTCGAGCACCCACCCCCTTGAAGACCTGAATAAATTAGTACAATCGGGAGGAGCTCCCATAGGGTTGTTGCGATTTGAGAAAGAGAATACTACGGTACAGGGATCATATCGCCCGTTCGAGGAATACGGAAATGAACAGTGGGTCCCACAATATCTGTCAGGACTTTTGGAAAATACTCCGGATATTGTCGCGGAAAGCCAGTACCAGCATAATGTCCCGGATTATTGATTAACCCCAAAATTCCTGATCGGCTTATCGCATTTCCCCCAAAATAAATCTGTCCCTCACCCAACCAAACAGCAAACAAGATCCTGCTACCAACAAAAAACAGAGATTTTTGTATTTTAGTGTTCCAGGAACTTCATATCCCAGAAGATGTTCTTACCGGATGCCTTGAGCGGGATCCCATAGGCAACACTGCATCCCTTGAGCATGCCCAGCTGCAGGGCAACAACACCGGCACTGAACATGATCCGGTTTTCCACGTTGTGGATGCTGGCAGTCTTGACCGCTGATCCAACGGCAATACCCAGATCGGAGATTTTCAGGATACAGTTCGGGCCCGGGTAGAGTGCTTTTTTATTCTTTCCTGCTTTTACTGCTTTCAGCATCTCTGCACAGGTTGCATGCCCGCACCCGCCGCAGTTTATCCCCAGCGCTTTCTGGCCTTCAATGCCGATTAAGAACGTGGCATCACTTACTTTCACCTGCTCGCCGTTGATCCGGAAAAAATCAATTTTCATATCTTTTCCGATTTTGATCATCTGGTTTGCAAGCTTATCCTGGTCCTTTCCGGTCAATACCTCGATCTTGATCGAGTCCTGGCCGACAGCCTTGGGGGCCGTCCGCGCCGATAGTGCCATAAGCCCGGCAACCGATTTCACTGCTTCCGATTCAATAGTCATGGAGAAGTGATAGCATGCCGGTATTTAAAAAAAGTGCGGGTTGTAGGTGAGTTATTCAAAACCGGTTAGTAGCGGCCGCTTGATGGATTTTACCGGGGATCGTATGCTACCCCTATTCGTTTTTCCAATCCTGAGAAGGCACATTCGATTTAAAAAGAAAAAATGATCCCAATAGTATCTAACGCCAGAAGAATTCAAATAAGACTTCTATTTGCTCTTTAATTTACATTAAAACAAAAATTTTTAGTTAAAATTAAATCGAAATATTTATTAATATAATAATAAATTACACTATTTGTTGGTGTTCTGCATGATTCCTGAACAATTGAAAGATGCTGGTTCTGCCAGTGATTTCCGGCACTATCGGGGAATTGCAATCCTCGTTATTGCCTTCATGGTGATCTCCCTGGTATTTGTGACGCCGGTAGTTGCAGGTAAACCGGCGCAACCTCCCAGTACAAAATGCAAGCCTGAAACCTGTGACGGCAAGGACAATGACTGTGACAAGCTCATCGATGAGGGCTGCCCGAGGTATTGTGATGGTGACGGTGACTTTTACCGTGGCAAAATTCCTTTTGGAACCTGTCCTGGGACCGGGTGCTGGGTCGGTACCAGCTGCTCATATCTTATTGGCAATGACTGTAATGATAGCGATGAGTCAATTTACCCGGGAGCAGTCGAGAAGTGCAATGGTATCGATGACAACTGTAATGGCGATGTCGATGAAAATGCCTGTATCGATCCAACAATCTGCAAGGAACTTTTCCCTGGCACCAATGATCCTAACACAGATCGCATTAACGTGGTCTTTGCCGGCATGTTGTACAATAACAAGACACTGTTCATCTCGCAGGCCAGCAACTCCGTCGACTATTACAACAACCTTCCCGGTACTGGCCTTGAGGAACTTGCGATCTACAAAAATAACAAGGACAAGTTCAATTTCTGGTATATCGACAAGATCCTGACTCCTTCATCAACACCGATCACATCCTGTACCCAGTGCTCCAGCAGTGAGACAAATTTATACTGCGGCGGACTGCCCGGCAAATACCTCGTGAATTTCTGTAATGTTGATTTCCGCGGGTGTGCCTACTTCGGTGGCCCCTCCTATATTGCGACCGCAGGATCGTATGGCAGTAATGTCCCGTACGTGTTTGACCACGAATTCCAGCACCAGTTCCCCCAGTTGCTTGATGAATATACCGAAACCGGTCTGGGAGATCGCCCGGGTTCTCCCAACTGTGCCCCTGACCTTATAACAGCAAAGAACTGGTGGGGCATCCTGGAAAACCTGACGGGTAACGATGGCAGGCCGGTCGGGTATTACGATGGTTGCTCGTATGTCACCGGTAATTACCGGGCAACCTCTGACTCGATCATGCGCAGCTGGATCTTCGATCTCGGGCTGGTCAATGAGCGCCATGTTGCTGCAGATCTCAGCACATTTACCGGCCTCCCGGGTGCACCTGCAAATGCTGTAGAGATAACAATAAGCGGCGACCCGTCTGATCCAGAGACCTATATGGTGACGGATATCAGTCCTGTTGTTATGAGCAGTGCGGTAAAAAAACAGGATTCAAAACCCAATTCCCTTGAGATCAAGGTTAATGACAAGGTCTATACCCAGAAATTTGTCACGTTTGAGGAACTGGTAACAGAAGATTTCAGTTCCGGAAATTCCATCAGCCTTGTGGAAATAAAGAAAGTTCCCAAGGCAACAATCACCGTTACCATTCCAACCGAAGATGCTGTCTATAACCCCGCCACAAAAAAGTTTGACAGAGGCACAGAGAAAGGTATAGGATTTACCATCTCCATCAAAAATGAACAGGGAAAGAATAAAGAAATCCTCTCCAGCGCGTGATTATCACCTTACATCAGTGTGATCGGAGGGACATACCCTTTTTTATTTCTTCTCACCACATCCGCTGAATGCCCATCCTGCTTCCTGAAAATTGCATGAAAAGTCTCCTGCAAAGGGTAAAAAACATGCATTAAACAATGAGTTCGGATCCCGGAAATTTTTAAAAAAAACATTCTCAAATGGTGAGTGGCACCTCACCGCTTCTCAGGGACGCACTTGGAGAAGGAAGTTTTTCCTGAAAATGTATTTGTCGCTGATTTGCACAGGGGTTCCCGTTTCGGTAGCAATGGAAACCAGCTCATGTTGCGTAAGGGGGAGTCTGAATTCCCGTCGATATTTCTGATTATAGGGAAGTTTCATGACAAGAAGGTAAGAACTTCCTTACAACATTTCCTGCGCGCCAGAAAGAATCCGGCCGTTATCTGCCATTGAACGAGTCTGCAATCCATTCCGGGTTTTTTCCTTTAATCTGGAATTCTTTTTTAATTCTGAACCATCAGGAACGATTTTGAAGTAATTGAAAGTATTGAGGACTTTTTGGTTTTATCCAGACTATCGTTATGGTTAATGACATCCATAACCAGAATATTTTTACCGGAATGTACCGGATGGAGAAGTACCTTACATGACCAGATTTTTTATAATGTGTATAGGAGCTGTCCTGCTTGCCCTGGTTTTCAATATCGGGATTGCATGTGCAGAGAATAGCCAGGGATTGCAAGCTGATCTCAATGTCTCAAAAGTTATCAGCTCAACCGGACCGTATGAAACTGACGATGAAGTAACATGGGTTGTTACATTATGGAATAACGGACCCGGCAATGCCACAAACATCAGCGTGGCCGAAGATCTTTCCGGCCTTACAGGACTGGATGATATATCCGCATCCCCATCCCTCGGTGATTATAATGCCGCTACAAACATCTGGAATATCACGGAACTCAAAAATGCCACATCTGCCACCCTGACTGTGACGACTTCTTTGAGTACACCGGGAAGTAAGACAAACAATGTCACTATTACTGCGCACGATCAGATAGATCCTGAAGAGACTGATAACTCCGCAAACGCCACGGTTCAGATCAATGAGATTCCAACCGGACCTCAGGCCGATCTCACTATTTCAAAAACGGTGACCTCAAGCGGACCATATAACCTTCAGGACAACGTAACATGGGTTGTCACACTCCATAATAATGGACCTGCCAACGCCACAAACATCACCGTAGCAGAAGATCTGTCAGAACTTACCGGACTGCTCAATGTAACTACATCCACATCGCTTGGTACTTACAATACTACGACAAAGATCTGGAACATCACTGAACTCAAAAATGCCACATCTGCTTACCTGACGCTCACAACAAACTTCAGCACAGCAGGTAAAAAGATCAACCATGTTGCTATCATTACTCTCAATGAAACGGACCCTTATCCACGTGACCACTCAGCAAATGTCACGGTCCAGTACAACACAACAGATACTATTCCACCTGATACCCCGGTGTCGGCAACGCTTATTATCAAGCCAACCACCCTGAATCTCAAAAGCAAGGGTGTTTTCACCGTTTATATAACAATTGCAGGTATTGCAGAAAAGTCCCCGGCCGACCAACACAATAAACCCCGTTTTGATGAGAACAACAGCTCCCTGACGTGCGGTGGCGCCGAACTGATCAGGGCTTCAGTATCAAACAAAGATGGTGGTACCCTGATAGCGAAGTTCCACCGTTATGACCTTGAAAATGTTACCTCAGGCAAAGGGGTAAAAATAAATTGTACTGGTACCCTTGTTGTGAATGGCAAACCTGTTACTATCGAGGGCAGCGATACTATCCATGTCATTGGCGAAAAGAAGGGACTGGACAAAATCTTATCGGGACTCTGGAAATTTTTAGGCGTTGAAAAAGATGACATATCGGTCAACGAGAGTGAGGATGGGAATATTACGGTAACCCTGACGCTGAATCCCGACAATTTCAGGAATCCCGGCCTGGCAAAAAAGATTTTGAAATACGAGGACAATGAATCAGCGACGGGGAGCGGTAACGAGACCGCACTTTCTGTTGAAACCCCAAAAGAACACACCTTAAAAAACAACGGTAATAGTAAACAAATCAGAGAAAGCAATTCCAATAACAAGCCTGGAAAAGGCAATAATAACAAAAATGATGATGAATCAGACGGGAAAGCAAACGGGAAAAAAGATTAAATTCAAATAATTCAAGGACTTACCAGGTTTCTCCCCTTTTTTTTTATGAATTCCACTCCTGCTTATTTTCCGGTATGTTCGTCTGAAGGAGTACTAATTTCAATCATACGGAAATAACCTGATCCGGGAAACGAACCGTCTTTTCATCGGATACTACCCGGGTCTGTAACGTCAGTGTTTCTCCGATGCAAAATGTAGCAAACGGACCGCAATCGGCATTGATCATAATAGGTTCAGTTATTGTTTGCCCCCCGGCAATATCTCCAACGCAACGGTTGAGGCTCGAGGCCCCATTCAGATTGATAATTTCATTCCTGCTGTTGTGCATACTGACCGTGATACACACATTATGAGCTGTCATATAGCCGGAATTGGTCAGCATTGCATCCAGCTGACGGCAGGTTAACCCACAGGTTACCGGCACTCCCGTCTGGATGGAGAAATCTAGCGGTGCAGCCGTTGTTGATTGAATGGCAGTTGTTGCACTGATTGTGGGGATACCCGTCTGGCGGACCGTTTTTGGCGCAATAGTTGTCTTAGCAGCAGGAATTCCCGTTTCAGGTTGCGTGAAATTTTTTATAACAGGAGGTTGGCCGATCCCAGGGTCCTGGGGTGGCCGCATAATAACCGGCACAGCAATGACCGCAATGAAAAATAATGCTATGACAATCCCCGCAATAATCAAAGTCTTTTTTTGCATAAATCAGGACCCGGATTTTTCATATCCTTCTTCCGTTTGCTTTGATCCATCATCCGTCAAACTTTTTTCTCCATGCGATTGTAATTACAATGTGTATGTGCAGAATAAATCTATGGAAAGAAGATATACAGATAACCTTTGCCACGTCTGAGGGAAAACATGCATAACTCCGATCCATTCTCACCATCATCGTTTTCTTTTCCAATGATACCTTTCAGGAATACGGCTGCTTTTCTGCAGGATTTCCCCGTACTTCCATAATACATAGCCACCCGAAAATCTCTTTTTTTCCAGCAGATACTTTCATATGCCTTTGTTGCTGAACAAAAAAGTATGAACGATATTGTAGGCAGCAAAAAGATGGAGAACGGCATCGTCGTATTCTTTATGGAAAAAAATGAAAAGAAATATGAGTCGTTTAATTATGCCGAACTCGTTGACATGAAAATTAATGCACTGGATTTACTGGAGCGTCCCAAATCTTACAAGGTAAATGTCCCCGGTCACAAACTAATCGTCCAAAAATAAAAGAAAGTACACAAAAGCAAAATCTTCATGCCATCAGGTGTGATCGCTTAGCGGGGACTGATGAAGCGGTACGCTCCCTTCGGCACCAGAATCTCAAACCGTGAGCCTGTTCCATAGGTCCCGGTTTCCCGGATAGACATACCGGTAATGGACACGATTTCCCGTGACAGGTACATATCAAGTCCTTTATTCTGGAAAAACTGGCGATTGAAGATCTTCTTTTTTGCGTCAGGAGGTATTCCGATGCCGTCATCTTCGCAGATAACATGAAGTTCTTCAAAAGACTCCTCGCAGGAGAACCGGATTTTCCTGATCTTGCTCCCGTACCTTACGGCGTTATCAACCAGGTGAAAAAACACTTTTTCAATCATCTGATCGCCATAGACTTCTACACCTTCAGTCTCATCTGATAGCGTAATCGATCCCATGTGTATTCCGGCTACCGCAGATTTGATCGTCTTACTGACATTATACCATGCCGGAGGCTGAATTCCCATATTCTGGTAGTCACGGGAAAAGATCATCAGGTTCTGTATGGCGTTTGCCGCTCCCAGCTCCTTATCAAACGATCTGAGCAGGAATTCCGGGTTGTTGAGTTGATCTTTTGATAGTTCAATAAAACCCTTCACAACGGTAAGGTGGTTGAGTATCTCGTGGCGGGTAATACTGTTTAAAAAATTGAGTTTTTTAATGGTCCTCTGGAGTGCATCTTCTTCCTGAATTTTGTCGGTAATATCTATGAGGGAGACAATCATTTTTCCGGTATCAGGAATTGGTGTGATGGTACAAAACCCATTGCGCGCCTCTCCGTCGAAACGAATAAACCGGAATTCATAGTTTGACGGCACAATCTCCACATCTGCACGACGCTTATGCTCGTAATCTTTCATTCGTTCAAGATCAGGTGGGGCAACAAAATCCGTCCACTTCTTTTTCCCTTCAACTTCTTCTTTGACATACCCGATGATCTTTTCAAATTCAGGATTGATGTAAGAGATGGTTGCATCCTCTTCGAGAAGTGCAATTGCAGATGCAGTAGTTTCAATAATGATCCTGAATTGCAACTCGGCATCCTGCAGGGTCATCTCATGGTGTTTTAACGAGGTGATATCCGCAATTGATTCGATCGCACCGGCAAGCTCTCCGTGCTTATCAAAAATAGGGGATGCAATTTCCCTGATAAACAGAAAACGTCCCTCAACACCAGTAGCAGGAGTCTCTGCAGACACGGAATTTCCTGTCCACTGTATCCCCGAATATCCCTCTTTTTCAATCTCAATGTCGGGTGCGAAGATAAAGTCGGCGATCATCGGCCGGCGTTTGTGGAAGAACGGGAGAGAATACTCAAAACCGCCTTTTCCAATGATATCGGCTGCACTAATCCCGGTAAACTCCTCCAGTGCCCGGTTCCAGGCAATCACTTTCCCGTTCCGGTCGATCGCAAATGTGGCATCCGGAATATTGTTAATAACTCCTGCCATCTGCATGAAATCATGCTCAACATTATCTTCCGGCAATCTTTCATCACGGATTTGGGCAAATGATGCGATTATCCTCGATGTTCCAGGGATTAGCGTAACGTTGAGTGATACATGGTGGCTTGCTTTTTTCCGATCAATAAAATCAAAAATGAGGTGCCTGGGCGTGCCGTCTTTTGTTTTTATCATCTCATTAAAGGATTTCGTGAGTTTTTCAATATCCTGTGGTGCAACCAAATCCATCCATTTCTTTTTTCCGTCAATATCAGTTCTGCGAAAACCACTCATTTCCGCAAATTTATTGTTCGTTAAGGAGATTGTCGAATCTTTCTCAATAATGATCGTCGGTACACTGGTATGTTCAAAGATTGAACGGTAGGTTTTTCCAGATTCCCGCAGCGCTTCCAGTGCAGCATCTTTCTTGTTTTTTGTTGAAGGTGCTTTCTTTGCTACCATGCTGACTCTTATTTTGTTCTGTTGATTCGGGATAGGTGTGATAGTACCTAAAACCAGTGGAACTGTTTCCCGGGGAGAATACAATCTACGTTAATGAATACGTAGACTTTTAGCTATAATTATGTATTGAAATTTACCAGTCTGTTGCAGGTATGATCTTTTACTGTATTCATTGAACGAAAAAAAAGGGAACCTATGACGAGTTTATGAAGTCCTGCCCGCCAGATACCCTTTCCTGACTGATCTTTTCTTCTTACTCCTGAACATTTCTGCTTCCATTCCTGCATGACAGAGGATTTAAACCACCTTCTCATGCATGACACAGATATCTGAAGTGTTCCGGTAGTTGTCCCTTGCGCGTTCAGGGTAATTTCCGATAGGTTACCTCATGGGGGGGATCTCATCTTTTCTGAACCTGGTATTGATTCTCCTGCCTGCTTTTGTAATTCTGAACTAACCGGAACGGTCTGGTGTAAAACGAGAGAAGCACAGACTATCCAATTCTCACCGAACTATAACCACTATTAATTAAAAAAAAATCAACATACATACTGGAGCTCTAAACAATAAAAGGAGGAAATATGAAAAATATGCAGATCGTTCTTGCAGGAATTGTTGCAATAGTGCTACTTTGCAGTGTTGGAACCGTAACGGCACTTAGCGATAATTCAACAGGTTCCCAGGGAACAGAGAGTGTATCAGATACTATTGATCCCTATAACGGCCCTATCGGCGCCGACAGTCCCTTATATGATCTGAAGATTGCCATGGAGGACCTTGATGAGACGTTCACGTTCAATGATTCCCAGCGGGTGGAAAAACAGATTGACCATGGAAGGGTCCGAATCACTGAAGTCCAGCGGGAACTGCAACGTAACCGGCCAGATATTGCAGAAAAAGCTCTTGAGCGGTATAAACAGAAACTGAACCTGACTGAAGGTTCCCTCAGACCGTTTACGACAAATGCGACCGGGCTCCTTCATGCACAGGAAATGATCACCTGGCACCAGGAAGTTCTTGCAAACCTCATACTCAAGTACCCGAATAATACGGGTCTTATCCGGGCGTACGACAACAGTCGTTCACTTGAACTGAAATTTGAAAATAAGACCGAGATGCGGTTCACCCGTTCTATCGAAATTAATAATAAAACGGTATTTAAGGCCGTCAGACTGCAGATTCAGAACCAGAATCATAATAACGATGACGACTCCAATGCTGTCAAAAACACTGAACAGGAAAAAAACCGGAAATGGGAAAAAATAACAGAACAAAAGGATGAAAAAGGGGCAAACACCACGATCATTACCCAGACCATACGCAGGGCTGACACGCCCTCGGGGTCAGAATCACATGGAAATGACAGCGAGCCCATACAGAATCAGGATAAAAGAGGAAAAGATTAAGTGACCCTGTAAAAAAGTGTCCAAAGCAATATCATATGTGCCCAGTCAAAGACGGAAACAGACAAAGATACCAATAAAAATTCTCGATACTTTTTATACTCGTGAAGAAGAAATTAACAGGCTGATAAATCAATATGACCCGGTACAAAATTTTTTCCCTTATCGCGCTTCTTCTGGTATGTACGGTGGGTATAGCAGGAGCAGCACCGGTTCCCCCGGATTCATCGATCACCTATACAATCACGGTCGGGGAAGATGGTACCGGGATCTGGCATGTGGAGTACCGGACACTCCTTGCATCCGATGAGGAACAGAAGGCATTTGACGCGTATGCAAAAAACCTCTCCAGCTTGTTCCTTCCCCAGTTCCGTGACCTGATGCAGCGCTCTGCGTCACAGGCATCAGTCGCTACATCGCGGAAGATGGAAATTACTGATTTTTCCGGCGATGCGGTTGTCCAGACTTCCCCCACCGGCAAATATGGGATTGTATTCTATTCCTTTATCTGGAAAGGGTTTGCAAAACCGGGAAACCCGCTTACCATCGGGGATTCATTCGCCGGGGGGATGTACCTGGCAAAAGACCATACCCTCATCATAAGGTATCCTGCCGGGTATACCGTCAGTCTCACCGAACCTGCCCCCGATCAGGTGCGTGACGGGCTTATCTGGTATGGCCAGCGTTCATTCGGTGCCGGGGAGCCACGGCTGGTCTTTGAACAATCCGGATTCCCATACGTGCCGGTCATCTTTGGGAGTGTTCTTGTTCTTATCGTGATTTCAGGTGTGTTTTTTATCCTGAAAAAAAGACGCCTTGAAAAAACAAATGAACCTGATGAACCTGACATTCCTGTTGAAACTGACGAACCGGACAGTGCTACAGTTCCGTTGTCTGATGCAGAAATGCTCAGCCTTGAAGAGAAGATCATCGAGTTGTTAAAAGCATCGAATGGAGAGCAGTACCAGTCCGAGATTGTTAAAAACCTGGGACTGCCCAAATCAACCGTAAGTGCCACGCTCAACGATCTTCACAAGCGCGGAATTATCCAGAAAGTAAAAAAGGGACGGGAAAATCTCATACGGCTGATTTGATTTGAGGCCCTGTTCCCTTGGATATATTCCCAAAGACACTCACCTTTTTTGGATTTTTAAAAAATAGGTCTATTCCGATTCTGACAAATAAATTTCAGCTCTGTAGAAATCCTCAATGTATGAATTGTTTAATAAGTATTCTGTAGTTGTTGTGAGGTTGACCCCCTCTCTCCCCCAGAGGGGGAGGCACCCCAAGGGGAACCCCCTTGACCCCCGTATCATGCAAAATTTTCAATTAACCTCCTTGCCCAGCGAGGGTCCGACGAGGCGCCCGAGCGACCCCCATGGGGGGGGAAATGCTCGCAAAATTCAAAAGACCTCATTTGTTAACCGCTGGTTCGAATTAAATTTTAAAAAATTGTTCGAAATATTAGAATTTATTCAGTCATCCAGGATTTCTACAGACCCAAAATTTCATACATATCAACCGGTTTGCTCTTTTTTTCTTTCTGGACGGTTAGCCCGATCATGGGTCATGCATTATAGGGAAGATACCGCTCAATAGTTCCCTTCGCAGTTAGCCTTGCTCCTTCAAGCACTGAAACAGCACCATGACCTCCACAGACAAGGCATCTCCTGCCTGACGCAACAAGGCAGGCATCTGTTTCCAAAACCAGATCAAGTAGTGCCTTTCGCTCCTTTTTGGCAAGCTCGCTATCCACGTTTACCGAGGTTACGAGAAAAGCAGCAAGCGAGCTGAAGTCAGCACGCTCATTTGTGAGACTGGAAAAGTTGATCACGCTGTCTCCGCAAAACAACACCCCCTCTTTTTGGGAATACAGGTAAATCTGTCCGCAGGTATGCCCCCCAAGCCCTTCGAGAATTTCCAGTTCAAGATCACCGATCGTAACGATACCCAGCACCGGGAACATCCCCCGGAGACCTACCGGGGGGTCAGTAAAACATTGAACATGTTGAGGAGAATTGAACCTCGAAAAAAGATTGATCATCTTGGTGTAGAACTCTTCCAGAACCGAATGTTCGCGCCGCGAGCCGTACGCCCGGTTGTTCTTTTTGATTATTTCAAGCGTATCTTTGT
>Ga0315295_10003454_pt1 | contig 13472 bp, 9 predicted proteins | sample YL17G14_0_MG_FD_204453 | JGI IMG/M metagenome (GOLD analysis project Ga0315295, IMG submission 204453) | Sediment microbial communities from Yellowstone Lake, YNP, Wyoming, USA - YL17G14_0 | ecosystem: Environmental > Aquatic > Freshwater > Lake > Sediment | place: USA: Wyoming | collected... | reverse complement strand
GGGGAACCATCATCTCCCCGTCAACCTGCTCGACCCCGACGACCTTGACCCGTCCCGGGTTAAGGCGCTCCACCTCCCGGCGCATCTGGCCCTGGTTCAGCTCCGGAACGATCACCACCTGGGCGTCGTGCAGGGCTTTTTTCATGGGTTCTTCGGGGAACGGCCAAATGATCAGGGGGCGGAAGAACCCCACCCGGATTCCCTCCCTCCGAGCATCTCGGACAGCTTGGAGGGCGGAGCGTGCAGTGGAGCCGTAGGCGAAGACCACGATCCCCGCCCCGGCGCACTCCTCCTCGTGAACCTTGATTAGTTTCTCACGGTTCAGCTCGATTTTATCCTTCAGCCGCTGCATATTCGCGGCGATCTCGTCGGGTCGGTTGGTGGCATAGCCCTTCTCGTCATGGGTCAGGCTTTCCACGACGAAACGATACCCCTCTCCGAAGCTGGCAAAGGGAGCGAGGAAGTTCGTTCCCGGGCCGTAGTGTTTGTACTCTTCCGGAGGACAGTTGGGTTTGCGGCGCTGGTAGAGTACGATCTCCGAGAAATCCGGGATCTCGACCTTTTCGCGCATGTGGCCTACGATCTCATCCAGAAGCACGATCACCGGTAGACGGTACTGCTCGGATAGATTGAAGGCTTCCACGGTCAGTTCGTAGCACTCCCGGACCGAGGAGGGACAGAGGGCGATCACTGAATGATCCCCGTGCGTGCCCCAGCGGGCCTGCATCATGTCTCCCTGGTGGGCTTTGGTTGGAAGGCCCGTGGAAGGACCGCCCCGCTGAACGTTCACGATAACGCAGGGGACCTCTCCCATGGAGGCATACCCGATGTTCTCCTGCATCAGGGAAAAGCCCGGCCCGGAGGTGGCGGTCATGGCTTTGATGCCGGCAGCGCTGGCCCCGATTACAGCCCCGATGGAAGCGATCTCGTCCTCCATCTGGATGAACTTCCCTCCCAATTGGGGGAGTCTCTCGGAGAGGATTTCAGCGATCTCTGTGGATGGGGTGATGGGATAGCCGGCGAAGAACCGGCATCCGGCCGCCAAGGCCCCTTCGGCCGAGGCCTCGTTCCCCTGGAGGAGCCTGTTCTTACGTTTCTGGGTCATGAGGGGCTCTCCGGGGCATCGGCCTTTTTCTTCTTCGGGAACACCGTGATGCAGAAGTCCGGACAGCGCAGCTCGCAGAGTTTGCAGTGGGTGCAGGTCTCTGGGCGGACGACATGGGCGATCTTGTCCCGGCCCATCTCCAGGGTCCCCTCCGGACAGAGGGCCACGCAGATATCGCAGCCCTTACACCAGGGCTCGAAGATGTATATGGGATGAGGGTAAGTGGCCCATTCCTTTTCCATGAACGCCAGGGCCTGGGTGATCGTCATTTGTTTTGGCATAGAAGGATTTAGCGTTTACGGGGTTTTCGTTTCGGCTTCCCGGCGTCCCGGATAAGTCCTGGGATCTCGGCTGGCTCCCTGGCCACGGGCACCCCGGCGTTGGTCAGGGCGGCGATCTTCTCCTCCGCGGTGCCGGTGCCTCCGGAGATGATCGCCCCGGCGTGGCCCATCCGCTTTCCGGGCGGCGCAGTCCTCCCGGCGATGAAGCCGACCACCGGTTTTTTCATCTTTCTTTTGATGAAGGCGGCCGCCTCCTCTTCGTCTGTCCCCCCGATCTCCCCGATCATCACAACGGCGCGGGTCTGGGGGTCCTGGTTGAAGGCCTCCAGGCAGTCTATGAAGTTCGTCCCGATGATGGGGTCGCCCCCGATGCCGATGCAGGTGGACTGCCCGAAGCCCGCGCTGGTCAGCAGCCAGATGACCTCGTAGGTCAGGGTACCGCTGCGCGAAACCACGCCCACCGGACCGGGCTTGCAGATCTGCCCGGGCAGGATGCCTACCTTGGATTTTCCGGGGCTGATGAGGCCCGGGCAGTTCGGCCCGATGAGCCGGGCTTTTCTCTGCCTGACGAATTCATAGACCCTGACCATGTCCAAAGTAGGAATGCCTTCGGTGATGCAGACGACGAGGTCCACGCCGGCCTCCACGGCCTCCATGACGGCATCTGCTGAGAATGCCGCTGGGACGAAGATGACCGAGGCGTTGGCACCCGTAGCCTCCACGGCCTCATGCACGGTGTTAAAAACGGGGACGCCTTCTACTCTCTCCCCCTTCTTTCCGGGGGTCATCCCGGCCACTACCTTGGTACCGTAGGCCAGCATCTGCTTGGTGTGAAAGGCCCCGTCCCGTCCCGTGATTCCCTGAACCACCAGCCGGGTCTTCTTGTCGAGGAAGATGCTCATCTCGCCTCCCGCCCCTCCTGGGCTAAGGCGACGACCTTCTTCACGGCCTCGGACATGGAGACTGCGGACACAATCCTGGACTTGGCTAGGATCTGTCGACCCTTCTCCTCGTTGGTTCCAGCCAGCCGGATAACGATGGGCACCCGGACCTCCCTCTTGGAAAGGGATTCCACGAGCCCGTTGGCCACATCGTCGCACCGAGTGATCCCTCCGAAGATGTTGAAGAGGATGGCCTTCACATTTTGGTCTTCCAGGATGATCTCCATGGCCGTGGTGACCTTTTCGGGATTGGAGCTCCCCCCGATATCCAGAAAGTTCGCCGGCTCCCCGCCGTAGAGTTTCACTAGGTCCATCGTAGCCATGGCCAGCCCCGCTCCGTTCACCACGCATCCGATGTTCCCTTCCAGCCTGATGAAGGTCAGGTCTTTCTTTCGGGCCTTCACCTCGGCCGGGACCTCCTCCTCCAGGTCCCTCAGGGCCTCGATGTCCGGCCGACGAGAGAGGGCGTTATCGTCGATGTTGATCTTGGCGTCCAAGGCGATAGCCTCCCCCTTGGGCGTGGTCACGAAGGGATTGATTTCGACCAGCGAGGCATCGCAGGACAGAAAAACCTGGTAGAGCTGCTGCAGAACCTTGGTTGCCTTGGCCGCGATGGCTCCATCACTGTACAGCTTAAATGACAGGTCACGGGCCTCAAAGGAACGCAGCCCGAACAGGGGGTCGATGGTCAGCTTGTGAATCTTCTCCGGAGTCTGCTTGGCCACCTCCTCGATCTCCACCCCTCCGGCCCCCGAGACCATCATCACCGGCCGCTTGCTCTTTCGGTCCACGATGACTCCGAGGTAGGCTTCGGAGGCGATGTCGATGCACTCCGAAACCAGAACCTTCTTCACGATCAGGCCCTTCAGGTTCATGCCCAACATCTGGGATGCGACCTGTTTGGCCTCCTCCGGAGACTTGGCGATCTTCACTCCTCCGGCTTTGCCTCTCCCTCCCACATGGACCTGGGCCTTGACCACGACCGGCACGCCGAACTCCTTGCCAATGATCTCGACCTCCTCGGGCGTTGTGGCCACCCTGCCCCGGGAGAAAGGTACCCCCGCCCGCGCCATGATCTCCCGAGCCTGATATTCATGTATCTTCACATCGTCTCCCTAATAGCGTATCTGAGTTCAAGGGATTATTTTTGTTCCTGCCTTGCCTTCTAAGGCCTCTTTGATTAATCCTGGAGACGTGATGATCACCTGTTTTCCACCGGTTTCCAGGAATTGAATGGCAGCCCCTATCTTGGGGCCCATGCTACCCTGGGGAAAGTGCCCCTCGGCCATGTAGCGCTTTACCTCGGTCACGGAGACCCAGGAAAGGGGGCGCTCATCCGGGTTCATGTAATTCAGGCACACCTTGTCCACGGAAGTCAGGATGACCAAGGCCTCAGCCCCGATATCCCGAGCTAAAACCGCCGAGGCTCGGTCCTTGTCTACGACCGCATCCACACCCTCGTAGGTCCCGTCTTCTTCCACATACACCGGTGCCCCACCTCCTCCGGCAGCAATGACGATGGTTCCGGATTGAACCAGGAATTTGATGATGTCCTTTTCCACGATCTCCGTGGGGATCGGCGATGGCACAAGCCTTCGGAAGCCTCGGCCGGCATCTTCTTTGATGATCCACCCGTTTATTTTTGCCAGGCGCTCGGCCTGTTCCTTGGTGTAGAAAGGGCCGATTGGCTTGGTGGGGTTCAGGATCGAAGGGTCGTTCCGGTCCACGATCATCTGGGTCACGATCGTGACCACTTTGCGGGAGATGCCCTCGCGATGCAGCTTGTTCTGAAGGGATTGTTCGATCATGTAGCCCATCCCGCCCTCGGTGTCGGCCACGATCACCCCGAGGGGAAGGGCGGGGATTGTGTCCATCGTACGCTCGACGCGCAACAGGGCGTTTCCAACCTGGGGCCCGTTACCATGAGTGATGGCCAACTGGTACCCTTCCTTGACGAGCTCCAAGATTCCCGATAGGCTCTTGCGGGTATTGGCGAATTGCTGGTGGATGTCCTCCCGCCCGGTCGTCCCGATGGCGTTTCCCCCTAAGGCGACCACTGCGGTTTTAGACATATCATCTTACTACAATATCTTTTTACGACCCTTGTGCTTTATGCACGCTTCTACAAATGGCTTGAGCCCTGGTTTCGTGATTTCTACTAACTCATAGGTAACTCTTACAACTGGTTTGTTAATTTGAATGATCCGCCGGAGGTCGACCGGAGTTCCCACGATGACTACATCGCAGGGCACGGCATTGATGGTCTTCTCCAAGTCCTTGACCTGCTTTTCTCCGTAGCCCATGGCTGGAAGTAGGGTGCCGATGTGAGGATACTTCTCAAAGGTTTTTTTGATCGTGCCCTGGACATAAGGCCTGGGATCCACAATCCTTCTGGCCCCAAATTTCTTGGCGGCCACGATCCCGGCCCCATAGCGCATCTCCCCGTGGGTCACTGTGGGGCCGTCCTCCACGACCAAGACCCGTTTTCCCTTGATCCGGTTTTCGCCCTCTAAGGTGATCGGGGATCTGGCCTCGACGACCGCGGCTTTCGGGTTCACCGCCCGGATATTGGCCTTGACCTCGGCAACTTTCCTCTTCTCTGCCGTGTCAACCTTGTTGACGACGACCACATCCGCCATCCTGAGGTTGGTCTCCCCGGGATGGTAGAGGAGCTCGTGGCCTGCGCGGTGGGGGTCCACGACCACGATGAAGAGGTCCGGGTGGTAAAACGGCAGGTCGTTGTTCCCGCCGTCCCACACGATCACGTCGGCTTCCAGTTCCGCCTTCCGGAGGATCGCCTCGTAGTCCACCCCAGCATAGACCACCATCCCCCGCATAAGGTGCGGCTCGTATTCCTCGCGCTCCTCGATCGTGCACTCCTGACGGTCCAGATCTGCGTAGTCGGCGAACCGCTGCACCCTCTGTTTCACCAGATCCCCGTACGGCATGGGATGCCTAATCACGACCACCTTCAAACCGTTCGCCCTCAGGATATCAGCGACCCGCCGAGTGGTCTGGCTCTTTCCGCTTCCCGTGCGCACGGCGCAGATCGCCACAACCGGCTTCTTGGACTTGATCATGGTCTGCTCGCCGGACAAGAGTGCGAAGTTGGCCCCTGCTGCCAAGACCTGGGAAGCCCGGTGCATGATGTATTCGTGAGATACGTCGCTATAGGAAAATACGACCGCCCCGATCCGTTGGGCCTTGATTAGGGAAGTGAGTTGGCTTTCAGGGTGAATCGGGATTCCTTTGGGGTAGAGTTTACCGGCCAGGCCTGCAGGATATCTTCGTCCGTCGATGTTAGGGATCTGCGTGGCCGTAAAGCACACCACCTCGAACTCCGGTTTGTTCCGGAAATAAACGTTGAAATCATGGAAATCCCTCCCGGCCGCCCCCATGATTAAGACCCGCTTCCTCTGCATTCGTTTCTCCAAAGGGTTCATTGAGAGAGTTGGAATCGCTTGAAGCACTATATATTTTCAGTTAAGTTTCCAACGTCTCGAACGATTTTAGTACCTTCAATGGTTTTATTTCTTGGAAACTTTTACCTCGTCAATCTGAGCCTTCTGCAGCTTGCCTGAGAAATCAACGAAGATGCTCTTCCACTCCGTGAAGGTCACCAAGGCCTCTTGGCCGGCCTCGCGGTGCCCGTTGCCGGTCCCGCGGGTCCCGCCGAAGGGCAGGTGCACCTCGGCCCCGATCGTCCCGGCGTTGATGTAGCACAGCCCGGTGTCGATGTCCCGCATGGCCTGGAATGCGCGGTTCACATCCTGGGTGTAGATGGCCGCGGAAAGACCAAAATCGGTCTCGTTATTGATTCTAACGGCCTCCTCCATGGAGCTGCATTCGATGATTGCCAGCACAGGCCCGAAGATCTCCTCCTGGGCGATGCGCATCTTGGGCGTGATCCCTCCGAATACCGTGGGCGCGTAGAAATATCCCTTTTCCAGGGAGCTGTTCGTGGGTTTATACCCCCCGCATAGGAGCTTGCCTCTTTCCCTTTTTCCGATCTGTACGTACTCATGGATCTTCTCACGGGCATCCGCGTTCACGACCGGGCCCATCTCCGTCTTGGGGTCCAGCCCGTCCCCGAGCCTCAAGGCCTTGGCCCTGGCAACAACCTTTTCTGTCAGGGGCTTGACGATTTTCTTGTGGGCGATGAGCCGCGAGCAGGCCGTGCAGCGCTGGCCCGTGGTTCCGAAGGCTGACCAGACGATGCCCTCCACGGCTAGGTCCAGATCCGCATCGTCCATTACCATGATGGCGTTCTTCCCGCCCATCTCGCAGGAGACACGCTTATAGGTCTTGGGGCAGCGGGCCTGGAGCGCAGTGCCTACGTCAGTGGAGCCGGTGAAGGAGATCATCCCGATTCGCTTGTCCTCTACCATCGGGTCGCCGATCGCGCCCCCGAACCCGAACACCAGGTTCAAGACTCCCGGCGGGAGTCCGGCCTCCTCAAGGATTTTTGCTAGCTCGTAAGCCATCCAAGGCGTCCAGCGAGCCGGCTTCCAGACGAGGGTGTTTCCAGCGACCAAGGCAGGCATGATCTTCCATGTTGGAATGGCCAGCGGGAAGTTCCAGGGGGTGATTACCCCGATGACGCCAATCGGCATCCTCACCGACATCGCAAACTTGTTGGGCAGCTCCGAAGGAGTCGTATCGCCAAGCATCCTTCGACCCTCCCCTGCCGCAAAGAAGGACATATCGATCCCTTCCTGCACGTCCCCGCGGGCCTCCTTGATGACCTTGCCCATCTCCATGGTCATCTTTCGCGCAATTTCCTCTTTGCGCTCAACTAAGATCTGGCCCGCTTTGTAGAGAATCTCCCCACGCTTGGGGGCAGGAACGAGGCGCCAATGTTGGTAGGCCTTGTGGGCGGCCTCGATAGCCTTCAAGACGTCCGGTCTTCCTGATTTCGGGAATATCCCCAACAGGTTGCCAGTGGCTGGATTACGGTTCTCGTATGTCTCATTTGTCCTGGCATTCACCCATTTCCCATCAATGAAGTTCTTGAAGCTATTTGCCATCCCTATTCCTCCCTTTGTGTTATGAAGATTATTTAAACTTGTTTAGAAGAAACTTAAGCACTCTCTAAGTGCAAAGAATGCGATTTTCTATAAGGTCCGAAAATCGCACCTTAATTCCGTTTCTTCCGTTTCTATTGTTAATTGTATCCCAAATGACCCATTCCAGTCAAGGGAGGAGAGCGGGGTTTCCTTCCTTTCATGACAGGTTCCGATGTATATACTTTAACACACCGGGCCCTAAAAATCAAGAGGCTTTGAGGGTGTCGGCCGTTAACATGGATGCATGGGTTGTTAAAGAAAAAGGCGGGGCTTTCCCGCCTTTAATGATTTTCTTCGAGACTAAGTTTCCTATTAATTCATTCTATCTCGATGGCAAATTGCCCATCGGTAAGTCCCAGGATGGCTTCGAGGGCATCCTCGCCCGAGAGGCCTTTGAAGCTGACCCCTGTGATATCCGCGTTGTGGAACTGGAGGCAACCAATGTCCTTGCCTCTTGATACATGAAGTTTTCCGGTCCATCGCCCCACGAAGAACAGTTCCATGAGACTGAAGATGTTCACGCTTTTTAGGCTTCCGTTCATGACCTTCGGCCGGTGTCCGAATATTTCCCGGGCCTGGGAAGCATCCTTGAGCCTCAAATCAACGGTCTTAAGAAGCATATCCTTAGTCCAGGGCTTGACCAGGTAGCGCTGGCATCCCAAGGCGAACCCAGAGACCTTGTGCGCGACGCCTCCCTTGGCCGAAAGGAAGATGAACGGGATGCTCCGCGTCTTGGGGTTCTGCTTGACCTTCTCGCAGAAATGAAACCCGTCAATCCCGGGCATCATTACGTCAGATATGATCAAGTCGGGGAATTTGTCCTGGCCCCAGACAGGGTCTAGATAAAGTTTGCGGATCGCCTCCTGCCCATCGCGGGCTGTTACGACACGGTATCCGGCCTGAGCGAGTTCCCTTTCCAAGACTTGTAGAACCAGGGGCTCGTCGTCCACCACCAGGATCGTGTATTCTCCTTGAGCAAACTGAGGTTTCATGTCCTTACCCGGGGTGGGTGTATTCCGGCCATCCTTTCGGCGTCCATCGTCGTCGGCATACATGGCTCATCCCCCTTTCTCAAGGAATTGGAAGTTCTGTGTTTCCTGTAGAACCGGGAGCGACTTCTCGAAAATCCCGAACTCAAGAATATTATATTATATCCAACTTGGATTTGCAAACAGAAAATGGGACTTTAATGAGCCTCGTACCAGTTACGTCCTTCTCTCACCTCCACTTTGATTGGAACATCCAGACTGAGGGTTCCCTCCATCTCTTCCTTCAACATGTCCCGGATGGATTCCCGCTCCGCCTCAGGCACCTCGAAAACCAGCTCGTCGTGCACTTGGAGGATCATCTTGGTCCTCAACAGAGATCCTTCGATACGCTTCTGGATTGCAATCATTGCCATCTTAATGAGGTCCGCGGCGGTTCCCTGTATGGGAGTGTTGATCGCCGCTCTCTCAGCGAAACTCCTCCGCTGATGGTTGTCCGAGGCGATTTCGGGCAGGTACCTCCTGCGGGATAGAAGCGTAGTCACGTAACCCCTGTCCCTGGCTTCTGCGATCGTGCGGTCGATCCAGGTCTTGATCTTGGGATACTGAAGGAAGTAAGAGGCGATGAAGGCCGCGGCCTCTTCCTGGCTGATCCCCAGGGCCTCGGAGAGGCCGTAAGGGCCCATCCCGTAAATGATCCCGAAGTTGATGGCCTTGGCCCGCCGCCGGAGGTCCGGCGAAACCTCCTCTGGTTTGAGGCCGAAGACCGTGCTGGCCGTCGTCGTATGTACGTCCTCATCCCTGGCGAAAGCCTCTCTTAGATGCTCGTCCTTCGAGAGATGGGCCACCAGACGCAATTCGATCTGGGAATAATCCCCTGAGAGGATCACATTTCCCTTATCGGCGATGAACCCCTTGCGGATCTCCCGCGCATATTCGTCGCGGATGGGGATGTTCTGAAGGTTCGGCTCGCTGGAGGAGAGCCGTCCGGTCTCGGCCACGGTTTGGTTGAATGAGGTGTGGATCCTCTGGGTCCTGGAATTGATCATCCCGATCAGGGCGTCCACGTAGGTGGACTTCAGCTTGAAAAGTGCCCGGTAATCCAGAAGCTTTCTCGGCAGCTCGTGCGCCCTGGCCAGGCGCTTCAGCACGTCTACATCCGTGGAATAGCTACCGCTCTTGGTCCTCTTGGCCTTTCCTAACTTCAGCTTGGTGAAAAGGATCTCGGAGAGCTGTTTCGGCGAGTTGATGTTGAACGTCTCCCCGGCCAGAGCATGGATCTCCTTTTCCAGCCGAACCAGCACTTTCTCGATGTCCCTGGACATGGCCCGGAATAAATCCCTGTCGATCGCCACTCCGTTCCGCTCCATCGTGGCCAACACCGAAACCAGAGGCATCTCGACATTCTGAAAAAGGGACCGTAGTTCCTTCTCCTTAAGCTGAGGCTCGAAGAGTTCCTTGAGCCTCAAGGTGTAATCGGCATCCTCGCCGGAATATTCCGTGGCCTTGTCGATCGAAACTTTGGCGAAGCTCATTTGCAACTTCCCTTTCCCCGTGACCTCCTCGTAGGTGATCATCCGGTGGCCTAGGAACTCCAGGGCCATGCTGTTTAAGTTGTTCGCTCGTCTCGAGGGGTCAAGGAGGTATGAGGCTACCATCGTATCAAAGGTGATTCCCTTCATGTCGATCCCGGCCTCCCGGAGTACCGTCAGGTCGTACTTGATGTTCTGTCCCACCTTGGCGATTCCTTCCTCCTCAAGGATGGGTTTCAGGTGTGATTTGGTCACGCCCCATTCCAAGTTCTTCCCCGCAGCATGGGCCACCGGAATATAATAGGCCTCCTTAGCCTTCACGGCCAACGAGATGCCCACGATTTCGGACGTGATCGGGTCCGTCCCCGTCGTTTCCAGGTCGATCACAACTTCTCCGGTTTTCCGGACCTCTTCGACCAGCGATATTAAGCCTTCCAGCGAATCCAGAGTCTTATAGATCCCCGGCTGATCCCCTTCGGCTTTCTCCTCCCAAATGTCACGCAGAAGGGACAGGAACTCCATGCGTTTGAAAAGGGAGGCCACCTTTTCCTTGTCGGGATCTTTCGGCTTAAGTTCATCGAGTTGCACACCTACAGGGCAGTCCGTGTGCAGGGCCACAAGCTCCCGGGACATTCTGGCCAGGTCCACATGCTCGAGGATCTTTTCCCGTAAAGACTTTTTGGTAATCTGCCCGGCATTGGCTAGGATGTTCTCCACGCTCCCGAACTGTTTGATAAGCTCCAGGGCCGTCTTCTCCCCCACCCCGGGAACTCCGGGGACGTTGTCCGTGGAGTCCCCGGCGAGGCCCATGACCTCCACGACCTGCTCGGGTGGAACGCCGAATCTCTCCTGCACATTGGAGAGGTCGTAGAGGACTTCCTCTCCTCCCGCCACCCTCGGCTTCAGCACCTTTACCCGGTCGCTGACCAATTGAAGGAAATCCTTGTCCCCGCTTACGATGACTGTTTCGTAACCCTTTTCCTCGCCCTGCTTGGCCAGGGTCGCCAAGACGTCATCGGCCTCGTACCCCTCCATCTCCACCACGCTCAGCCCGAGCGATTCCAGGATCTCTTTGATCAAGGGCATCTCCAGGACCATCTCCCTAGGCATGGGTCGGCGCTTGGCCTTGTAGGCCTCGAAGCGTTCATGGCGGAAGGTGGGCTTGGGGGTGTCGAAAGCAACGGCGATTAGGTCAGGATGGTGCTCCTTCATGAGACGGAGAATTGCTGACGTAACGCCGAAGGCCGCGCTCGTGTCCTCCCCCCTGGAGTTCCGGAGGGGATTTTTGGCAAAGGCGAAATGGGCCCGGTACGCTAAGGCTGAGCCATCTATCAGAAAAAGCCTTTTCATGGGTTCAAACCGGTCTGCCTCTTAATGCGGTTCTTGCGATCTCAATGATTTCAACGTTAATTAGCTTTCCCTTCAACTCCTCTCCGCCCTCAAACTCTATTCTCAGGTAATTCCCGCTAAGCCCAGTCAGGTAATGAGTCCCCCTCTCCTTCCGGTTCTCTACCAGGGTTTCCAGGGTTCGGCCGAGAAACTTTTCCTGGAAGGCCTTTTTCTTCGCCTCGCCCAACCTTTTCAAAGCCGTAAGCCTTTCCTTGACCTTGGCCTGAGACACCGGAGACTTCATGACGGCCGCCTCGGTTCCCGGGCGCGGAGAGAAAGGGAAAAGGTGAAGGTAAGTAAAGGGGAATTCTTGGACCAAATGAAAGGTGTTCTCGAAGGCTTCTTCGTCCTCTCCCGGGAATCCCACAAGAACATCCGTTCCCAGCCCAACCTCTTCTCCCAGGGCGCTTTTTACCCTGACTAAGGTCCGTTGGACATCCTGCGCTCGGTAAGGTCGTTTCATCCTGGCGAGGATCCGGTCGTCACCGCTTTGCACGGCGATATGGAGATGCCGAGCCACGTTATTTGAAGAGCCCATTATTTTTAACAGCCTTTCCGACACTTCGTTGGGATCCAGGGAACTGACCCTTATTCGCTTTAACCCCTCCACGGATTCCAAGGCTCCAAGAACCTGAAAAAGGGGGTCCTCCTCAAGGTGTGTCCCCGTCAAAACGATTTCAAGGTAGCCTCGGGAAGCAAGCCGCTTGGCCTCCTCCACGATCGAAGACAGGTCTCTGTTCCTCGACCTCCCCCTCGCTCTGGGCACGACGCAATAGGCGCATTCCTGGTCGCAGCCCTCCTGGATTTTCAGGAATGCCCGGGTGTGGCTATGATGACCGTCGATACGCGCCTCGGGGTAAGTCGTTGAGGTGAGTATGTCCGAAGCAAAAATCCCCTTGGTCCCCTTTTCCAGGTACTCACCCAGTTGGTATTTCTCAACCGTCCCGAGGATTAAATCCACTCCCGCTATTTCACTAAGGGCCAGGGGGTACGTTTGTGGGTAACAACCCACCACGGCCAGGAAAGGTTTCTGATGGTTTTTGGTGAATCTCCGAACGATCTGCCTGGCCTGGGCGCAAGCCGAAGCCGTTACGGCGCAGGCATTCACCACCACCGCATCACAGGCCTCGCCGTTCTCCGTGACCGCGTGGCCTTCTCGGACTAAGCTCTCCCTCATCGCCTCGCTATCGTACTGGTTGGTCTTGCAGCCAAGGGTGATGAAATGGATTCTCATGGCTCAAAGAAAAGAGGGCCGACCACAAGGATCGGCCCTCCTCATCTTCCGATCCCCTTAACTTTCAACTTCGGGTTTGGGAGTTTCTGGCTCCGGGACCTGGGTCACTTCCCCGACGGGGGTGACAGGCTGCTGTGGCTCGGCGATGAACGGGGTGGCCTCGACCCCTTCCTTGGCCTCTTCCGAGCAGCCCTTCTGCGAAAGGACCACCCGGAGGTTAGCCGGGTCTGTCCGCAGGACCTTCACCTTGATCGGGGTTCCAACCGGGAAGGTCTGGTCCAGCTTCTTTCCCTCTTCCCGTTCCGTCTCGCTCGATGGGACGTATCCCTCCAGGCCCTCGGGCAGATCCACGTTGAGGCCGCGCTCGCTGGCGCTGGTCACCTTGGCTTCCAGGATTTTGTTCGCCGGGAACAGCTTGTCGGCCTTCTCCCAGGGATTCGGGCGGGCCTGCTTCAGACCCAGGGAGATCCGCCTTCCCTCCTTGTCGATGTTCAGGACGACCACCTCTACCTGATCGCCCTTCTTAACGATCTCTGCAGGATGCTTCACTCTCCGAATCCAGGTGAGGTCAGAGATGTGGACCAGCCCGTCCACGCCCTCCTCCAGCTCCACGAACACCCCGAAGTTGGCTATGTTCCTCACCCGTCCGGTCACCCGTGACCCGATAGGATAGCGCTCCTCGATGGAGAGCCAAGGATCCGGCTCCAGCTGTTTCAGCCCCAGAGAGATCTTCTCGTTCTCCTTGTCCACCTTGAGGACCGCCACCTCCACGGAGTCCCCTATGGCCACGATCTTGGAGGGGTGCTTCACCGCCCGAGTCCAAGACATCTCCGAGATATGGATGAGTCCCTCCACCCCCTTCTCCAGTTCCACGAACGCTCCGTAGTTCGTAATCGACACGATCTTTCCCCGCGCCTTGGTCCCCACCGGGTAATTTA
>Ga0315295_10003453_pt1 | contig 13476 bp, 15 predicted proteins | sample YL17G14_0_MG_FD_204453 | JGI IMG/M metagenome (GOLD analysis project Ga0315295, IMG submission 204453) | Sediment microbial communities from Yellowstone Lake, YNP, Wyoming, USA - YL17G14_0 | ecosystem: Environmental > Aquatic > Freshwater > Lake > Sediment | place: USA: Wyoming | collected... | reverse complement strand
CGGTGCTGGGCATCGTCGTGACCATGAGCGCGATCTCCGGCCCGGTGGAGACGATCGGCGAGAAGGTGGCCGCCGCGCTGACCGGGACGTTCCTGGGCGTGCTCTGCGCCTACGGCTTCGCCAATCCAATCTCCACGGGGCTCGAGCACGTCAACACCGCCGAGGCCCGCATCTACCACGTCATCAAGGCCGGCGTGGTGGCGTTCGCCAAGGGGTTCTCTCCCATCGTCGCGCTCGAGTTCGGCCGGCGCGCGATCTTCAGCGAGGTGCGGCCCACGTTCGCCGAGATGGAGGCCGCGTGCAAGAGCCTCAAGGCCGCCAAGAAGTAACGGGAGGACCGACGGCGTGAACAAGAACCGCGAGGTCCCCATCCGCATCATCGTGCGGAAGAAGGGACACGGCGGCGCCCACCACGGCGGCGCCTGGAAGGTGGCCTTGGCGGACTTCATGACCGCGATGTTCGCGCTCTTCCTCGTGCTCTGGATCGTGAACCAGAGCACCGATATCCGCTCCGCGATCGCGGGCTACTTCCAGGACCCGCTCGGCCGCGCCGACGAGTTCGGCAGCTCGATCATCCCGGGCGAGGGCGCCCAGACCGCCACCGCGCGGCCCATAGCCCCGCCCGACATCGTGGACCTGCGCCGCAACCGGCTGGGCTCGCTCGCCGAGAAGCTGGAGGGAGAGCTCGACCACATGCCCGCACTCAAGGACGTGCGCGACAAGATCGAGATCCAGCTCACCGACGACGGGCTGCGCATCCAGCTGCTCGAGGACTCCACCGGCGTGTTCTTCGAGACCGGCCGGGCCACGCCCAGCCCCCGCGGGGTCGAGATCCTGTCGCTGCTCGGCAAGGAACTGGGCAGCCTCCCCAACCCCGTGCGCATCGAGGGCTACACCGACGCCCGGCCCTACGCGGACAACAGCGCGTACACCAACTGGGAGCTGAGCGCCGACCGCGCCAACGCCGCACGCCGCATCCTCAGCCAGCACGGGTTGGGCACCCTGCAGGTCCAGCAGATCCGGGGACTCGCCGACCGCGACCTGCGGGACCCGCAGCACCCGTATTCCGCGTGCAACCGGCGCATCACCATCACCATGCTCCTCGGCCCCGAGACCCCGCCCCCGCTGCCGAACCCCGAGCGGCTGCCGCGCCGCTGGAGCGCGCACAAGTGACCGCCCCGGCCACGGTGCTGCTGGTGTCGGGCGACGCGGGGCTGGCCGAGAGCCTCCGCTCGGTCCTGGCCCTCGAGGAGGGCACGCGGCTGGTCGTCAGCACGCGCGAGAACGACGCCCTCGAACTGGCGCGCGAGGCGCGCCCGGATCTCGTGCTGGTGGACCACGAGCTCACCGGCAGCGACGCGTTCCGTCTGTGCCGCCGGCTGCGGACCGAGCCCGGGACGGCGGAGGCCATGCTCGTGCTGGTCGTGCCCGCCGGCAGCGCGCACCTCAAGCTGGCCGGGCTGGTGTTCGGCCTGGACGAGTACCTCAGCCGCCCGGTCGAGGCCGCCGATCTGCTCACGAAGGTGCGCTGGGCCCACCGCCTCAAGCGGGTCAACACCGAGCTGCGCACGGACCGCACGGAGCTCGAGCGCCTGCACGACGAGCAGCGCCGTGGATTCGACCACCTGCTCGAACTCCTGGTGAGCCTCGTGGAGCTGCGCTTGCCCGGCTCGGCCGCGCGCGGGGCGCGCGTCGCCGAGCTGGCCCGCGGTCTCGCGGCGCGCTTCGAGATCCCGGAGCCCCTGCGTCGCGACCTGGACATCGCCGCACGCCTGCACGAGATGGGGCGCGTGCTCGCGCCCGACGGGGAGCTGGCCGGCGAGAGCGGGGTGCCCGGCGCGGAGGGCGCGCACTACGTGCACGCCACGCGCGCGCTCCTGGGCCGCGTGGACGGCCTGCACGAGGTCGCGGACATCGTCGGCGGGATCTTCGAGAACTGGGACGGCACGGGCTTCCCCCGGAACCTGCAGCAGGGGCAGATCCCGCTGCGCTCGCGCATCCTGCGGGTGCTCGTCGATCTCACGGCCGCCCTGGACGCCTCGAGCGAGCCCGAGCTCGCCGAGGTCCTCGAGCGGATGGCCGAGTACCGCGGGACCTGGTACGACCCGATGGTGGTCGTGCACCTGCAGGAGATGCTGGCAGGCACGACCGGGACCGGACTGCGCGATGCCAGCACGCGTCTGCCCATCTCCGCCCTCGAGGAGGGCATGGTCCTGGCCGAGGACTTGTGCACCGACACGGGCCTCAAGCTGCTGGCGCGGGGGACCCGGATCACGGCCTCGGCGCTCGAGATCATCCGCCGCCGCCACAGCGCCGCGCCGATCCTCGACGGCGCGGCGGTGGCCCGCCGCGCGGCCTGAAGCCTCCGCCTGGAGCCTTCGCTGGCTTCCCGGCACGATTCCGGATAGATTGCTGCTCCGGTTCCCCCGGCAGCGTCCTCCACCCCGGGTAGGCTACGACTTTGAGCCCTCTGCGGACCATCTCCCGGCAGCGTTCCGGGCGCGCTTCCTCCCTGCCACCCGGGCGGATGGAGGAGATCCTGGTGCGGGCCGACCGTGCGGTGCTGACGCAGTCGGTGGCCCGCGGCCTCACCCACACACTGGCGAACGTCCTGCAGGTCCTGAGCTTCAGGAAGAGCCCGTCGGTCCCGCGGTCGCCGGGCGACCTCGGGCTGGCGGCGGCGCGGCGCGTGCTGCTCGGGGTGGCCCGTCCGGGCGAGTCCATCGTGGGACCCGTGATCCTGGGGGACGTGTTGAACGAGGTGGACGACTGGCAGAGATGCCAGACCGGCCTGCCCCCCGTGCCGGTCAGGGTGACCGTGGCGCCCGGGCTGCCCGCCGCGAGGGTCTGCGCGACGCACCTGAGGCACGCCCTGCTCGACCTGGTCACGAACGCCAAGGAGGCCGTGGCCGGCCGGCGCGACGCGGAGATCCGCCTGGTGGCGTCCGCCGTCGCCGAGGGTCTCGTCGTCACCGCCGAGGACGACGGCCCCGGCATCCCCGAGGGAGACCTCGAGCGCGTCTTCGAGCCCTTCTACTCCACCAAGGACCAGGAGCTGCACCTCGGCGTGGGGCTGACCGTGGCGCGGCACCTGCTCGCCCGCAGCGGCGGGACCGTGACGGCCGAGACGCGTGACGGCGCCCGGGGAGCGCGCTTCGTGGTGCGCGTGCCCCTGTGGCGGGAGACCTCGCGCGGAGGGTGAGCCGGGTGGCGCGGACCGCCCCGGTCCGGCGTCAGATCATCCCGAGGATGTCCTGGAGCATCTCGTCGGCGACCTTCACGATGCGCGCGGCCGCCGAGTACGCCTGCTGCTGGCTGATGAGCGCGACCATCTCCTCGTCCACCGACACACCGCTCACGCTGGAGCGCATGGTGTCGGCCTGGTCCACCAGCGACTGATGGACGTCCGCGTTCTGCGAGGCGTCGAAGACGTCGGTGCCCACCGAGCCCGCCAGGTCCACGTAGAAGTCCCGGAAGCTCCGGCCCCCGAGCGCGGCCACGCTGGCGCCGGTGAGCTGGGCCAACTGCAGCGCGATGGCCCCGTCGCCCGGGGCGGCCGTGCCACCCGCCGCGATGGCGTCGCCCGAGGCCTCCACGGCGGGCGCCAGCGCGATGGTCTGCGCGGTCACCCCGGCCGGATCGAAGAAGTCGGTGCCGGTCGCCCCCGACAGCGTATAGCCAGTCCGATGGATGCCGTTCACGGTGCTGACGAACGCCTGGGCCAGCGCGTCGAGCCTGCTCTCGATCCCGGGCAGCTTGTCGTTGAGCAGGTCGCAGAGCGCCTTCAGGCTCCCCGCCTTCGGGTCCACGGCACTCCCGGCGGCCGCGGCCAGCCCGAATCCGCCGCCCGGGAGCCCCTGCACCACGAGGGCCTGCACCCCCACACCGTCCACCAGCAGGGTGTCGCCCGCGGTCACCGCGATGGTGCCGTCCGCGCGCTCCACCACGCGCACCCCGACGAGGCCGGAGAGCTGGTCCACCAGCAGGTCGCGCTGGTCCTGGAGATCGGGCGCGCTGCCGGACGGCCCCCCCGAGGCGAGGATCTGCGCGTTGAACTCGGCGATCTTGCTGGCCAGCCCGTTCACCACGTCCACCTGGGCGCGCAGCTTCGCGAGCGCGGCGTCAGCGACCTCGTGCACGGCGGCATCCAGCCGGTGCAGTTGCTGCACGAAGCGGCGCCCGGCCTGCTGCAGGAGCGTGCGGCTGGTGGGGCTCGAGGGATTGCTGGCCAGATCGGCGAAGGCGTTGAACAGTCCGTCGAGCGCGGCCGCCAGCCCGCTGTCGGAGGGCTCGTTCATGGCCCCCTCGATCTGGCCGAGGTAGTCCCGCATCGCGCTCGAATCGCCGAGCAGGCCCGACTCGGTGCGGTAGCGGGCATCGAAGAACGAGTCGCGCACGCGCTGGATGCCGGCTTCGGTCACGCCGCGTCCGAGGGTGCCCAGCGCGGTGCGCAGCGGGTCGGCCGCGGTCAGCTCGAGCCGCTGGCGGCTGTAGCCCGCGGTCTGCGCGTTGGCGACGTTGTGCGCCGTCACGGCCATCGCACGCTGCTGTGCGAGCAGCGCGGAGCGGGCGATGCTGAGCAGACTGGCGAGGGACATGGTCAGGCCTTCCGATTGAGGATGAAGCCGGGAGTGCCCGGCCGATCCCGGCGCTCTGCCGGCGTGTACACGGGCGAGGGGTCCGTCGCGGACGAGAACAGCGACTGGAGGAACGCGTCCCCGGCCTCGACGGCGCGCCGCAGGACGGCGCGGTTGACGGTGGCCTCGTGGGCGGTCTCCTCCGCGGCGCGCCGCAGGGCGGCGCGGGCCGCGGCGAAGGGCGCCGCGCCGGGCCGGCCGCCGAGGGTCCCGAGCCCCTCCAGCGATGCGCCCGCGGTCCCGGTCAGCGTGGCCACCATCGCCTCGCGCTGACGCCGCGCCTCCTCCACGGCGAGCAGGATCCGGCCCACGTCGTCCACGCTGGCGTTCACCCCGTCGACGTCATTGGCGGCCACGGCCGCGCGCTGCTGCACGAGGGCCTCCCGCAGCTCGCGGATGGCCGCGGCCTCGTGCTCCAGCGCCGCGGTGAGCTCGTCGAGCGGTCCCGCGGAGCGCCCGGGCAAGGGGGCCGGGGGGCGCGAGGCCTCGAGCGCGAGCTGCAGCGACTGCGGCTTCATCGATCCTCCGCGTCCGGCTCGGGCGGCAGGCTGCGCGCGAGCTGGCGGTAGAGCGCCTCGCCCATGCCCCGCTGCAGCCGGCCCGCGGCCTCGCTCGCCAGACGCTCGTCCAGCAGCGAGGTGAACATCTCCTCCCCGGGGGAGGACTCGAAGAGGCCGCCCTTGGGCACGCTGGCGCGCATGGCCTGGAACAGCTGGTTCAGGAAGACGCCCTCCATCTCGTGGGCCAGGCGCCGCAGCCGCACGTGAGCATCGGGAGCGGGCGCCGCGCCGGGCCCGGCCGGACCGCGCACCGGGTTCATCGGACCACCACCTCGGCCTCGAGGGCGCCGGAGGCGTGGAGCGCCTCGAAGATGGCGGCGATCTCCTGCGGCCGGGCTCCCGCGGCGTGCAGACCTGCGGCCACCTCCTGCACCGACGCCGGCGGCTCGAGACGCACGATCCCGCCCGCCGCTCCGCTCGCGGGGGCGCGGCCGCCCACCTCGAGCGTGTAGCCGCCGTGGCTGACGGCGGCGGCACCGATCTTCACCCCGCCGCCGGCGACCACCGTGCCGTCGCGCCCGTCGATGACGACGCGCGCCACCTCCCGGGTCGTGACCGACAGGGTGTCCACGGCGGCGAGGAAGGCGTGGAGGTTCTCGGCGCGCCCGGCGGGCGGAGTGAGCGACACCGCGCCCGGGTCCTCGACCCTGGCGGTGTTGGGCCCGAAGGCGGCGTTCACGACGTCAGCCATGCGGCTCGCGGTGCCGAGGTCGGGGCGGCGCAGCAGCAGGCGCGTGGACATCGCGGTGGCGGGCAGCTCCACCTCGAGCACGCCGCCCTGCGGGATGCGACCCGCGTTGCCGTGATTGGCACGGAACGAGCGCCTCGAGCCCTCCTCGACCACGAGCAGCGGGCCCTGGGCGGTCGCCAGCGGCGGCTGGCCCGGGTCGGTCACGAGCGGCGTCATCCACAGCACCCCGCCGTGCAGCGAGGTGGCGTCGCCCATCGCGGAGACCTGCACCTCGAAGCGGCCACCGGCCCGCAGGTAGGGCGAGATCTCCGCGGTGACCAGCACCGCGGCGACGTCGCGCAGCCGCAGCTGCTCCGGCGGCACCTCGATCTGGAAACGGCGCAGCAGGTTGACCACCGAGCGCACCGTCATGGTGTTCGCAGTGGCGCGTCCGAAGCTGCGGTCGCCGGTGCCGTCGAGCCCGGTGACGAGGCCGTAGCCCACGAGGCGCCGGGGCACGTCTCCGGCGTGCAGGGTCAGGTCGCCGACGCGGCCGTCGGCGGCCGCGGGGACCGCGGCGGCGAGCGCGAGGAACAGCGCTCCGAGCGGGACGAGGAGGCGCGCGCTCATGGCCACAGCATCGCAAGGATGCGGCCGGCGATGCCCAGGCTCGGACCGATCTTCTTGCCCTTGTAGTCGATCTCCACGTCCGCGATGCGGTTGGAGAGGACGCAGTTGGAGGCGGTGACGTCCTGGGGGCGGACCAGGCCCTTGAGCCCGATCTCCTGCACCCGCCCGTCCACGGTGACCTTCTTGCGGCCCTCGATGCGGGCGCTGCCGTCCGGCTCGAGCGCGGTGACCCGCACGGTCAGCACCGCGGTGAGGTCGCCGGCGCGGCCGGCCTCGCCCACGTCGCGCGAGCCGCTCTGGAGCCCCGAGCCGAAGGACTTGGTGGGGCCGAGGCGGAAGTCGTCGCCGATCCCCGCGTTCAGGTCCGCACGCAGCTTGTGATCGCCCGTGGCGACCTTCGAGACGCGCTCGCTCGCCGCGGTCGCCTCGTCCACCATCACGGTGACGAGGTCCCCGACGCGCAGCGGCATGCGGTCCGAGGTCCACGAGAGCCGCTGCGGCGCCGCGGCGGGCGCGGCGGCGGCGGGCGCGGCGCCGCTCGAGTCCGGCGGGGACGCCGTGGCGGGCGCGGCCTGGCTCTGCGCCAGCGCGCCCGAGGGCGCCGCCAGCGCGGCGGCGACAAGAACGGCAAGGGATGCTCTCATCGGATGCCCCCAGTGGATAGCTCGGCCATGCCCGCGGCGATGACGGTCCCGACCAGGCGGTCGGGCCTGCCCTCGACCCGGGCTCTCACGATCTCACCCTGACGCGCGGTATTGAGCGCGATGCCGGTCACCGAGACCTGCACCGGTCCCCCGGCCCACACGAAGCGCACCGGCGCGCCGGCGGCGACCAGCGCCGGGGGCACGACCGCCGGACGGGACAGCACCTCTCCCGCCGCCACGGCGCGCCGCACCTCCCAGCCTGTCTCCGGCTCCGGCCCGGACCGGGTGGCGGGTGGTCCCCAGCGCAGGCGCGGCTCGCGACGCGTATCCCCCGGCCCCAGCCGCGTGCCCGCTGCGAGCGGCCGGGCCGCCACCAGCACGGTGTCGTCCACGCCCGCGCGCACGCGCACGGCGCCCGGCGTGCGGCTCGCGGGGTCGAACACCACGACCAGCCAGCCGTCGGCGCCGCGGCCCGCGACGCGGAAGGGCAGCTCCGCCGTCGCCGGCAGCGCGCCCTGCAGGCGCCCCCACACCAGGTGCAGGTCCGCCTCGGGCACGCCCCACTGGCTCGCGAGCTGCGCGACCACGCGCGCCGCCACCGGCTCGGGCACCACCGCGGCCGGCGCGGCGGCCGTGCGCGGCGCGGCGGGGGCCACGGCGGGCACCGCGAGCAGCAGCAGGAGGAGGACGAGGCTAGCGGATGATCTCATTCGTGGCCTGCATCATCTGCTCGGCGGCCTGGATGGCCTTGGCGTTGATCTCGTAGGCGCGCTGCGCCGCGATCATGTCGGTCATCTCCTGCACGATCTCGACGTTGCTCGACTCGAGCGAGCCCTGGATGAGGCGGCCGAAGCCGTCCTCCTGGCTGTAGCCGGTCACCGGCTGGCCCGAGGCCTCGGTCTCGGCGTACAGGTTCTCGCCGATGCTCACGAGCCCGGTGGGGTTCACGAAGCGCGCGAGCTCGATGCGACCCAGCTCCACCGGGGACGTGCTCCCCGCGGCGGTGACGCTCACGGTCCCGTCCGGACCGATCGAGACGGTGGTCGCATCCTGCGGCACGGTGATGTTGGGGAGCACGGCATAGCCGCCGCTGGTCACGAGGGTGCCCGACTGGGACAGCGTCAGGCCGCCGTCGCGCGTGTAGGCGATGGTGCCGTCAGGACGCTGGACCTGGAGGAAGCCGTCCCCCTCGATGGCGACGTCGAGCGGCCGCTGCGTGTTCTCCGGCGCCCCCTGCGAGTGCAGGCGGAGCACGGCGGCGATCCGGACGCCCTTGCCGATCTGCACCGGCCCCACGGTCTCGGCGCCCGCGTCGTTCGCGGCGCGGCCGCCCTGCAGGGTCTCGTAGAGGACGTCCTCGAAGCTCACCCGGCTGCGCTTGAAGCCGGTCGTGTTCACGTTCGCCAGGTTGTTGGCGATCACGTCGATCATGCGCTGCTGCGCCATCATGCCGCTGGCGGAGGTTCGCAGACTCGGGTTCATCTCACTCTCCCGGCGCGGACACGGCGCGCCCGTGGCGCCCGCGGTCCCGCCTCAGTTGGCCGATCAGGGGACCTTGCCCACTTCGTTGGTCACGGCGCCGAGGACACTGTCCATGGCCTTCAGCGCGTCGACGTTGGCGGCGTACGCCCTCTGGATGGTGACCAGGTCCACCATCGAGAGCAGCGGATCGAGGTTGGCCTCCTCGACGACGCCCTGGCGCGCGTGCGTGGCGTCCTCGGAGACGGGTCGCAGCGTGCTCGCGGGCAGGTAGCGGCCGAAGCCCTCCTTGAGCAGGGTGGCGGGATCGTCCACGGTCTCGATGCGCAGGCGCCCCGCGTGGGCCCCGTCCACGAGCACCGTGCCGTCGGCCCGGACCTCGAACTCCTTCCCGTTGACGATCACCGGCCCGTCGTGGCTCAGGAGCGGATCGCCCTGCGGGTTCGTCAGGCGGCCGACGGTGTCGAGCCGCAGGCCCCCACCGCGAATCAGGCGCTCGCCGCGCGGCGTGCTCACGACGAAGAAGCCGGGGCCGTCCAGCCCCAGGTCGAGCGGGCGCCCCGTCTCCCGCAGGCGGCCCTGCCGCAGGTCCGTCTGCTGGACGGGCACGGGGTGCTCCGAGCCCGGCAGCAGGCGGGCCGTCATGCGGTCCGCCTTGAAGGCGTCGCTGTTGGCGTTCGCCACGTTGTTCGCCGTCACCTCCTGCAGCCGCGTGTAGAACGCGAGCGTGCGGGCGGTGTTCACGATGCCCCGCAGTGGCATGGCCGTACCTCCTCTTCCCGGCGCCGAACGCCAGGGTCCCGGAACCCATCGAGCAAGGCATGTGCCGTGCCCGGCGGGGTCGCGGGAGCGCGGCTAAGCGCTTTCACGCCAACGCGCCCCAGGCGCGCTGGCAGCCGGACGGAAACGCCGCGGAAGGACGAAACCTTCCGGTCCGGAAGCTTCTTCCAGGGGTCGCGGCAACCGGTCGGTGCCCCGCCCCGGGTGGAGCAGGGCGCGCACGGCGTCCTGGGAGAGCTGCATGCGGCGCGCGATGCGGGCCGTGGCATGGCCGCGCCGCACCTCCCGGAGCACCGCCGAGAAGCGGTCACGGCGCCGGGTCAGCGAGAGCGCGAAGGTGAACCCCGAGAGCCACGCCAGCAGCGCGGCGCCCGTGGCGGTCCCGACGGGGGTCCGGAGCCAGCGCAGCGCCGCCTCGCCCTGCTCCCGGGCGGCCTCCGCGAGCGGCCCCCAGGCCGCGTTCCACGACGAGGGCCAGCGCGACGACAGGTTGCCGGCCAGGACCAGCAGGAGGACCGTCACCAGCACGGCCATCCAGATCGTGCGTCTCATGCTCCACCTCCAATGGAATCGATGGCTTCCCGCAGGCGCCGCAGCGCGCGCGTGCGGATCTGCGACACCCGCGATTCGCTCACGTGCAGCACCTCGCCGATCTCCTTCAGGTTCATCTGCTCGTAGTAGTAGAGCGACAGCACCAGCCGGTCCTTGGACGACAGCAGCGCGAAGGACTCGTGCAGCGCGCGCAGGGTCTCGGACCGCGCCAGGTCGGCCCCGGGATCCGTGGACTCGGTGTCCGCGATGGTCTCGGAGAGCGGCGAGTCCCCGTGCTCATCGGCCCCGGCGGGCGCGTCGAGCGCCAGCACCACGCGCCCCTCGGCCTGGTCCGCCCAGCGCCAGTAGGTGTCGAGGTCCACGCCCAGCGCCTGGGCCAACTCGGTCGCCATGGGCATGCGGCCCAGCCGCTGCAGCAGCCCGTCCCGGGCCTGCGCCAGCTGCCGGCTGCGCGCCCGCACCGAGCGCGGCACCCAGTCCTGGGCGCGCAGCTCGTCCAGCATGGCCCCGCGGATGCGCGGGATGGCGTAGCTGCTGAAGGCCAGACCCCGCCCGGGATCGAAGCCCTCGAGGGCCTGCACCAGCCCGAGCGTGCCGGCGCTCACCAGCTCGTCCAGCTCGACCGCGCGCGAGACGCGCCGGATGATCTCGCGCGCGGTGTGGTGCACGAGACCGATGTAACGGTCCAGCAGCTGCGAACGCGCCGCGGGGTCACTCTGGGCGCGGTAGCGTGCCCACAGGGCGTCGTTCAGGTCGGCCATCGTCCCGGGATCCCCACCGGCGGTTCTGGTGCGGCCGCCGGCGTCACCGGCAGGCCGGGCTCGTGGCGCGAGACCAGCAGTCCGGCGGCCTCCTCCACCCCGGCCGGCGCGGCCGCCAGCACGGCGCCGGGCTGGCGCACCATGGCGCGCAGCGCCTCGTCCTCCGGCACGGCCCCCAGGTAGCGGAGTTCGCGGCCCAGGAAGCGCGAGGCGGCCAGCCGCAGGCGGTCGAAGGCGGCCGGTCCCTCCTCGGCGTCGAGGACGCGGTTCACCAGCACGTCCACGGGGAGCGAGGGCACCTGGAGGTTCACGATCTTGATGAGCGCGTAGGCGTCGCTGAGCGCGGCCGGCTCGGGCACGGTGACCACGACCAGCCGCGAGGCGCGGATCGAGGCGATGCGCACGACGTTCTCGATGCCGGGGCCGCCGTCCACCACCACGGCGTCGTACGCGTCGTAGAGCGCGCTCAGGCGGTGGTGGAGCCGGGCCCGGTCCACGCCGCTGAGCGCGTGCAGCGACTCGGTCCCCGAGTCGGCGGGCAGCAGCCAGAGGCCAGGGGCCACCTCCACCGGCAGGTCCTCGACCTCGGCCTCGCCGGTGAGCACCGCCTCGAGCCGCGCCGCGGGCCGCACGCCCAGCAGGATGTGGAGATTGCCCTGGTTCTGCGAGCCGTCCACGAGCAGGACGCGCCGCGCGCCGCGGGTCAGCGCGGTGGCGAGCAGCGCCGAGAGCACCGACTTGCCCACGCCGCCCTTGCCGCTGCCCACGACGAAGGCCTCGGCCCCGCCGGCAGCGGGGCACGCCGGGCGCACGGTGTGCGCCGCGAGGCTGCGCAGAGCCGCGGCCTGGTCCATCACACCGCTCCCGCCGCGACCCACTCGCGCGGGGCGACGCGCGGAGCGGCGGTCAGGATCCCCTGCGCGGCCCGCAGGTCGGCCGGGACCTCCTGCCCGTCGGTGACCCAGCGCACGGGCAGCCCGCACGCGGTCGACAGCTCGAACAGCGAGGTGTCCTCGGGGAACTCGTCGAGCTTGGTGGGGAGCAGGTGGGTGACGCCCCAGCCCCGGTAGTCGTCCACCACCCGGCGGGCCAGCCGCGGCTGCAGCCCGGCCGGCAGGGTGAGGTGCACCTCGTGCGGCGCCAGCTCGTGCAGCATGGCGCGCGTCGCGGCCACATCCTCCCGGGAGCGGGGCCCGCGTCCGGCGGTGTCCACCAGCACGACCTCGCAGGCCGCGAGGCGGCGCAGCGCACGCGACAGCTCGCGCGTCTCGTAGACCACCTCCAGCGGCGTGCGCGACAGCTCGGCGTAGATGCGCGACTGCTCGACCGCACCGATGCGGTAGGTGTCGAGGCACACCAGCCCGACCGCGTGGCCGCCGAAGGCCTGCGGGTGGTTGGCGAGCTTGGCGATGGTGGTGGTCTTGCCGGCGCCGGTGGGGCCGACCAGCGCGATCACCACCGGGGCACCGCCCAGGCGCGCCTGCTCGAGCGCCAGCGCCGGCGCCGTGGCGGCGGCGGCGGGCGCGCGCACGGGTCGCGGCGGGGCGGGCCGCACGCGGGACACGCTGTCGGGGTGGGCGGCCACGAGCTCGAAGCCCGTGCCCGGGTCCGACGAGACGCGGCGTGCGGACAGCACGACAGCGTCCTCGCCGATCACGGCCTGGGCCTGGGCGAGCAGCGTGGGGAAGTCGGGTCCGCGGAAGGTCTCAGTCGACACGTTGGAGCTCCCAGGTGCTGATGTTCTGGACCGGGGTCTGGGCCGGCAGCTCGCCGAGCGAGATCACCGGCAGACGGGGCAGGATGGGCTCGACGAGACGGCGGATGCCGACCCGCAGCCCGGGAGGCGTCACGAGCGGAGGCGTCTGGCCTTCGCGCCGGTTCGCCTCCACGATGCGGTGCAGCGAGTGCAGGACGAGGGTCAGCTCCTCGGGATCCAGCGTGCGCTGACCCTCGCGCCCGCGGGGGCTGAACAGTTGCATGAGCGCGACCTCGAGCCGCGGGCCCACGGTCACGGCGCGGATGGGAGCCTCGCTCCCGCCGAGCATCTGCACGATCACCCCGGAGAGGGCGCGCCGCACCTGCTCGGTGAGGACCTCGGGGTCCTTGGTCTGCTCCCCGGCGTCCGAGAGCGCCTCGAGGATGGTCACCAGGTCGCGGATGGGGATGCCCTCGCGCAGCAGCCGCTGCAGCACGCGGTGCACGGTGCCGAGGGACAGCTTGTTGGGGACCACGTCCTCGACCAGCGCCGGGTGCGTCTCCTTGAGGCTGTCGACCAGCTCGCGGGCGTCCTGCCGGCTCAGGAGGTCGGCGGCGTGCGCGCGGATGGTCTCCATGAGGTGCGTCGAGAGCACGGTCTGCGCCTCCACGACGCTGTACCCCGCGGCCTCGGAGGTGCCGCGCTGGTCCGGCGTGATCCACACGGCCGGGAGCCCGAAGCTCGGGTCGGTGGTGGCGACGCCGTCGAGGGGCGCGCCCCCGCCGGTCGTGTCGAGCGCGAGCAGGTGGCGCGGCATGAGCTCGCCGCCCGCGACCCTCGAGCCCCGCAGCCTGATGACGTACTCGTTCGCGGCCAGCTGGATGTTGTCGCGGATGCGCACCGCCGGCACGAGCATCCCCAGCTCGAAGGCCAGCTGCTTGCGCATGATGCCCACGCGCTGGAGCAGGTCCCCCTGCAGGGTCTCGTCCACCAGCGGCACCAGCGCGTAGCCGATCTCGACCTCGAGCGGCTCGACGGCCAGCAGCTCCTGCAGCCCGGGCATGCCG
>Ga0315295_10003452_pt1 | contig 13478 bp, 16 predicted proteins | sample YL17G14_0_MG_FD_204453 | JGI IMG/M metagenome (GOLD analysis project Ga0315295, IMG submission 204453) | Sediment microbial communities from Yellowstone Lake, YNP, Wyoming, USA - YL17G14_0 | ecosystem: Environmental > Aquatic > Freshwater > Lake > Sediment | place: USA: Wyoming | collected... | reverse complement strand
GAAAACGCCACCGCGACGCGCACAGCGCATTCCACCGCCTCCGGACCGCCGCCGCCCTCCCCGATATACAATCCGGTCGAATGCATAAAGGCGATGATTTCTTTTCTATCGAACGTCAACGGCAGGATCTTGGTCAAATAAAATTCATCTTCTCCTTCATCACCATGATCCTTATAAGCGGTGCAACCCATCCTGATCTTTGGTGAATACTCCAGGACATTTTCTATGATCCGGATGATATTATGTTTTACCTCATCGATGTAGGGGTCCATGCTGCCCGTGGTGTCAATCATGAATACGATGTCGAGGGATGAATCCGCGTAGAAGTGACCCTCTTTCATCCGCTTCTCTTTTTCAGCGATCTTCTCAAGGATGTTTGGTTTCTTATCCGCTACGCCATCAACGCCCATTGTTTGAAGAACTCCTTTATCTGCTCGCCGTACCGATGAACTGCCCCAGAACCCCTAACCGATTAAGAACTACGCACAACAACATGCCTAAACTGTTTGTACAGTCGTAACTACTCAGGTGTTTAGGCTGAAGTCTATTAAACATCTCGCAAGACACGAATCAAGCGACCCCCCACTATTCAATATTGACTGTATAATTAACACCGTTACGCTTGTACCTTACGGAATATAGTCTCACATCAACCGCGCCACGCCCGGTGGCACGCCTGATGGCACGAAGATTCGTGGTTCAGCGACCGTTTATTCGATTGATCAGATCTCCCACCTGGATCCCCGCGCGGTCGGCCGCAGAGCCAGGTTCAACGGATACCACCGTACCTTTCCCCTCCAAAGTAACCCCCATCGGCAGCGGCAAGGAAAATGCAAATAATTGAGATGATATTACAAGAAGACATATCACCCATAGTGCAGCAATGGCTCCATACTTACATGTTCTCATTGTTCTTCCCCCTCAATATATGCTCACAAGTTTAGTGAATTTCTATTTCCTTCACCTATTTCAACTTGCCTCTGTTTATGTAACCACATAATCCTATCGTCCTCTATCACGCCCTTCCGTCTGATAACCAGAGCCTCCGGCACCGGTTACGATCAAGGAGGGGTCGCTCAGACAAATTGCGCAGACGCTGTCGGCGCTACTTGATTTCGAGGGTTGTTATAAATCAGGGATAAAGCCTTGTCTATAGGCGTCACAAAAAAACCATTCTCGGAATTGCTAATGCCTATTATCTCACCTTTTGTGTTTACCAGCGGACCGCCACAGGTGCCCGGAGGAATGCTGATGTTTGTCCGCATTATCGTGCGGATCTGTCCGTTCACCGGGCGTTTGAAGTTCCTATCAATGATCACACCGCTGGCCAGTAAATTACCGTTCCCAAAAGCATTTCCCATGGCAAAGACACTATCACCGACAGCAACCTCTTCCGGATTACCGAGAAAACCGATTGATGAAAATATAGAACCGTTGGTAACTTTTAAAAGAGCAAGATCATTTGCGGAATCGCTCCTAGATAACGCTACCGGATACACAACCGGCTGGGGCGTGTAACCGCAAACAAATAGATTGGTTTTGTTGTTTACAATATGGGCATTGGTCAAAACATCTTGACTGGTAACGATGATACCTGAACCTAAAAACTGCGCCTGACCCGGGCCGTTTCGGCCATCGTAAATACTCACCGTTATTTTATTTATTTCATCCGAAAGCTGGTTATAGGTATTAGTCAAAGCGCCCGGACTTACATCGGGTTGATTCTGCACCTGTCCCATTGGCCCAGGACGCGTAAAATACGCCGCATAAGTATTGGGCGAAGCGCCCGGTCGCTTACTCAAAGCGGGTCGGCTCTGCACCTGTGCCGTTGGCACAGAACGCGTAAAATACGCCGCTATTCCTATACTGATAATCGCCACAATCATCATACCAACCCAAATTACCAGTGCCGGCTGCGATTTCTTTTCCATACCCACCTCATTGAACCAACATTGGAATTTTGATTTAGAATTTAGATTTACGGATCAATGTGCGGCCTGTTCCTTTTCGGCACGTGATACCTTGTGAATCAAAATAGTCAAGTATCGGGACTGCCAGATTCCGCGAAAGACCCGTTATTTCTCTGAACCGGCCTAATTCGACCGTACTCTCCTCCTTAAACAACCCAAGCAGCTTTTCCCGACATTCGTTAACAACGGACGGGTGAACAACATAGCGGTCTATAACCGTAATCAAACCCTCTTCGGACAAAACGCGCAACAAGAGTTGCATGTCCGAACTTGTCGCACCCAACTCTGCTTGAAGAGTGCCTGTTGGAACCGCTGGTGTTCCCGCCTCAGCGGCGCTTTTGATAATTTTCTCTCTCAAGTCTTGCTGCCTTGCCGTAAGCCCAATGCTAAAATCTCGCAAAGAAGCACAATGGCTATGCACCCTGATAATACGACTTTCCGCAAAGATCTTGCTCAAGCCTTCCCAGCAGTCATTATCCAGCCCCAGAAGCGCGCATGCCTGATGAGCCGGCATGCCGAGGGACAACGCATTTTCTTTATGATATGCGGCCAATGCTTTACCTAATTTTTCTTCCAGTTCTGTAATCCGGCTTTTTATGACCCATTGTGAAGACCCGACCGGAATGATCATGCCGAGGCCTGTCTTTTCATCCGTGATCTCTTTTATTATTTGTCCGCTGCTATTTTGGATAAGCCGGGGCAGGTCGCTCCGGCATAAGACCGCCCGACTGCCCGCAATCAGTTCGCTAAGAAACGGATCATTATTTTCCACAGCTGTCCGCGCCGATTCAAGCCGTTGAATCTCCATGCGCATCTTCTTCTTCCGCGCATCAACGTCCGTCGTCAATACGGCTCCTCCGGCAACCGTCGCGGAGGGGGAAAGGGAGCGCAAAACAAACCTGTCTCCCGCGGCCAAGACAATGGGGTTCGCAAATTTGATTTGTATAAACCCCTTTTCCCCCGGTCCGAGCATATCCCGCGAGCCTGCCAATAAACCCGAGACAACTCTGTTGGATGTCCCGCAACAAAAACGCATTTCCTGGCGGCGCTTGATAGGTATCGTCTCATGCACATTCTGCACAGATAAAATTGCAGATAAAGTTTCGTGATATGCTCCGGGCGAGGCAAGGGTCATCCCGCGCCCGATATCAGGTAATTTTACCCCGCGTATGTTGATTGCCGAACATGTGTGCGCCTGGGCATCATTCGAATCAAAGCTATATTTCTGAATAGCGCGGCAAACCACGCTTTTCCGTCCGGGAAAAAGTTCCAGCTCATCTCGTATGGAGCACTTTCCGGCTAAAGGTATGCCGGTTACGACCGTTCCATATCCCGTTACAGAAAACATCCTCTCGATATTCATACGAAATGCCCGTGTCTCCGGGGGGCGCTTGATAGATCCCACCAGCCGATTGATCGTTTCTTTCACCTCGCCGATGCCTTCTCCCGTCGTGTTGGATTCCGGAATGATCGGAGCATCGGAGAATCCGTGTTTCGACAGTAAAGACGCCACGCTTTCTTTGATTTCCTGCTGCCGCTCCGGGGTAACCAAATCGATCTTCGTTATCACCGCCATCACCTGTGGGGTGCGTAATAAGCTTACAATCTTCAAGTGTTCGATTGTCTGCGGCATGATTCCGTCGTCAGCGGCAATGACAAGAACAAGAACGTCTATGGACGATGCGCCGGCAATCATGTTCCTTATGAAATCTTCATGCCCGGGGGCATCTATAATCCCGACCATGCGGGAACCCTCGAGTTTAAACGGCGCAAAACCTAAATCAATACTCATACCCCGTTTCTTCTCTTCGGGAAGACAATCCGTGTCCCAACCGGTGAGAAGTCTTACAAGCTCAGTTTTGCCATGGTCAACATGTCCGGCCGTCCCGACCATAACCGGCAATATTTCCATTTCACGCTTCTCGATGCCTGTCACGAATGAGCATCTTTCAATAGCAACCGTATACTTTCGGCAATTTCCTGTTCCTCTCCGTCAAACAGCGTACGCATATCGCAATATAGGGCATCCTCCTTAACCCGGCAAAATACCGAAGGGACGCCCAGCCGCAACTTTACCGACATTTCCTCTATGCCACCGAACCCCGAGAGCGCTTTATCAAGGCGAATGCGCACTACTTTTGTCGGAATACCTTCATCCGGAAGCGACCCGCTGCCAACATATGAGAGGTCATCAATGATTTCGGCGGACATGCCTTTCATCTCACCGATCAACCGCGTAAGCGTCCGGGCTCTGAGTTCCACCGTTTCAATCGGCATCAGGAGCATCCGGTAGAAAGGAAGCGCGGTTATGTGCGTACCGTTGACAAAATGCAAAAGTGTCGCCTCGAGAGCCGCAATCGTCAGTTTACAGACGCGAAACATTCTCGCGAAAGAATTCTTCCTGATTTGTTCGATGATCTTTCTTTTGCCGCAGATAATACCTGCCTGCGGTCCGCAGATAAGCTTGTCGCCGCTGAAACACATCACATCTGTTCCCGCCCGCACAGAATCGGCGACCAGCGGTTCATCGGTAATGCCGAAGCTTGAAAGGGGGATAAGCGCGCCGCTGCCAATATCGTCGATCACGGGGATACGGTACTTTTTTCCTAATTCGCACAGCTCTCTGATATCCGGCGTGCTCGCAAAACCGCGTATACGATAATTTGAGGTATGAACATGGAGAAGCGCCCCGGTATTGTCGTCAATCGCCCCTTCGTAATCGGGAAGATGCGTCCGGTTCGTCGTTCCCACGGCATGGAGAATGACGGAGCTCTTTGCCATGACATCGGGAATGCGAAATTCCCCTCCGATTTCGATGAGCTGTCCGCAGCTCAAGATCACCCGTTTGCCGGGGGCGATCGTATTGAGGACCAGCATGGTTGCCGCCGCATTGTTGTTGACAACCGTCGCAGCTTCGCAACCGGTCAGCTCCATCAACATCCGTTCTATTCTTTCTTCACGCAAAGAGCGCTTACCGGATGCAAGGTCCGCCTGCAGAACAGAATATGTTCCCATTCCGCTGAGCGCAAGAAGAGCTTCTTTACATAACGGGGAACGCCCCAACCCGGTATGAAGCAAGATCCCTGTCGCGTTAATGGCATAACGCCCTCTTGGAGAGGTAAAACGTATAAGACGCCGGCGCAATAGATCCGCCATATTTGCTGCGTCAGGGATTGTATTACTGCCGCCGCTGCGAATTTCTGTCCGGACCTCTTCGATGGCAAGGCGGAGTTCAGACTTCAGTATGCCTTCGCCAAAACGCTCCCAAAGCTCTTTAACGTCAGGGCTGTCCAGTAGTTCAGAAACGGATGGAATCCGTCTTAAAATCTCTGAAAATGGCGGAGGTGTATGGGAATCGAACCCACCCGGGACCTTGTCAGCCCCACAACAGTTTTGAAGACTGCGAGCGTCACCAGACACTGAACACCTCCCCTTGCTTACTTATTGGGTTTGAATCTGCCCTATGCAACTAATCGCACATTTTAATTATATCAAATGAGCCTCTTGCAAAAGTCCTTTTACGTCATTCCCGCGAAAGCGGGAATCCAGCATTTACAAGGATTTCTGGACCCCCGCCTTCGCGGGGGTGACAGATTCTGAGAGTTTTGCAGGAGCCTCAAATATTAGCTTATATGATGGCATAATCATCTTAACTCAGTTTTATTGTCAAGACCCATCTTTTGCTCACCTGTGATATTAATTCCTGCGCCATTCGCTATTATCGGTAACGAACCGATGACCTTTATGTGTTTGCAGTCGGTACATTCAAGGCATCTGATACAATCCCGTGCGTTAGGATCTTCATATATTCTAATGTCTTCCGGACATTTTTTCCTGCAAACATCGCATTTCGTACACCCATCATCCACTTCCAGCTTCATGATGCTTACCTTGTTAAAAAACGACCAGAACAATCCCATGGGGCAAATATATCGACAAAAAGGGCGTTTCGCGCTAACGAAAAGCCATAAGGCTATTCCCAGGATCATCAGCTTGACCGCAAAAAGGAAACCAACCGTTCCCGGTTCAATGGTCAGAACTCCGGTAGATGGGTTTACAGGATTCCACAACACCCATGGTATCCCTGCGGTTAGCGTCCCAACCGGGCATAGTTTAGAAAACCAGTGTTCGGTCGTAATAAAAGGAAGAACCACAATAAAAACGATAAATATAACATACGGCAAGAAGATAGTGTCCCTTGGCAGGGTTATCTTCACCGATTTTATCTTGTACAATACCTCCTGAAAAAGACCGACAGGACAAATCCACCCGCATACCAAACGACCGCACAAGAGTCCCACAATCATAAGCCCGCCAACAAGAAGGAAGGGAAAGCTGTGCGTTGTGCCCGCAGCATACTGCATAACGCCAAGGGGGCATGCAAATCCCGCTGTGGGACACGAATGGCAATACAGAAAAGGCAAACAGACGCTCTTAAGTACACCCTGATATATCCGACTCTCAAATATGACGGCGACATGCAGATTAGCCATTAACAAGCCAAATAATTGACTCGCTTTCCGGAAGGGACTTAATATGCTCATGGATGTGCCTTAATTATATTGTTCCTTAAATACACGTTTCGGCGTAACTCCTGACCGAAACACACGGTTTCAATCAGATCACTGAATTCCGACGCAATCGAGTCAGAGCGTGGCCGCAGTCTGATAAGCATCAAAAGGATCTCCGAGGAGAATGCCTGTTATAAAAAAGATCACGGCTACGATAAGCAGAAACCAGAACAATCTGGCATTTTTCTGCCACTCTGAAGTCCCTGAAGTATTAAGCTTATCCTTCATTTCCCGCCTCCGGATAATGAACCGGTATTTGTGTCTGTCGAAGCCGGAACCTGATTATTCGCCTGGTATTCGTCCAGCTCGACCTGAAACTGGCTGTCCCCAAGATTGAAGTTAACAATCACCGCTGCCGGAATAATGATGCAGGATAAAAAAAGAAGCCAAAAAATAAGAGCCAGGGTATTGTTCATGTTCTTCCCTCCGGCCATCGAGCCATTCAATATGTTCTTCAATGAACTGCCATCATGCAATGACATCGTCCCCTGTTGATTATACTTCTTTGCTCTGCCGCTATAATGGCAGCGCCAAAAGCTCCCGTCATCTGCGGGTTTTCGGCAACCCGGATAGAATGATTCAATACTCTCGAAAGCGCGTTTTTCATTCCCGGAATAAGAGCAACCCCTCCGGTGAAAACAAGGGGACTTTTCATCCTGGCCGCAGCCATTGCTCCAATGCGTTTGGCGATAGAATCCTGAACTCCGGCAACGATGTTTTCGGGAGATTCTCCCGAAGCAAGAAGTCCGACAATCTCAGCTTCCGCGAAAACAACGCACATACTGCTGATGGCCGCCGGCTGGTCTGCCTTTTCAGCGCTTTGGCCGAGGTCTTCCAGTTTCATTTCAAGGCGTTCGGCAACGATCTCCAGGAAGCGCCCTGTCCCTGCCGCGCAGCGGTCATTCATTTCGAAATCGTGAACAATGCCGTTTTGATCCAGACGGATCAGTTTACTGTCCTGACCACCGATATCAATGATCGTACGGACATTCGGAGTCTGCTGTTTAACACCATAAGCCTGACACGTAATCTCCGTTACCGTCGTGTCCGCCCAGTCTAACGCGTTTCTCCCATAACCTGTCGCAACAATATGACCGATATCTTTTCTTTCTACACCCGACTCATAAAGCACTTTATGAAACAGCTCTTGGGCAAGGGCAGTCTGCCTGACGCCCTGATCGTATATTCCCGATGCGACAATGCGCCTATCTTCATCATTTATCAGGGCAACTTTTATTGTCCTCGAACCCGCGTCCACTCCGGCAAAATACATCGTCTACTTCCTCTTCCTTCGTTCCTCCGGTTCCACCGAAGCTTTCAGCGCTCATTTATTGAATACCTTCCTGCCTTTTACCGTCTCATAAAGAGACTGTACCCGAAGGGCAATACGCTCCGAGTCGGATGGCGAAAAGTCGGTCTCTAGGCGAAGATAGGACAGATCTAATTCTTCTTCCGCCAGTCTTTTCACCCAGGATGATTCCACATCATATGTAAGGCACGCCTGCCATATAAGTTCTATTACGCACTCAACCCGGTATTCTCCGGCGAGTGCCCGTAGCTGGTCAATACGCCCATGATTTCGCGTCATCACCGAACACGGCAGATGAAAATATCTTTCCGCCAGCGCATGAACAGGATCCTCGGCTGTTTCATCCACGTCCTCCTGCACAGGCTTAAGACCGGTACAGTTCTCCTGACATACGACCAGTCCGCCGCTGTCCTCAATGATATCCATTACGCGTTCGGCCCCATGGGGAAGAGGAACACCGGTCAGCATTACCCGCACACGCGATTCTGCCGAAGGGTTTATCGTGCGCCCATTGAGCACTATGAGGGCTTTCTCATATTGCTCAAGATCACCGGGAACAGCGGAGATAAGACTTTTCATCTCCAGAAGTTCCCGTCCTGTTAACGGCGGATTATCTGACTTCATGAGAGCTGCCAATTCTCTTTTAAGTTTTCGTTCCCGGTTCATGACAAGAATGGCATCTCTCAGTTTTTTCTCGGTAATAATCGTTGAAAATTGCTTTTCCAGAGCGCCTTTCAACTTATGCAACTCGGCCTCCCAGTGCTTAAACGCATCCCTGTCATCGGGTTTCTGCGGAAGCTCCAGCACATGCATCGGGTGCTTTTCCGCCAAAAACTCGTACATTTTCTTTTTCCCGTCGCATGTCGTTTCCGCAACGAGCAATTCGGACATTTCAAGAAAAGGATTTTCTTTTTCAAGACTGTAACCGAAGGTTGATTTGATAATTGGACAGAGATTGGAGGGCAAGACTTTTCCCGCCGATTGAGCCATCTCGGCGGATCCACCACAGAGACAGACCGGCACTCCGTCGGCAGCCATGATGATCTCACGCGGTGTATATTCACACAGAATGCCGACTATCTTTGCACCTTCCTTTTTCCGGGCATCTGCATAATCCAGACAATTTTCCACTTGCGCCTGAAAATAGGTAATCGGGCAATCTGATGTTGCCTTTCCCTCCGCACTATTTTTTCCCAAGCTGCACGCAACTTTCACATCCGCGCAAGGATCGGATATTTTATCAGTATTTCCTTTGTTGCAACATTCTGTCATTTAAAAAAGCCTCCCAAGACGCACTCTTTTTCATTTACCTTTTCTCTTGTCAAGAAATACATTGTAGACCATCTTAACCGGTGCGCCGCCAATGACTATGGCGCACCACGCGGCCTCATCAAGCTCTTCCTTGGTAATTCCCATTCCCAAGGCTTTCTCATAATGCCCATCAAGACAATCTTCGCATCGTTGGAGCACCACAAGGGCAAAAAGAATAAGCTCCTTTGTGCGCTTGTCAATTTTGCCTGAAGCGCTGACGAAAGTGATAAGCTCACCAAACGCCCTCACAGACGCAGGCCCCGTAGATGATAGACCGGTTTCGTTTATTCCATACCCGTGGTCATCAGCAGCACAGCAACACGTTTCTTTTTCCGATGAACGAACCGGCGCTTCTTTCTCTTTTTCTAATTCCATTCTCTCCCCTTTAACTTTTGATCCTATCAGCTCAATGCCCCCATTTTCACCCTGGATAATTTCTCCTATTGTTGCCCAATCGACACCGCGCGAGGTCAATTCATCCGTGAGCAGCTTATGCCTGTTTTCAGATACAGCAATGAGCAACCCGCCTGACGTCTCGGAACTGAAACCCAGGTATCTGTATTCTTCGGCAACATCATCCGCGACGACAAGATCTGTTCCGACAAATTCCGCATTTCGCTCATTTGCGCCGGGGATGATGCCGTCATGTAAGAGTTCCAGCACACCCTCAAAAATCGGCAACGCATCAGCGTATATACGGGCCGTTGTTCCTGAGCGACGCATCATGCGCGTCAAATGCCCGTACAAACCAAAGCCGGTGATGTCCGTACATGCCGAGACACCGACTTTTATCATCGCTTTGGAGGCATCTTTATTTAACACCATCATGGAGCGTTCAGCCGCATCGAGGCCGTTTTTATTTGCCCGGCCGATCTGATTCGCAAAATTCAAAACGCCGACACCCAGAGGTTTGGTGAGAACGAGCACATCGCCGACCCTGGCAGTCTCAAGTGCTACGGCTTTTCCGGCATCAATTGTGCCCGTAATGGCAAAACCAAGCTTGATCTCCTCGTCCTTGATACTATGCCCGCCAATAAGAGCACATTGTGCTTTTTGCAGCACCTCCATGGCGCCTTTCAGCATCAGGTACATAATTTCCTTGTCACAGGTTTCCGAAGGAAACGCCAAGACGCTCAATGCGGTTCGCGGAACCCCTCCCATCGCATAAATATCCGAAAGACAGTTACAGGCACATATTTTGCCGAACGTATAAGGATCATCAACGCATGGTGTAAAAACGTCTACGGTCTGAACGAGGGTCGTATGATCGTCAATTTTGTATATTGCGGCGTCGTCACCGGCAGCTAGTCCTGAAATAACGGCCGGGTCATCCACCTGAGGCAATCTGGACAGAAGATCCTCAAGATCAGCGGCAGGGATCTTTGACGCACAGCCGGCATTATGAACAAGCTCGGTAAGTTTTATCTTGGAAACATCATTTGGATCGGGGCGTTCGCCTGCGCAGAGACAAATACCGCGGCTTTTGAATATACCGCACGGGCATTGACGCTTGGGATCACAGATACAGTGGCCGAGTTTTTTTGATCGCTGCATTATACGACTACGCTTGGCAGCATCTATTATCGTCATATTTTATATCCGCCCCCCTTTTTTGACTGCTGAAATATGATGATCTCGTAAAAAGTCTCTTGGATCGTCACCCCGGCGAAAGCCGGGGTCCAGAACAACTTGAAATAACTGGATTCCGGCTTTCGCCGGAATGACGGAAAAACCCACTTTTTGACTTTCTACGAGATCATCAAATATGCGTTATAGATCTATTCCTCCATTGCTTTTTCTTCCTTCATGCCTGCTTATCCCTCTGCAACATTTTTCCTTTTTTAAATTGTACTTCGTAATAATCTTTTAGTCCAGTTTTGAATTTCATTGCTCCATTTCAGACGCCCTGAGCATTGCATGGTCGCCCATGATTCCCTCCTGCAGCCTAACAGCCTATCCACCTGAGCCGTCACAAATCCGGTTAAATTACTTGACTTCGCCAAGAATGGCTTTTTCCTCGCAGTTATCCGCACACTCACCGCAGTCCGTGCATTTGCTGGCATCAATTACATACTTGTCCTTGCCTTCACTGATGGCCCCCGCCGGGCAGATGTCCTCGCAGTTTCCACAAGAAATACAATCATCCGTAATTTTATGCGCCATATCGTCCTTCTCCTTCGTTTATGGTTATTTTGGAGCCACGGTTGCGCCCCAGTTTGTTTTACGCTTCTGCCACCACTTCCTTGATCTCCGGAAGACGTCCCATATCCTTGCTGATCATCTTCCCACTTTTCCCTATCATCCCGTCAACTGAACAAAAGTCCCGTGGCATGCCGTTTCCCTCGATAACCAAAGCCGCCGGCTCCGGTCATGATTTAAGGTCTGGCTGCTCAGACGACTCCCCGCGCATAAGGTGTCGGTGTTATCTGATTTTGAGCAATGCTATCCTTGACCGTAATAAACAAGGGATCTCCCGCACGAATAACGTCGAGGAGAAATCCTTTTTTTGTATCTGCCGTCTTCGACAGGCTGATAAATGAATAGATGTCCGTTACCGGAGTATTATTCATCCCCGTAATGATATCTCCCTGTTTGACACCGGCAGACCCAAGCAAACCTAATGACTCAGCGACATAGACACCGGCCTTACCGGTACCGGGGGGTAACGGGATTATTTCCGCACCCAGCCAGGTAAATTCCGTCGGCTGTTTGATCGCAGTTCCTGCCACCGCCTGTGCGGCCCCTCCCGGCGCCATTTTGACTTTGACCGTTCTCCTGACGCCAAACCGCAAAAGCACCACGTCCATACTGGACCCGCCTTTTGTCCCCAGAATCGTCATGAAACTGTTGCTGTCCAGAATTTTCCTGCCGTCCACCCTGATAATGACATCGCCCCTCTGCAGACCTGCCGCATCAGCAGGCATGCCCGGAGTGACGCCGGTGACAAAGACGCCGCCGGGGCGCATCATATTGTTCTGCCTCGCCATTACAGCATCGACATCTGAAACGGTAAGGCCCAGGGGAAGATTATTGGGGCCGGCAACCGGATAACACGGTCCAGTGTTCCATCGCGCTCCCCAAACCTGATTCGGCCCCTGCCCCGGAGCAGCGGGGAGAACACGCCCGGGCATCAAGAAGTTCGGCACAAATCCCGGCGAACGAAACTGCGGATGACAGTCGGTACACGTCCCCCGGTAGTTGTGCGGCGGGATAAGGGTCTGCCCGTCAGGCAACCGGTAGGCATTGCCTACCTGCCTGCCAGTTCTACTCCAGGCGGCAAGCTGGCCATTGGCTACAGGGGGCGCTTGGTTTTGGAAATCGACAACGCCGCCGGTAAGCTCCAATGACCGGTTGATGGGAACCGCAAAACTGAGGCCGGAAAATGCCCCATCCGGGGAATAGATTGCCGTATTAATCGCGATAACATCACCCTTCGCATTGATCAGCGGACCGCCACTGCTTCCCTTGTTAATGGAAGAATCCGTCTGGATCAGGTTTTCATAAACCATCCCGCCGATATTGAGGGTCCTGTTCCGGCTGCTGATGATGCCGGAGGTGACCGACTGCTCAAAGCCAAAGGGGCTGCCTATGGAAATAACCACATCGCCCGTTCTTATCGCATTGGAATCTCCCAGGCTTGCATGGGGGAAAGGCCCATCCCCTTGTATCCGCAAAAGGACCAGATCGGAAGCTCGATCTCCCTTAACGATCTTGAGCGGGTATTCCAGCGCTCCCGCCGGGCTGTAAACCGTGGCCTTCAGGGAAGATGCCCCGTCTACGACATGCAGGCTGCTCAGCGTATACCCCCGGGGATCGATGATCACGCCGGAGCCTATTCTGGCGTAATTGGCGATAGGCCCTCCGGCATTGGCTTTTTGATCCTGGATTACGGCGTCAATACTGATGACCGCCGGTCTTACGCTTTCAATAATGCTATGGTACGAAGTTTGAAGCGATCTCGCGGACCCAGGCACGGCGGCCGTGTTCAATGCCGACGGATCCGCGCGTCCGCCCATATTAGTGCGATCCTTGAAAAACCGCCCGAAATACCCCCCCCTCTTCTGCGCCTCATAGATCATCCAGCCGAGGGTAATTATGGCCATCACCACCAGCGCCAATATCCACGGCTTGAAGTTACTCGGACAACGCTCTACAGGCGTTTGAGCGGTTTTCCCCATATCCTCAGATATTTTTTCCTGCCCCATAATCGCTCCTATTCGTCTTTTTTCTTTGTTGCCGGCTCCGTTGCCCCCGCCTTGTTGCTTTTCCCTGCGAGATTTGCTCTAAGTCCCGTGTTCTTTATGCCGGCCAGCAGGG
>Ga0315295_10003450_pt1 | contig 13480 bp, 11 predicted proteins | sample YL17G14_0_MG_FD_204453 | JGI IMG/M metagenome (GOLD analysis project Ga0315295, IMG submission 204453) | Sediment microbial communities from Yellowstone Lake, YNP, Wyoming, USA - YL17G14_0 | ecosystem: Environmental > Aquatic > Freshwater > Lake > Sediment | place: USA: Wyoming | collected... | reverse complement strand
CGGTGTTTACCCCCGCCTCCTCCAATCCCAACCCCTCGCTCACTGCCCGCCGGCCCGTGCACGCCAACGCCGCGCTCGCCTCCACCTCCCCTACTCCCGAAAGTCGCGCCCGCACCCCTCCCTCCCCGGCCTCCAACGCCTCCACCGCCGTCCCCACGTGCACCGCCACGCCCCGCCTCTCGAACAGCCGCCGCAACGCCGCCGATATGTCCTTGTCCCCCGTCGGCAGCAGCCGCTCCCGCATCTCCACCAACGCCACCTTCACCCCCAACTCGCTCAGCATCGTCGCAAACTCGCACCCGATGTACCCCCCCCCGATAATCAGCATCGACTCCGGCAGCTCCCGCAGCTCCAACGCCTCATCCGACGTCAGCACCCTCCGCCGGTCCGCCCCAAACGCCGCCGGCACGCTCGGCTCGCTCCCCGTCGCCACCACGATCGCCTCCGTCCTCAGCGTCCTCTCCCCGCCCGCGTTCAACGCCACCACCACGTGCTCGCGATCCGGCAACCGCCCCTTCCCCGCCACCACCTCCACCTGCGCCTCTTTCAGAAGGCCCTCCACTCCCGCCCGCAGCCGGCGCACCACCCCGTCCTTCCGCTTCTGCATCGCCGCCCAATCCACGCTCCACCCCGACACCTTCACCCCGTGCTCCGCCGCGCCCGCCATCGCCGCCGCCAACGCGCTGCTGTGCAGCAACGCCTTCGTTGGTATGCACCCACGGTTCAGGCACGTGCCTCCCGCCTCGCGGTTCTCCACCACCGCCACCCGCCGCCCCGCCCGCCCCAACTGCACCGCCGCCACGTACCCCCCCGGCCCCGCCCCGATCACCACCGCCTCGTACCTCTCCGCCATCACCGTCCTCCCGCCCCGCCCCACGCGCCCGACGCCTGAACTGCAACCGCCGCCCGGCTCTCCCGCCGCCACACTGCCAGCTTATCGCCCCTCTCCCCACCTCGCAACGACTAATCCCCCGCCTCCCTCCCCTGAATAGCAAAGGGGCAGGGACGCGCCTCCTGAGTGGTCCCTGCCCCGTATCGGTCGCCGGCAAACGCCCCTCCGACGCTTCCCGGCCGCCGCAATTGTCCCCACGCTCAATCCGCCAGCGACAGCAGAATCTCCGAATTCGCCCCCTCGATCTCCACCATCCCCATCACCTCCCCGATCCGCTCCGCGCTCAAACCTAGCTCCTCCCGCACCTGAGGATCGTACGTCGGACTATGGTTCCCGCTCTCCCCCAGACCTTCGTTGTGGCAAATGTAGTCCGCCATGTGCACCAGCTTCACCAGCCCCTGCAACTGCCTCTCCGGGCAACTCAACGGCTCATGATGCCACCGCACCACCGCCTGTATCCCCGGCTCGATCCGCCACCGGCTCGCCAGCCACGCCCCCGCCTCGTCGTGACCCATCCCCAGCAGCCGCTTCTCCTCTTTCAGCACCGGCAGGTCCGCTTCCCGCGCGCCCCGTATCGCCTGGTGAAACTCCGCGTTCGCGTACCGCTCGAACAGAATCTTGCCCATGTCGTGTACGATCCCCGCCAGGTGCGCCGCGTCCCGCGTGATCGGCTGCTCCAGCGATTCCGCGCAATAGTCGTGCAGCACCGACGCCACGATCCCCACGCTCACCGAGTGCCGCCAGAACTCCCGCCGGTCAAACGCCGGCTGCTGCACCCGCCCGAACGCCTTGAACACGCTCGTGCTCAACGCAATGTTCGCCACCGCCAGGAATCCCAGCCGCGCAATCGCCGGCTGCAGGTCCGTGATCTCCAAACCGTGCCGCGGCGTGTAAAATACCGAATTCACCACCTTCAAAACCCGCGCCGCTATCGCCGGATCGTCCTGGATGATCCGCGCCACGTCCCACGCGCTGCTCCGCGGATCGTCCACCACCCTCTCCAAGCGCACCGCCACCTCCGGCAGCGTCGGCAGGTCTTCCGCCTGCTCGAAAACCATCATCAATTCATAAGGATCGCGCCTCCCCGCCGACTGCATCGTGCTGGTTGGCCTGTCGCTCATGACTCTCATCTCCCGTCCGCCCCGCCGCCGGCAATGTTCCTACCCCGCCGCCTCCTCTGGCCCAGGGCATCCCCCGCTGCCTCATCGTCGCTATCGACCCTTTCTCCCGCCCTCTTTGGCCCAAAACCGCCTCCCGCCACGCTCCTGACCCGCCCCCTCCCCTGCCCAACCAGCGCCCCAGAACCCCCTGCCTCTCCCTCAACCACCGCGCCCCGGCGCGTCCCATAAACCCCCCTCCAGCCCCTTGCCCAATCGCCCCGCCGCCTTTAGCATGGCCACGAGAACGCCGCCGGCCCCCTTGGCCGCCCGCCGCCGCGGAAGGATTATTCTGTTAGGGACTCTCAGTGTGGCAAGGCCCCGCATCGGAGTCCTCAACTGACGGGTAAGGCAGACCAGCAATGCAGCGCACCGGGATGGTCAGGATTGGTATGGGGTTGGCGTTTGCGTTGGCGATCAGCCTGGCCGGGGCGCGGGCCCAGGACGCGCACCCCGCGGGCGAGCCGAATCAGCCCGCTCACACCCTGCAATTCAGCGGCAACGTGCTCGACCCCCAGGACAAACCCGTCGCCGGCGCCGCCGTCACGATGTACCGGCTGGGCCTTGATCGGGAGGCGACGTGGGCTAGCGTCCTCGGCAAGACACAAGTAACCACGTCGGAGGATGGCGCCTTTAGCTTTACCACCCAGCCATCGGCGGCCGGGTCGCGGCAGTTCCAGGTGGGCATGATTGTCGCCCAAAAGCCAGGCTTGGCCTTGGGTTGCATCACCTGGAATCAACGCCCCGGCCGGGCGGATTACCAGCTCCAGATCAAGCTGGACACGCCGGAAATCCTGGCCGGCGCCGTCGTCGATGAGCAGGGCGCACCTATCCCCGACGCCGAGGTCCGCGTCGCCTACTTCCTGGTTGGCCAACCGACCCCGGAGCCGAGTTACTACTTCGTGGGCGTGGATGGCGTGGACCTCCTGACCGTCCGCACGGACGCGCAGGGACGCTTCCGCCTTGAGGACCTTCCCGCTCCCGCCCGGGCGGAGTTGCTGGCCAAAAAACCGGGGCGCGCTACGGTATGTACCCTTCACCTAACGAGTGCCAGTTGGCAATCGCTCACGTTCCAGGCCGGCCGGACCGACATCAAGCTCACCCTGCCCCTCGAGGCGCGGGTGGCAGGCCAGGTCGTTGCCGCCTCCGACGGCCGGCCCCTCAGCGGCGTCCGTCTGATCGTGCACAAGGCTGACGCCCTGCCCTTCCCGCTGCCGCAGAAGATCGTCTCCGACACGGACGGCTCGTTTAGCGCCGGGGCGCTCGAGGCCGGCGATTACCTCGTGAAACTGCCCCCGGCCGGAGCGGACTTGCCCGAGTGGGTGGCCCAGGACGTTCCGGTGACCGTCCAGGCCGGACAGACCACCCGCGACGTCAAAGTCGAACTGTCCAAAGGCGGTGTTCTGGAAGTGACGCTCACCGACGCCGAGAACCAGCCGGTGCCCGGGGCTTCCGTGCTTGCCTATAGCGATACGGGCGGCACAACGCTTACGGTCGTCAGCGGCCAGGACGGCAGGGCACGGCTGCGCTTGCTGCCCGGTAGCTACCGCGTCGTCGCCATGCACAAGGGGGGATACGCCTCGTGGACGCGGGAGGGCGTTGTCGCGATTGATGACCGCCGGACGACGCGAATCACGGCGGTCTTGCAGCGCCTGCCGAAATTGCGCGGCATCGTCCGCGACGAGGCCGGCCTGTCCGTCGAGGGCGCCGACGTGGTCGTCCTCTCCGGTCAGCAATCCACGGCCGCCACCGACAAACAGGGTAGGTTCGAAGTGAACTGGAACCCCGCCGGACTTGGCGGGCAGCAGACTCCCTGTTATCTCATCGCGCGCCACGAAAAACGCAACCTGGCCGCCGTCGTCGAGATCAAGGAGGAAACCAAAAACCTCGACGTCAACCTCCTCCCCGCCCTGACCATCCGCGGCAACGTCCTGGACCCCAACGGCAAGCCCGTCGCCGACGCCAAGGTGAGGGTAATGCTCCGGACGGACAACTGGGCGGTAATCATCAGCGCAGGTCGCCTGACCGCCAATGACGCCGGGGAGTTTGTCGTGTCGGCTTTGCCGCCGCAGTACAAGTATGACGTGAATGTCGAAGCCGAGGGCTACGGCGCCGCCCACCGGCAAATCGACGCGGACCAGGCCGTTCACCAAACCCTGCCTCTGGGCGACCTGACGCTTCGGCCCGCCAACCTCGCCCTCTCCGGCGTTGTCGTCGATGACCAGGATAAGCCTGTCGCCCAGGCACGGGTTTTCTACAACTACGCTGACGGCGAGCCCAGTCTGAACCGCGAGATCGTCACGGACAGCGCCGGAAAGTTCCGCATCGAGAAGGTCTGCGCCGGCGAAATACGCCTTTCCGCACAGACAAAGGGTGAAGCACGCCTCCTCGGCCAGGTCCAAACCGAGGGCGGCGCAACGGACGTCAAAATTGTCCTGCAAGAAGAGCGCCAATTCCCGACCGCCTCCCAGCCTCGGCAGGTCAACCCGCCTGTCTCGCTCGTCGGCAAGCCGTTGCCGCTCTTGGCGACCCTGGGCGTAACTCTCGATCCGAATCTCCTCCAGGGCAAGACCCTGCTGATCTGCTTCTTCGACATGAACCAGCGCCCCAGCCGGCACGCCCTCACGCAACTGAATCAACGGGCCAAAGGACTGGCCGATCGCGGCGTCGTCCTCGTGGCCATCCAGACCGCCAAGGTCCCCCAAGCCGACCTGGCGGCCTGGGCCAAACAGGCCAATATCGCCTTCCCGGTCGGCATGGTCGCCGCTGACGAAACGACGACCCTGCAAAGCTGGGGCGTCCGCGCCCTCCCCTGGCTGATCTTGACGGATAAGCGGCACGTCGTCCGCACCGAGGGCCTCACCCTGGACGATCTGGAGAAATAAAGGGGTCAGGTACCTTTTTCTTGAGGAAATAAAGGGGTCAGGCACGAATGGCGCTGCCGTGGCAAATGCCGTCGTTTGGCGCCAACCGCAACCGTCCGCAGGGCCGCTGATTCAATGTCTGCGGCCTGCGTTTCTTCTTGTTTGGCGTCGGCCCGGATTCTATAATGCCCCTGGCCATCCTTGGCCGATGATTTTTATGGCCCTCCTGGGCTGGGTTGCCCAAACCAAAGCCAGGGAGGGCTTTGTCAGGGGTATGCTACAGACGGCGGGAAGCAGCCGCAAGAATCCCTTTGCTCTCGTCGCCGATCCTTTCCTTCAGGATAGCGCTTTGCCTTTTACGCAGGTCTTGACGGCCGAGGCCATCGAGCAGACCTTCGCCCAGAACCAGGCGTTGTTTGGACAGCGGGACATCTTTTCCACCCCAGTGGTGCTGTGGGCGTTCCTGGCCCAGGTGTTGCGGGACGGTAAGGGCGCCGCCTGCGCCGCGGCCGTCGCCGACATTGCCGTTTACCTGCAGCAGACCGGCCAGCGCGTGCCCTCAAACGCCGCCGACGCCGCTACCCGCTGATGACCAGCGCGCGACAAGAACTGAGGCAGAATCTATGCACGACATAAATCACAACACAAACGACTACTTACGCACGGCAGTGCCATTCCTATCTTGCGCCTCACCGGTTGCATTCGTTAACCCCGCTTCGCCCGGCGAACGCACGATTCTATACTCACTCCACATGACCGATCTCCAGCCAATGCGCGGCCAGGACGGCGAAATCCGGCAAATTGACGATGTCATCGCCATTCGTGGCCCCCGCCCGCTCATAATGAACCAACTGCCACCAATCATTCAAGTGATGCAAGGAACTGCCGTTATCAATCCCATCACCGCCAAACAGCCAGAGGTTCCCGCTGCCATCGATCCGCGAAATACTATCATAGCACGCCCCCGGCACATTGTCCAGGCCCGGGGTTCCCTTGGTCCCATAGAAGCCCGCCTGGTCAACCTGCATATTTCACGTTCGGTGCCGCCAAGGGCGCATCTGGTGACGGGTGCGTCGGCAGCCGTGTTTGACAGCCAGAACCACCCCATCGGCGCAAAATACCCCCTCACCCCCACGGGCTGGCGCCAGGTTGTCGAGGGGCTATGGTGCCGGCAGCGTATTGCCGCTCCATTCCTGCAGGTGCCTGAGGATCGTGCGAAGGACCTCTTGCCACGGATATCCGCTGGCCAGGTGAACCACCACGCGGCGAACCGACCGTACCACGCGGCCGCCGATCTTGAGCAGCTTGAGCCGGAGCGTGCCGACCTGAGCCCCGGCCAGTTCCGTCCCTGCCAGCCCCACGCGCCGCAGCGTTTCCACCAGCACGTCCGCCGCCGCCCAGAGCAGCACGCGGCACTGGTTGGCCAGGGAGTCATGACAGCTCGTGCGGTCGGCGAACAGCCCCAGTTGCTGTTCCTTGATGCGGTTCTCCGCTTCGCCGCGCTGGCAATAGACCCGCTCGTACAGGTCCTGCGGCTCGCCGGGCAGGTTCGTCACGATGAACCGATGGTTCTCGCCCTGCCCGCAGTGCTCCGCCTTGGCGATCACACCAGCGCAGCAGCCGCCAGCGGCAAAAGCCGCTGTGGATGACCCGTGGTTGAAAGCGGGGATCGTGGATGGCTCGGTTCAGCGCGTCGATCAAGCCCATCTTGTGATCGACCTCCCGGAGCAAGGCCAGTCCGCCGTCGCTGGTCAGCTCGCCGCCCGCAAAATCGACCACGATCTTTTTGCCCTGAAGGCTGGAAATCAGCAGGCGTTGTTTGTTACACTGTGTCGTTGAAATGGCCTTTCAACTTGAGGACTAATATTGCCACAAGTCCTTGTATATCAAATTGTTAGGCCATTTTCCATGGGAAAACCACGCTTTCAGCGTGAAATATGCGGGCTAGGGCACAATGGGTCCGCATGGATTTGACTTGTACCGCGTAGCATAGGAGCATGGCCGTGCTGAATAAAACGACACGCCTCAGCGTCACTCAGCAGGACTTGGGCCGGGTTAAGGCCGACCTGTTGGTCGTGGGACTCTTCCAGTCCGCCCCCAAAATCCCCAAAAACCTGCTCAACCTCAACCAAATCAGTGGAAACCTGATCCAAAACCTCCTCAACCTCCGCGATTTTCAGGGAAAATTACACGAAAATTCCCTCCTCTACCCCCAAAAACCATCATTTCCTCGCCTCATGCTGATAGGCTTGGGAGAAGAAAAGTCCTTGCAGCTCAACCACTTACGCCAAACCGCCGCCCTCGCCGTCCGCGCCGCCGAAAAGCTCGCCGCCCCACGCGTCGCCCTCGCCCTCCACGCGCCGCTGGGCGAGTCCGGCTGGGGTGGGCAGTGGGAGCGGGTCGGGCAGGCAATCGCGGAGGGGGCGATCGTGGGGCGGTACGACTATCAAGAGTTTCTGTCGCCGCCGAAGGATAGGAAGCGGGTCGTAGAGGGGATGGAAGTGCTGCTGATCGACAGGCGTTCCGGGGTAGCCAGCAAGTTGGCGGCGGGAGTGCGGGTCGGGAGGGTGCTGGGGGAGGCGCAGAATCGGGCGCGAGCGATCGACAACCGGCCGGGCAATGAGATCAACCCAGCGGAGCTGGGGCGGCAGGCCCAAAGGCTGGCGCGGCGGTATGGTTTGCGGTGCCGGGTGTATGATGAGCGGCGGCTGGCCCAGATGGGGATGAATGCGTTGTTGGCGGTGGGTTCGGGTTCGGCGGCCAAGCCGCGGCTGATCGAGTTGGAGTACCGGGGTCGGCGCGGCCGGGGGGGGCGGGGGCGCCGGCCGGACGTGGTGCTGGTGGGCAAGGCGATCACGTTCGACAGCGGGGGGATCAGCATCAAACCCTCACAGAACATGGAGACGATGAAGTACGACAAATCGGGCGGGTGCGACGTGCTGGGGGTATTGACGGGGCTGGCGGAGCTGCGCTTGCCGCTGGACGTGGCGGGGCTGATACCGGCGGCGGAGAACCTGCCGTCGGGAACGAGCTATCGGCCGGGGGACATTGTGCGGACGTACGGGGGCAAGACGGTGGAGATTCAGAACACGGACGCGGAGGGTCGGCTGATCCTGTGCGACGCCTTGGCGTACGCGGCGGCCAAGAGGCCGGGGGCGATTGTGGACCTGGCGACGCTGACGGGGGCGTGCGCGGTGGCGTTGGGGGAGCATCACGCGGGGCTGTTCGGCAACCGGGAGGATTTGCGGAAGGAGTTGGAGGAGGCGGCGGCGCGGAGCGGGGAGGCGGTGTGGGCGATGCCGAGCGGGTCGGAGTACCTGGAGCAGATGAAGAGCAAGATGGCGGACTTGAAGAACACCGGGGGGCGCGAGGGGGGGGCGTGTACGGCGGCGGCGTTTTTGCAGGAGTTCGTGGGGCAGGCGGCGTGGGCGCATCTGGACATAGCGGCGGTGGCGGACAGCGACAAGGAGAAACCGTACCGCGGGGTGGGGGCGACGGGGTTCGGCGTGCGGCTGATCCTGGAATGGCTGCGGGCACGGCGAAAAAGAGCACAGGGGGAATGATCCAGGAGAGAAAAGGGGTCAGGCGCGGGCTGACGGGCGACGAGGGGCGAGGTACAATGGGCGGCGCGGGCGGGAGTGCAGGTCGAAGAGGAAAGGACGCCGGTAGTGGCGAAGAGACAGGGTGAGGTGTTGTTTCGGGAGTTGGATGGGGCGCGGTATGGGGAGAACCACCGGCGGCGGAGGTTGTTTCTGCCGAAGTATCTGGAGCACACGGCGGACGACGAACGGTTGCGGGGGAAGGCGGCGGACAAGGCGTACGAGATTGTTCTGCGGTGGGCGGAGCTGGAGACGAGCGGGAAGCTGGGGCGGCGGAAGGAGACAGAGCTGGAGGGGGAGTTTCTGACGGAGGTGTTCGGGGAGGCGCTGGGGTACCGGCTGTTTCGCGAGAACGAGAGCCAGTGGGAGGTGCAGGCAAAGTACGCGGTGAACGGGAAGGAGGCGGACGGGGCGATCGGGGAGTTCAGGGCTGGGGGGCAGGGGCGGGCACGGGCGGTGATCGAGCTGAAAGGTCCGCGGGTGAATCTGGACCGGGACCGGTTCGACGGGCGGACGCCGGTGCAGCAGTTGTGGGATTATCTCAATGGGTTGCCGGAGTGTCCGTGGGGGATTCTCTCGAACTACGTCAGCCTGCGGCTCTACCACCGCAAGCACACGCCGCGGGCGTATGAGCTGTTTACGCTGCACGACCTGCGGAAGCGCAAGACGTTCGAGCAGTTCTACTGCGTGCTGGAGCGAGGAGGTCTGTTGCCGGCGGGTCTGGGGCAGGCGCCGCGGGCGGAGGCGTTGCTGGAGCGGACGTTGGAGCGGCAGGCGGCGGTGGGGGACGAGCTATACAAGAGCTATCACGAGAATCGGGTGCGGCTGATCGACCACTTATGCCGCACGCGGGGGATGGGGCTGGAGAAGAGCATTGGGGTGGCGCAGAAGCTGCTGGATCGGATCGTGTTCGTGGCGTTTTGCGAGGACCGGGGGCTGCTGCCGGAGAGGTCGATCGCGCGGGCGCACGAGAAGGTAGCGCCGTTTCACCGGGTGACGAATCCGCGATGGCAGAACTTTCGGGATTTGTTCCGGAGCATCGACAAGGGCGACGAGGCGCACGGGATCGAGCCGTTCAACGGGGGGCTGTTTCGGGAGGACCCGGAGGTTGACGATCTGGAGCTGGAGGACGACTGGACGAGTTTCTTCGCAAGCGTGGGTCGGTATGATTTTCGGGATGAGGTGAACGTCGAGATTCTGGGGCATCTGTTCGAGCGGTCGGTTCACGATATCGAGCGGATCCGGGTGGGGGGATTCTTCGAGCGGGGCGAGGAGGCGGAGGGGGGCGCGCGGATGGGGCGGTCGGCGGAGCGAAAGCGGGGAGGGATTTACTACACGCCGAAGGAGTTCACGGAATTCATCGTGGAAAGCACGGTGAAGAAGGCGGTCGAGGAGCGGATGGCGCAAGTGGCGGCCGAGAGAGGGGTGGAAGCGGAGGAGATCGGGGCGGGCAAGCCGAGCCGGGAGCGGGCGGCGTTCTGGCGGGCGTGCGTGGAAGCGGTGCGGGGGATCAAGGTGGTGGATCCGGCGTGCGGCAGCGGGGCGTTTCTGATGCAGGCGTACGAGGTGTTGGAGGATGCGTACCTGGACATCGTGGGGCACCTGGTGTATCACGAGGGGGAGGAGGCGGAAGATCTGCGGGGGCAGATCGGGCGGTGGATCCTGGGGGACAATCTTTACGGGGTGGATTTGTCGGCGGAGGCGGTGGAGATCACGCAGTTGGCGTTGTGGATTCGCTCGGCGCGGCAGGGGCAAACGCTGGCGGATTTGTCGGGGAACATCGTGCGGGGGAACAGCCTGGTGGGCGACAAGGCGGTGGACGAAAGGGCGTTGGATTGGCAGGCGAAGTTCGCGGGGGTGTTGGGGCGGGGCGAGGGCGGGTTTGACTGCGTGATCGGCAACCCGCCCTGGGAACGAATGAAGGTGCAGGAGCGGGAGTTTTTCGACGTGGTGGCCCCGGAGATCGCCGGGGCGGTGAGCGCCGCGGAGCGGCGAAGGCTCATCGCTCGCTTGGAGAAGAAGAACCCGGAGCTGCACGCGCGGTACGAGGGCGCCAAGGCGCAGGCCGACCGCCTGCTCGAATACGTCCGCAATTCCGGCCGCTATCCGCTGGCGGGCAAGGGCGACGTGAACACCTACGCGGTCTTCGCGGAGTTGGCGGCGACGATCGTGGCGCCAAATGGCCGCGTGGGACTGCTGACGCCGTCGGGCATCGCCACCGACCACACCACGCGCGAGTTCTTCGCCGAATTGACCGAGAACCACAGGCTGATCGGCGTGTACGATTTTGAGAACAAAGCGCCCGTTTTCCCGGACGTGCATCGGTCGTTCAAGTTCTGCGTCCTGTTGTTCGGCGGGGCCGCGGTGCGGTGCGAGGCGGCGGATTTCGTGTTCTTCGGGCACCGCATGGCTGACTTGCAGGAGAAGGCGCGGCACATCGCCCTGGGCGCGAAGGATTTCCGCTTGCTCAATCCGAACACGCGGACGTGCCCGATTTTCCGGACCCGGCGGGACGCGGACCTGACCAGGGCGATCTATCGGCGGGTGCCGGTGCTGGTGGACAAGGGGCGCACGCAGGGCGGCAACCCGTGGGGGATACGATTCTGCACGATGTTTCACCAGACGAACGACGCAGAGCTGTTCCAGAGGGCGGAGGAACTGAGGGCGGCGGGGTATCGGCGGGATGGGGCGTCGTGGCGCAAGGGCAAGGGGCGGATGCTGCCGCTGTACGAGGCCAAGATGGTGCAAATGTACGACCACCGGGCGGCGGGGGTGCTCGTCAAGGACGAGAACTGGTTCCGGCAGGGACAGACGGACGCCACGACCGAGGTGCAACACCAGAATCCGGAGTTCTGCGTGGAGCCGCGCTGGTGGGGAGAAGAGGATGGAATTTCCCAGCGGATCGAAGAGCCCAAACCGGCGGCATTGTTAGCTTTCAAGAACGTCACGAGCCCGACGAACCAGCGTACAATGATCGCGGCATTTATACCCTGTGTCGGGGTGATAAACTCGGCACCCATAGTGAGGGTAACAGAAAATCTCGGAGCAAGAAGAACCTGTTGCCTGCTGGCGAATCTCAACTCTTTCGTACTGGATTACGTTTGTCGGCAGAAAATAGGGAATGTCAATCTGAACTTCTTTATTATCGAGCAGTTGCCGGTTTTTGGTCCGGGCTTTTACGGGGAGCGATGTGCGTGGGGGGGGCGTGAGACATTGGAGAAGTGGGTTTCGGAGCGGGTATTGAAGTTGAGTTGCACGAGCGAGGACATGCGGCCATTGGCGGAGGCGGCGGGTTTCAAGGAGGGGGTGCATCCCTGGCGGGCGGGGGAGCGCGCGGAGTTGATGGCGGAGCTGGACGCGGCGTACTTTCTGTGGTACGGAGTGGAGCGGGAGGAGGCGGAGTATATTCTGGGTACGTTCAGCGGGGTGGGGGAGGCGAGGCTGGTGGGGCAGAGCGTTGGGCAGAGGATTCTGGGGCACTATGATGCGCTGGCGGAGAAGTCGTGTGGGTGAGAGAAGGGGGGGGCGAATCTGAGGATTGAGGGGGGGTTCAGGGGTTTGGGGTTTGGGATTTGGGGGAGAAGAGGAGTGGGTAGAGGGTGGCTGGGGGGCGGGGGATTCTGCCGGGGGGATGGCGTCCGGGGGGGGTAATCCGGTATAATAATGGTGGTCGATAGGGTGTGAGGGAGGGTTGAAGTAGAGGGGGGTGGAGCGGCGGGAGGCACGGGGGTGGGTCGGCGGGGCAGGTGGCGCGAGGAGAAAGAGTCCATGCCGGCGTAGCGCCAGTCGAGGCGGCCAGAGGCACATGACGACAACGTTTGTTTATGCGCTGTATCTGATGGCGGGGGTTCAGGCGGCGGCGGTATCGCCGGTGGCGTCGGTCAATGCGGGGGTGAACGGTCAGCCGCCGTACCTGCTGGGGAGCGTGACGGCGGGGTCGTACACGGTGGCGCAGGCGGACCTGGGGACGGGGGCGTCGGTGGGGAACGCGAACATGGGGGGTTTGCCGGAGAACGTGGACGACTGGGATTTGAACACGATCGCGGCGCGGACCAACCTGACGGGGGAGGAGGCGAAGTGGGAGATACGGCAGTTGGGAGGGCGGCAGACGTGGACGGACAGCAACGGCGAGCAGCCGGATTTCTTCCTGTTTGAAGCCGGGATGAACGACAACGGCGTTCAGGTATGGGCGATCCTGGCGGGCGGCGGCTTGGGCCAGGCGATTACGCTGCCCAACGGCAACACCTGGGGTGACACCGGGCTGGATATAGTGGGCGGCCCCAACAACGGTCAGAGCATCGGGGGTGTTTGCTGGGCGATCACGGATCTGAAGGATGCCAGCGGGGCGGCGTTGACGAATAGCAGCGTGCTGGAGGGGATCGGGTGGAGCAGCGGGACGCTGGACCCGGCGGGTTTTTTCGCGGTGGCGGATCAGGGCGAGGCGAACGCGCCGCCGGAGGTGGAGGCGGGGGCGGGGGCGGGGTTGCAGTGGCCGCGGGAGCGTTGGGTGCAGTTGAACGGGGCGGTGAGTGATGATGATCCGAATCAGGTGGGGCAGTTGACGATCAAGTGGTCGCAGGACAGCGGGCCGGGGGCGGTGGTTCTGGAGGATGCGGGGGATCCGCAGACGACGGTGCACCTGCCGGGTCCAGGGGAGTACGTGTTGTTGCTGGAGGCGTGGGACGAGCTGGGGCAGCGTGGGTGGGATTACGTGACGGTGAGGGTGTGGGAGCCGAACTGTCCGGTGGGAGACCTGACGGGGGATTGCGTGGTGGATAGCGCGGACCTTGCCGTGATGGCGGGGCGTTGGCTGGCGGGGTGGGACGCGGTGGCGGACGTGGCGGGGACGGCAGGGGTGGACGGGGCGGACCTGGCGGCGTTGTCGGGGAGCTGGGGATGGGACTGGAGGGGGTCGTTGCGGGTGCACCTTTCGCCGGACGAGGCGGTGGCAGCGGGGGCGGGGTGGCG
>Ga0315295_10003449_pt1 | contig 13484 bp, 14 predicted proteins | sample YL17G14_0_MG_FD_204453 | JGI IMG/M metagenome (GOLD analysis project Ga0315295, IMG submission 204453) | Sediment microbial communities from Yellowstone Lake, YNP, Wyoming, USA - YL17G14_0 | ecosystem: Environmental > Aquatic > Freshwater > Lake > Sediment | place: USA: Wyoming | collected... | reverse complement strand
TTTGTGGAGATGCACGCAACATAATAGCTAGAATTAGACCTAATTCAATAGCTTGTAGTGTTTGGTCTCCCCCTTATCATGTTGGTAAAGAATATGAGAGAGGGATGACTTTTGAAGAATGGAAGGATCTTCTTAAAGATGTAATAAGATTACATTTTGATATTATGAAGCCTGGAGGATTTTTGGTAATCAATATTGCAGACATACTATGTTTTCAAGACCCTAATATGCCCAAAATACAAGCCCTAACAACAAATCGGCAGAAATATTCCATTGAAAAAGATGCAATTTTAGCTTTCGTTAAAAAACATCCGAATTATAATAGGGAACAAATTGCAAAGGCATTTGGTTGCAGCGAACAAACAATTGATCGCAGACTAAATGGGAATAATATAAGAGGTGGCAAATCCAACATTCAGACTAGAGTAAAGATAGTTGGCGGATTAATAGAAAATCTAGGCGCTGTGGCTGGTTTTTATCTATATGATCGTAGAATATGGGTAAAGGATCCAGCATGGGCAAATAATAAATGGCACTCTTTATCTTATCGCTCAGTTGATGAATTTGAATATTTATACATATTTTGGAAACCAGGAATAACCAAGGTTGACAGAAAACGAATTAATGCTGAGGAATGGAAGCGATGGGGATCAAGAGCCGTTTGGCATTTTCCTTCTGTTAGAGCGAATAATGATCATGAGGCAAAATTTCCATTAGAATTACCTAAAAGAGTTATCAGGCTATTTTCTGATCCAGGGGAAGTAATTTTGGATTGCTTCATAGGCAGTGGAACGACAGCGTTAGCAGCAATTGAAGAAAAACGAGATTATATTGGAATAGACATTCAACCGAAATATGTAAAATTAGCGAAACAGGCAATAGAAGCCCTTAAAAGTAAACCACGTTTATTCTAATTTCTTTTTTTTATTTGCCATTTCCCTTCATCTTGAACTAGCTTTTGACATCTCCAGCTGTCAATTTTAGATAAAGGCTCAAGCTTAATTCTTGTACGTTTATGAACAAATTTCTTTTCGTCTTTTCCAGGAGTAAATAAACCTGATTTCTGAATATATTTTGGGCCATCAAACGCAATTAAACCATTCGGCGTACAAACAAGCTCCATATAATCAAGCGGTTGTACCCCTAATCCACTTACCTTATAGACAGCCTTAAGGAAAATCGTTATACAAATTAGCAATTTGCCATTTGGATTGATATAAAATGGGGGCAACTCTGGCTGAAATTTCATCGAGGCTCTTTTGCCTTTAACTTTTATTGTTGAGTTAATCACACCCTTAGGCCCCCATAAAACACCATCCCCAGATACTTGATTCGGACTTGCGACAATTTCATTTGGATTATCATTTGGCCCTGTTAATTTTAGATCAAAATGGATAAGTGCATCTTTTGTTGCGAATCTAATGTCGCCGCCAAATGGGAGACCTACGAATTTTACTTTGGGCATATTAGAAATTATTTGCTGCAAAACAATTGCCCCAATTGCTTTCTCGCCCACTTCACCCCAAGGTATAGATTCGCCTTTTGGCTTATACCCTCTTTGCCTCGGAGCATAATTTTCCCAAAATGGCTTCATTTCAGAGGCATAATCAAACTCTTTTTGAATAATTGGAGCTGCATCTAAACACAATCTACATAACATTTTCATGTAATGCTTTTCTAATGAAATAATTATATCTAGATTGTCAATTAACTTTTTTCTTGCCTTTATATATTTTTGTTTCATCATAAATACTTATCTCAACAACTCGCATAAACCAACCTTTAATGCTTTTGCGATCTTCTCAATATTCGTTAAGGTGATATTTTTCTCTGCCCTTTCAATCATCCCAATATATGTCCTGTGTACCCCAGCTCTTTCAGCCAATTCCTCCTGGGACCAGCCTAACCTCATCCGCTCTTTCCTAACCCTATTGCCAAAATCAATTAGTATCTGTTTTTTCATGATAATTGCTAACTATAGTATACGTGCTCGCCACAATTGGGTCTACATACTACGATTAGCACATGTATTTTCTTCTTCTTTTCAGGAAAATCCCGCTTTTGGCCCGTTCTACGCCTTAGGCGGAACAAAAGATAATAAATTCCAAGCATTAACATGGGTGAGGGCTTTGGATTGCTTTCTGGATGATAATTTAAACAGCAGCGAGTGAAGCGTTATATAGCTGGAGATAGGCCTGACGGACCTCAAGGTCCTTTTGGCCGGAGGCCTGGCTGCCAGCAGGCAGGCCAAAAACTCCAACTCAATTGGTCAGACAGCGTCTGACTTTTTGGATATTTAAGATGACCGCACTGCATTTGGGACAGTGTTCGTTATACATGGACACCTCCTGTTGTTTATTTTTTACTTAAAAAGATCAATGACATCTGATCTTTCCAAAAATATTAGATTATTTGCGATCGTTTTTTGCCATGCGTTTGGTAATGACCTGAATATTTTAATTATTTGCTCCTGATCTCGCTTTTTTATCAGCATATCCATTATCATTAAGGCCTGCTCAACATCTTTTCCCGCCTTGAACTTTTTTGCGCGCCTTTTAAAGATTATCAACTTATGCAAGGCAAAAGCAGCCGGATGCGGAACCTTGATCAGGATATCATCATGTTTTACGGTTATGATATTCAAGGCCAATAGGTCCAAATATCTTAATGGTTGAGCATTTATTTTAAGCTTGGGTAAAGAGTAGGGCTGATCTGACCCCCTGCCCCTTTCGGGCACCAGGAATTCAACGATCAATTCGGGATGGCTTAAACGTATGAAACCTTTTTGGCCAACATGATCCACTATAAAACCCAGGTCTTCCAATAATTTTGGAATATCCACTGACTCTCTCATTTTGAGAGGCAGGGGGAGTAAAAAGTCAATATCCCTGGTCCTGATCGATGGAGCATAACCCTGGCCCGCAAAATACTTATCATAGAAGATCAAGGCCCAACTTCCGATCAAGATGAAATGATCAAGCAATCTCTGCTCGCCTAATCGGCGCAATACTGCAAGGCAAAGATCAAATTGATTCTTTTCCACGCAAAGCTCCCTTAAGATACCTGATCTGCTTTTTTACTTTGGATAATAATTTTCTATATTTTGCCCTTAGTTCTTTTGCTTCCAAATGTTTTTGCTTTTCTGCCGCGGAAAGTTTCCCCAAATATCTGTATTTTACCTTCCCCCCTACCCTTTCTGCCAGATAACAATACTCGTGGCCTCGTATTTTTCTGATCGCCAGCGATCCTTTTGGCAATTTCCTCAAGGCCCCCTCATAGCTTTTTTTCATCCTGATCGAGTTTTCCAGTTCTTCCGCCAGTACTCCTTTTATTGCTCCTCTCATATGACCTCCTGTTACCTAACATTTATACGATTATTATATATTGTTGGGTAACAACAATCAAGACTTGTTACCTGACTGCATTTGAATTAATAAGGTTGGTTGGGTAACTCGTTGATGCGCTTTCGAAGAAGCGAGTGAGGAACTTAAGCGGAAGCGAGAGAAGCGTTATATAGCTGGAGATAGGCCTGACGGACCTCAAGGTCTTTTTGGCCGGAGGCCTGGCTGGCCACGGCCACGCGGATAGATTCATCCTTCAATAATTCCGGACTCAATTGACCGAGCGTCTTGCGGGGGTCCATGAAGATCCTGACCACGAGGTTTTGAATTTCTATCATTTCATTATATCCATCGTTCCTTCCCGCCTAAAACTTGTGCTATAATTTCAATAATGCGAGTTGTTTTCGTCCACGGCATCGGGGCCACAGAAAAAGTCTGGCAAAAGACCATCGGGATTGTCGGCAAACGCTATAAATGCTCGGCGATCACCTTTGCCGACCGTTTCGGCCATCCCGAGCAACAAGTGGAAGAACTGGCGGAATATTTAAAACAGTTCAAGAAAGAGGAGCTTATCTTGGTCTGTCACTCCCTGGGAGGATTGGTCGCCCGCAAATACCTGGCCACCCACGGGCCAAACAATATAAAGAAGTTGATCCTGCTGGGCACTCCCAACCTGGGCATTTTCGGTCTGCTTTTCAATTGGGTGCCTCTGTTCCTGGAGATCGTTCTATCCATTATCGCCCTGGCCACGGAGAGGTATGGGATATTCTGGCTGGTCATCGCGGCCTCTCTGTATGATTTCTTCTCTTACCTGCGGGGCGTAAAACTTATCTGTCCGGCCACTTCCGCCATGAAACCCACTTCCCGGTTCTTAAAAGAGCTGAACTCGCAAAAACTCCCTGAAGCGGTCCAATATACCGCGATCCTGTGCCGGCCCTGGTTCCACCTTAAAGGCGATGGCGCGGTAAGCTTGGGAAGCCAGAAACTGAGCAAAAAGTGCGTCCCTAATTTCAAGGAGCTTAATTACCAGGAGGTCCAAACCACCCTGCCCCATTTTGCCGAACCCGATGCCGCCGATGTTATACTTACTGCGCTACGCTGAGAAATGGATAGATCCCCAACACAATTAAAATTCATTGCCGACGATATGCTGGGCAAGCTGGCCAAGCGTTTGCGCCTGCTGGGACTGGATGTGACTTATCCCAAGATCTCCGCTGACAGTTTATTGCTGCGTTTGTCCCGCGAGGAAGGGAGGACCATCTTGACCCGCGACTCCGGGCTGGTAAAGGTGAGAGGGGCCCGGGCCATCCTCATTCACAGCAAAAAGCTGAGCGAACAGCTCCGGGAGGTCATCTCTGCCTTGAAATTGAAGCTTTCTCCTCAGCAGCTTTTCTCCCGCTGCGCGGTCTGCAACGGGGAACTCCAAAGGATCAAAAAAGAGCAGATAAAAGACCGGGTTCCGCCCCTGATCTACCAGATCTTCGATGACTTTACTTACTGTCCGGTTTGCGATAAAGTGTATTGGAAAGGAACCCATTTTGAGAAGATCCTTATGGAGCTCGATCAACTGAAATGATAAATATTGACGGCGCCTACGGCGAAGGCGGGGGTCAGATCTTAAGGAGCGCCATGACGCTGGCGGCCCTGACAGTTTCCCCGATAACGGTCGAAAAGATCCGCCAGGGAAGGAAAAAACCCGGCCTCCAGCCCCAGCATCTGACCGGGGTGCGCGCCGTGGCGCAGATCTGCCAGGGAAAATTAAAAGGGGACGAGCTTTTTTCCGACACCCTCACCCTGGAGCCCGGGGAAATACTGCCGGGGTCCTACGAATTCGATGTGGCCAAAGCTACTCCTTCGGCCGGTTCGGTGGGAATGATACTCCAGCAGCTTCTGCCCATTTTGATCTACGGAAAAGAAAATTCTTATATAACCATTAAAGGCGGAACGGACGTGGCCTGGGCCCCACCCATAGAATTTATCCAGAGAGTTTTTCTGCCCTCGCTTTCTAAAATGGGGGTCTCCGTTAACCTGGAGATCCAGGAGTGGGGATTTTTCCCCATCGGCGGAGGCAGCATTAAAGCCACCCTTTCCTCTCTTACCGCACCCCTCAAACCCTTACAGATCACCGAGCGGGGAGATTTGAAAACCCTGAACGGTTGGGCGGCGGCAGCCAACCTGCCGCAAAGCGTTCTGGACCGTGAGATCAAGCAGGCCCAAAAAATGCTGGAGGAGATCAAACTGGGAGGCCTGGCAAAGCTTGAGAGCCAGATCACCCCTTCCAAAAGCACCGGCAACATTTTCTTTCTCTGCGCCGAATATGAGAACTGCTGGGCCGGCTTCTCGGTGCTGGGAGAGCTGGGCAAGCCCGCTGAAAAAGTGGTGGCTGAGACCATGGAACAATTCCAGCAATTCCATCAAGGAACTTATGCTATGGAAAAGCACCTGGCCGATCAGCTTTTGGTCTATCTGGCCTTAGCCCAGGGTAGATCTGAGATCACTGTCCAGGAGGTCACCCCTCACCTTAAGACCAATATCTGGGTGATAGAACAGCTCCTGCCGGTTAAATTCGAGATAAAAGAGAATTCGATCTCGGTGGAAGGCATAGGCAAGGCCTCTTAGAACTGCGTGAAGATCAGGTAAGCCCCCACTAAAATGAGGACCATCCCGCAGACCGCGTTGAATACGCGTCTGATCCTTTCTCCCTTAAAAAGATAGCCGGGTATAAGCGGAAGCAAGGCACCCATGATCAAAAGCGGGGAGAACAGGGTCCCCAGGCCAAAGCTCAATCCGTAAAGCGCTCCTATCCAGATCTGCCGCGAGAAAAGTGCGATCTGGGTTAGGATGGCCAGCAGCGGAAGGCAGGGGGATAAGCCCACCAGGATCCCCATTAAAAACAAGCTCTCGCCGGAATATTTATGGCAGAATTGATCTCCCCATTCCCGCCCGAAGACCAGCAAACCGCCCAGTAAGATGATAAAGCCCCCCACCGCCACCCAGACCGCCGCCGCCGCCCTGGGATCGGTCAAAAACCCGGTCAGCCAGTAACCGAAATAACCGAACAAACCGCCCAAGAGGGTATAGACCAGAATGCGTCCAAATGAAAATTCGATCACCGCGAAAAATCCCTCCCAAAAGGATCTCTGGGTGCCAGCCACCAGAGGCAAGACCACCGGCGCGCAAAGGAGGAGGCAGGGACCGGAGCCGATGACCATTCCCTGAATGAAGATGGCTAAAAGCCGGTTAGGGTCCATGCTAAAATTATACTATAATAATGCCATGCAGAAACGCCTAAGTTTATACCTGGCCCTGGCCCTTATCGGGGCTTCTAGCGTTACCTCTCAAATATTGCTGCTTAGGGAACTGATCACTGCTTTCTACGGGAATGAATTGATCTATGGACTGGTGCTGATGCTCTGGCTGCTCTTCTACGCCCTGGGCAGCGCAGTTCTGGGTAGAATTGCCGATAGAATTAAAGGCGAACCGAGCTTTTATGTGATAACCCAGGTCTTAGTGATGGTCCTGGTCCCTTCCCAGGTCTTTCTATCCCGGATCATAAAACTTTTCTGGGGGATCCCGCAGGGTGCCCTCCTCGACCCAGCCACCATTTTCTATATGGCCATCTTGATCCTTTCCCCCCTGGCCCTGCTTCTGGGTTTCCAGTTCGCATTGGGCAGCCGTTTGCTGACCGAAGAAGTGGAAGGCAGCTCCCGTGAGATCGGTTACGCTTATATGTGGGAAGCCTTGGGCTGGGTGATCTTCGGCGGCTTGCTTTCCTTTGTGTTCCTTTATTTTCTGAACGCTTTTCAGATCGCCGCCATCCTGGTTTTGCTCCTCTCCGTTTCTGCTGCTTGGCTCCTCAAAAGACCGGCGGCGCTGTTTATTGTTCTGCTCGCTGCGCTTATCACCTGGTCTTCCCCCGTCCTGGAATCCACCTCCGCCCGGATGAGTTTCAAAGACTTTAAGCTTTTGACCCAAACCGACTCCCCTTATGGGAGGATCCAGGTTATCAAAGACCGAAACGATATCTCCTTCTACCAGAATGGAGGGCTGTTATTCTCCACGGCTGATAAGCTGGCAGCCGAAGAGATCGTCCACCTTTCGCTTTTACAGATAGAAAAACCAAAGAAAGTATTGCTGATAGGCGGCGGCCTGGGAGGGGCGCTCATCGAGCTTCTCAAATATAATAAGATCACGATCGATTACGTGGAACTTGATCCTAAGATCATAGAATTGGGAAGATCCTACTTGCCTGAAAATATCCCCGCCTCCGCCCGGGTCTTTCCCCAGGACGGGATAAGTTTCATAAAACGATCAGGGGATAAATATGACCTGATACTGATCAACCTGCCCGATCCTGACACGGCGCTCCTCAATCGCTTCTATACCCGCGAATGCTTTCTAATCTTTAAGTCTCGCCTGAAGGCAGGAGGAGTTCTGGCTTTAAAGCTTAATACCTCAGAATCCTATCTGGGGTCTGAACTTAAAATCTTAAATGCCAGCGTTTATAAGACCCTGTTCGGCGTTTTTCCGTATGTGAGCGTCCTTCCCGGCAATTACAATTATTTCTATGCTTCCGCCTCACCCCTGGTTATGCGACGGGACACCCTACTTGAAAGATGGGGAGCCAGAAAGATCCGGACCCAATATTTCAGGGGCGATTCACTTTATTTCCTGCTGGACCCGCAACGCTTACATTTCATTTTGAGTTCCATACAACCAGACGGCCAAACCCGGACCAATCTGGAACTTTTCCCTATCAGTTATTTTTATGCCACCCTGCTCTGGGTCTCTTATTTCTCTGCGCCTCTTAAGGACCTTTTTTATTCCATTTTGAAACTTGATTATACGTCCGTTCTTTGGGGTTTGCTGGCTTTACTCTTAATGTTCAAGCTGTTAAGCCTGAGATTTTCCTCCCTGAGGCTGCCCTTGGTACTGGCCTTGCTGAGCTTTGCCGGGATGTCCGTCTCGGTGCTGTCCATCTTCACCTTTCAAATGCTCCATGGCTACGTTTACCTCGCGGTGGGATTGATCATCACCGCTTATATGGGCGGTTTGGCCCTGGGAAGTTACCTTATCAATTCCAATTATTCAAGGATCAAGCGACCGGAAAAGCTTATCGGACTGATCATTTTGGCCTTGACGATTTTTCTTTTCAAACTGTACGATTTCCGTATAAATTTGCCCCTGGCGACTTTCCTGGCCGCGCTTCCCCTGGGTGCGGTTTTTCCCCTGGCGGTAAAGCTCTATGAAAAAGAGAAAAAAGGACCGGGGGCTTTGGCGGGGATCCTTTACGGGGCAGATCTTTTGGGCGGAGCGGCGGCGGCTTTCACGATCAGCATTTTCTTCATTCCTGTTTTCGGGATCTACGACACCCTGGGGCTGATAATCCTGATGTGCCTGGGCGCGCTCTTACTTCTCTGAAAAAACATCCGCGGTAAAAGAAAAGAGCTTGGAATCCTTGTCCTTCCAGGCATCCGAAGGCAAACCCGCTTTATAGCAAAGGTTTTCCAGGAACTGTTCGCGGTTCCAGCCGTATTCTCCGGGCACCTGAGGCAGGAGCAAGCCGGAATGATATCCCTTCTGGATCAAAAGCCCGTGTTTTCCCACTTCGATCTGCTTTACCTCGGGAACCGGCTCAAAAGGAGAAAGCACGGAGATCTCGATCACAAGGTCCTTCAATTCTGCATAAGTCACCGATTCAAAACGATTGTCCTCAGTAGCAGCCGCGATGGCCATTTCGGAGACCGCTTCATACAAGGGCTTTACCGGCCGGATAAAGCCGATACAGCCGCGCAATCGACCCTGCTTGGTGAGGGTAACGAACACTCCCAAAGGAGTACTTATAACTTCGTCCTTCTCCTCAAACTTGGGCTTTTTTCTATCTTTCAAGTAGGATTCCAGGGTCTTCCTGGCGATCCCCAATAATCTTTTTTTCTGAGTTTCGTTCAGCATGGTTTTCCTTTGATAATACCCCACCGCCGCATACCCCACCACCCGGTCTTTATCCCCGGTCACATCCCCGGAATTGGCATAATCCAAAATCTTGATACGGTTCACGCCCCGCCGGCCGGCTATCATTATAACAGTCAGGACCGGCCCCAAACCGCATAATTCGCTCCTGCCGACCGCTAAAGCGTTGGCCAGCATTTCCACACTGTTCTTCTCCAGGGCCGCCAGGGTCAGCTGGTCCATGATCACTGCCTTATCATAAGAGTAATAATGCGACAGGTCGGAAGAAGCGATGAACAGCACCTTTTTGCCCGCAGTGAGCTCCAGCAAGGCCGCGGCTAAAAGTTGACAATTATCAGCAGAGGGATTGCCAATGATTATCTCCACCAGCTTGAACTTATTCAATGCCTTCTGCAGAAAAGGGAGCTGGACTTCGGTGGAATGCTCCTTTTGGTGAGCGGCATCTGAAAAAATGAAGCGCTTATCGTAATTTAGGAGCTTCCGGATCAGCCCGGTATCGGCCGGAATAGATCCCAGGGGAGTCCTGAAGGAATCATACTTGCCGATCGAAATGCCGTCAAAAGCGATCCGATGGGAGGGGCCCATCACCACTACTGTGTCAAATTCCCTTCCCAGCAGCTGTTTATAGCCGTAAGCCGCGACCCGGCCGGAATATTCGTAGCCGGCATGCGGCACTATCAGGGCGATCAGCTCCCCTTCGACCTGCTTATCCGGCGCCTTGGCTAAAAATGCGTCGATGGTCTGTGAGAGCTCAGTTCTTTCTGCCGGATAGAATTTACCGGCTACAGCCGGCTCACGAACTTGGGCAAATACAGGAAACGCCAATAATAAAATCCAAACCGCGCTCACCCGGATCATTTCCACACTCCCGGCATTTTATAGCCGCAGAACCTGCATCTTCCGTTAACCAAATTGTTCTCCTTAATGATATATCCCAACCTCTCAATTACCATCTTCTTGCACTTCGGACAATAAGTATTTTCCCCGGCATGGCCGTAAACATTGCCAATGTAGACAAAGTTCAATCCGCACTCCCTGCCGATCCGGGCCGCCCTTTCTAAGGTTTCAACCGGTGTGGGCGGGACTCCCTGCAGTTTATAATTGGGATGGAAGGCCGAAAAATAAAGCGGCACCTCCGGCCCCAGGTTCTCCTTGATCCACGAGCACATGGCCTTTATCATTTTCGGGTCATCATTCTTGCCCGGGATTATGAGATTGGAGATCTCCAGCCAGACCCCGGCCTGTTTTACGGTTTTTAAGGAGTCCAAGACCGGTTGCAGCCTGCCGTAGCACATCTTCTCGTAGAATTCTTCGGAAAACCCCTTGAGATCGATATTGCAGGCATCCATGTATTTTAAAAGCTCTTTGAGCGGTTCGGGATTGATATAGCCGCAGGAATGCATGATATTGCGCAGTCCGGCTTTCTTCGCCAGTTTGGCGGTTTCCAGCATATATTCATAGAAAACGGTGGGTTCGGTATAGGTATAAGCGATGGTTCGTGATCTGGATTTCAATGCCTCTTCCACGATCTGCCGCGGCTCGGCAATAAAATGGCTGGCTTCCTCGGGTTTTACCTGCGAGATCTGCCAGTTCTGGCAGAAGATGCAGCCCAGGTTGCAGCCCGCGGTGGCAATGGAAAAAGCGGTGGTTCCCGGCAAGAAATGGGAGAGCGGTTTCTTTTCTATTGGGTCCACGTGAATGGCCACCGGCCGGGCAAAGACCAGGGTAAAAAGCTTGCCCTCAAGGTTCACCCGATCCCCGCATAGCCCCCGCTTGCCATTGGAGAGGACACAGCGGTTGGGACAGAGCTGGCACTGCACCGCTCCTCCCGGTAAGCTTTTCCAATAAAGGGCCTCCAGTTTAGAAAGATTGGCCTCGCGGATCTTCTCCAAGGCCTCTTTTACCGAGGAAAATCCGGCATCGAACTGGATGGCTCCTACGGTCGAGGAAAGGATCAATAGCAGGATCAGCAGTCTTTTCACGCTTAAATTGTAGCATTTTTCGTCGCTCCTGACGACTTTGCCCCGTAATTCCCGAAGGAAACACCTGGCAAGTTAATTGCTTATCTGGTAGCAGGAAATATCTTAAGCATAAAAGGAGGTGAGTAGAATGGGTGCATTAAACAAAACCATCTTGACCGGAAGGTTGACTGCCGATCCCGAGGTGCGCTATACCGCCAATGAAAAACCGGTGGCGCATTTCAGGGTAGCGGTGGATCGTCCCAAAAAGAACGGCGAGAAAAGCGCGGATTTCTTCAACTGCGCGGCCTGGGGAGGCCTGGCCAAGACCTGCGGTGAATACCTAAAGAAAGGCCGCCTGGTCGCCATAGAAGGCCGGCTTCAGGTTCGCCGGTATCAGGACAAGAACGGACAGAACCGCGATTGGGCTGAGATCATTGCCAACAGCGTTCAGATGCTGGATTTTGGTTCCAAAAAGAAGGAAGAGTCCCTGGAGGTCATCGAACCGAAGAACAAATAAAGAATAGGGCCCTGGACTTCCTCATCCGGGGCCCTTTTTCTTTCCCCCCAAGCTTGCTATAATGATCGTATGTTGAACCGACCGCTCCTCATCTTTTTCCTCATCCTTATCCTTTTTACGGAAGGAGGTGCTGTTTTGAGACTGCCCACACCCAAAACCATTGGCCCTACGCCCTTTGAATCGGTGCTTTATCACCGCCGTTCAGAACGCACCTTCGGCAAGCAGGAGCTTTCCACAGAACAGATCTCCCAGCTGCTGTGGGCCTGCCAGGGAATAACGGAAAATACCTGGAGGTTCCGGACCGCCCCCTCTTCCGGCGCCACCTACCCCCTGGAAGTTTACGTCTGTAAAAAGGACGGGGTCTATCATTACCTGCCGGAATCCCATTCACTGGAACAAACCAAGAAAGTCGACGTGAGACCGGCCCTGGTCCGCGCTTCTTTAGGGCAGGCTTTCGTGGGCGAGGCCCCGGCGGTCTTTGTGATCGCCGCTGATTTTGACCGCACCCGCGAAAAATACGGCAACCGCGCGGAGCGTTACGTTCCCATGGAGGCCGGTCACGCCGCCCAAAACCTGCTGCTGCAGGCCGTGGCCCTGGGGCTGGTAGGCTGTCCGGTGGGGGCCTTTTGGGACGATGCTCTGGTCCGCTCGCTGGAACTTCCCTTCCAGCATGAACCCCTGTACATGATCCCGATCGGATTCGCCAAGTGAAGCGGCGTCCGGATCTTCTAAGGCTCCTCGCGATCCTGATCATCATCCTGGGAATTATCTATTTTTACCTGAACCTGCTCCTCCCCGCCTCCATCCCGGCGATACTCAGATTCGCGGTCATGGAAAGACCCCTCAATATCTTGATCTTGGGGACTGACATGACCTTTGACATCGTAACCGGCAGGTCCACCACCGAGGTGGGACGCACTGATACCATCTTGCTCCTACATTTCGATCCGTTAAGGCAAAAGGTCAACCTGCTCTCTATTCCGCGCGACTCTTATGTGGAGATCCCGGGACAGGGATATCAAAAGATCAATGCCGCCTTTGTGTGGGGCAAGATCGAGCTCACCCAAAAGACCGTGGAAAAGCTGACCGCGGTTAAAATTGATAAATATCTGCTCCTCAACACCAAGGGATTGAACAAGCTAGTGGATCTGCTGGGCGGAGTGAGGATCTATGTGGATAAGGACATGTACTACGTGGACCGCGCCCAGGACCTGCATATCAATCTCAAGGCCGGCTGGCAGAAATTATCAGGTAAAGACGCCGAAGGCTACATCCGTTTCCGCCATGACGCCCTGGCCGACCTGGGACGGATCGAACGTCAGCAAAAATTCTTGAAGGCCTTGACCGCCACCCTGGCCACTCCGCAAGCCCTCCTCAAGTCCCCGTTTATAATCGGCTTGATCCAAAGGAACCTGCGCACCAACTTGTCGCTCAAGGAATTCATAATATTGGCCAACACCTTCCGCATGCTGAATTTAAGATCCATTAACACCGAAACGGCGCCGGGGATAACGGGCAATAATGAGGCGGGCAGCGTCTGGCTGATCGACCGGGCGGGCTTAAAGCGGATTATTTCCCAATACTTCTGATCTCGGGCAGGTTGCGGTTTTTCTCCGCATAATCCAAACCATAACCCACGATGAACTCATCGGGCAGGGTAAAACCCTTATAGGCGATGGGCACTTTTACCTTGCG
>Ga0315295_10003448_pt1 | contig 13484 bp, 11 predicted proteins | sample YL17G14_0_MG_FD_204453 | JGI IMG/M metagenome (GOLD analysis project Ga0315295, IMG submission 204453) | Sediment microbial communities from Yellowstone Lake, YNP, Wyoming, USA - YL17G14_0 | ecosystem: Environmental > Aquatic > Freshwater > Lake > Sediment | place: USA: Wyoming | collected... | reverse complement strand
CTGGAGAAGTATGATTTAGTTGTTATACACATCGAGTCACCGGACGAGGCGGCTCATGGTGGCTCAATTGATGATAAAGTGGAGGCTCTTCAGATAATAGATAAGGAAGTTGTCAGCCGGATACGCTCCTGGAAATTGGATACGCTTCGAGTTCTGGTATTACCCGACCATCCAACGCCGATAAAGATTCAGACCCATACCGATGAGCCGGTTCCGTTTGTGCTCTGGGGTTCTGGATTTACCTCGAACAGCGCGAAAATATTCACCGAAGCCGAGGCTAAAAGCACTGGCATTTTTGTTGCTGACGGTTATAATATTATGACTGAGCTGATGCGTGTATAGGCAGGTGGAAACCGCTCTCCAGATAGTTTAGAATAGGCAGGAGAAAAAAATGGCGCTAGTAGTTCAGAAATATGGTGGCAGCTCTGTGGCTGATGCTGAGAAGATAAAGAATGTGGCTCGGCGTATAGTTGAAACCAAAGAAAAGGGGAATGAGGTGGTGGTAGTTGTCTCGGCTATGGGCAAAACTACCGATGAACTGATTCAGCTAGCCATAAAGATTAATCCTAAACCTCAGGAGAGGGAGCTCGATGTTTTGTTGTCCACTGGCGAGATAGTTTCCAGTACCCTGATGGCTATGGCATTGCAAAACTTGGGCCACAAAGCGGTAAGCTTGAGTGGTACTCAAGCGGGCATAGAGACTGATACTGTCTACAGCAAAGCTCGTATAGTGCATATTGAACCAAAGCGAATTGTTAAAGAGTTGGAGAAAGGCAATATTGTCATTGTAGCCGGATTTCAGGGGATAACCAAAGATAAGGACATTACGACCTTGGGTCGAGGCGGCTCTGATACCACGGCGGTAGCTTTGGCTGCGGCACTCAAAGCACAAATATGCCAGATTTACACGGATGTTGAAGGTGTGTTTACCGCTGACCCTCGTATTGTGCCTGAAGCTCATAAACTTAAGGAAATCGGCTATGAGGAAATGCTGGAGCTGGCGACCTTGGGTGCCAAAGTGATGCACTCACGGGCGGTGGAGTTGGGCCAGGTTTACAATATGCCCATACTGGTGGCTTCCAGCTTCAACGATAAACCTGGTACTATCATTCATGGAGGGATTCCAATGGAAGTAAGAAACAAAGTGCGGGGTATTGCTCATGACCTTAATGTAGCTAAGGTCACTGTAGTCGGTGTTCCCGACCGACCGGGAATAGCTTCAGCAGTCTTCGAACCATTGGCTAAAGCAAATATAAGTGTGGATACTATCGTTCAAAATGCCAGTATTAATAAAATTACCGATTTAACGTTCACTGTGGCTAGAGGCGATTTAGATAAGGCCATGTCTCTGATTAAACCGATAGCTAAGTCTATCGGGGCTAAGGACTGCGTCAGTGATTCGACACTGGCTAAAATCAGCATTGTGGGTACTGGAATGCAGAATACACCCGGCTATGCGTCCGGGATGTTTCGGGCTCTTTCTGAACAGGGCATCAATATACAGCTCATCACGACTTCTGAAATAAAGATAACCTGCATTATTGCGGAGGATAGAGCGAAGGACGCTGTTAAGGCATTACATAGAGCATTTGACTTGGAATACGGCGGAAGTTAACGCTATACAGCGATAACTTCTTTTATATCGGATAACTCTTGCTTAAGTATTCGCTCAATGCCGTTCTTAAGGGTCATAGTTGACATAGGGCAGCCGGCGCACGCTCCTTTGAGTTTCACACTAACTATGCCATCTTTAACGTCAACAAGTTCTACATCCCCTCCATCGGCACGGAGGCTCGGTCTAATGTTATCCAGCACGGATTGTACTTTATCTTTCACGGATTCCCCTTTTGCTTTCGCTTGTATTTCCTAGATTAGTAGGCTAACATAATGAGATTTTTTTGTCAAAAGGTTATTTGTGACTGGCTTTAGATACTTGACAAGTCTTGCTTTTTTTGCCACAGTGACTACTGTAAAATAATATAATTGCACTAGGATATTGCATAGGTAAATGGAGCTCTGCAGACATGAGTTGGTACGGCAATTACAGGGGGTATAAGAATGCCTGACCGTGAAGAAGATAAAGCTAGACTCAGACGGAAAGCGAGTCAAGAGGCTATTGCTCTGGCGATGCAGAGTAGATGGCAAGAAGCAGTAACCGTCAATCAGAGCATAATAGAACTTTTACCTACAGATATAGATGCCTACAACCGATTGGGTAGGGCATATATGGAGCTGGGCGAATTCGCCAAAGCTAAAGACGCGTATGGCCATACCATAGAACTTGACCCCTACAATTCTATCGCTCAGAGAAATTTACAGCGGCTATCATTGTTGCCTGATTCCAAGATTAGCGTTAAGGAAGAACGCCGCGAGGCCTCCCCGGACCTTTTTATCGGCGAAATGGGCAAAGCCGGTGTCGTAAATCTGAAAGACCTGGCGCCTAAAGAGGTATTAGCTAAGATGGCTGCTGGCAATCAGGTTTATTTGAAGGAGAGGGGCCGGCAGCTTGTCGTGGAAAACGAGCAGGCAGAGTACCTGGGGCTGGTTGAGCCACCGCATGGTTTTCGCCTCGCCAGGTTGATAGAAGGTGGCAATAAGTACGCTGTGGCTATTGTCAACATTGATAACAATAATGCCAGGGTTATCATCAGGGAGACATTTCAGCATCCTAGCCAAGTTGGGCGGCTTTCCTTCCCGGTTAAGGCTGTCGAAGGCTTTCAACCACATGTTAAAGATACTTTGCTGAGACACGAGGCTGTGGAAGAGGAAGCTCTGGGGGAAGGGGAATATGCCGAGCTGGACGAGGGCGAACTCATACCTGAAGGCTTTTCCATATTCGAAGGGGTCGCCTCTGATGAGGAACCGGCGATAGAAGAAGAAGAGTTTATCGAAGAGGAGTAATTGAATGGAAGTTGGAGTAGTAAAGCCGGTTATCATTGAAGAGGAGATGAAGAGCTCCTACCTTGACTATGCTATGAGCGTCATAGTTTCTCGGGCCCTGCCCGATGTGCGCGATGGCTTGAAACCGGTGCATCGGCGCATCCTCTATGCCATGGATGGGCTGGGTCTACGCCATACCAGTTCCCATAAAAAGAGCGCTCGCATAGTTGGTGAGGTTCTGGGTAAGTATCATCCTCATGGAGATGCCCCGGTATATGAAGCTATGGTCAGAATGGCGCAAGATTTTTCTATGAGGTATAGGCTTGTTGATGGGCAGGGCAATTTTGGCAGTATGGATGATGACCCGCCAGCAGCTATGCGTTATACCGAAGCTCGCCTGGGGAAAATTGCCGAGGAAATGCTGCTTGATATTGATAAAGATACAGTTGATTTCATGCCTAATTTTGATGATAGCTTGAAGGAGCCGACGGTTTTACCAGCCAGAGTACCCAATCTGCTGGTGAATGGCTCATCAGGTATCGCTGTGGGTATGGCTACCAATATCCCGCCTCATAACTTAAGTGAGATATGCGATGCTATTACCTATCTTATAAGCGACCCCGAGGCTGATGTAGATGATTTGATGAAGATTGTGAAGGGCCCGGATTTCCCCACCGGAGGCATTATTCTGGGTCGGGAGGGTATTAAGAGCGCTTATGCCAGTGGGCAAGGCAAGGTTGTGATTCGAGCTAAAGTTACTGAGGAAAGCCTTAAAGGCGGACGTCAGCAGTTGGTCATAACCGAGCTTCCTTATCAAACCAATAAAGCTGCTTTGGTGGGGAGAATAGCTGAACTGGCCAGAGAAAGAAGGATCGAGGGAATAAGTGAGGTTCGCGATGAATCGGACCGCCATGGTATGAGGGTAGTTATAGGGCTGAGAAAGGATGCCCAATCTATCAAGGTGTCCAACAATCTTTACAAGTATACATCGATGCAATCGTCTTTCTTTATTAACATGCTGGCTCTGGTTGATAGGCAGCCTCGAGTCATTAATCTTAAAGAAATTTTGACTTGCTACATAGATTTTCGCCGGGTGGTTATTGCTCGCCGTTCCCAGTTTGACCTCCAGAAGGCGAAGGACCGAGCCCATATTCTTGAAGGCTTCAGAATTGCCCTTGACCGCCTGGATGAGGTTATTCAGACCATCCGAAAGGCGGAGACCGCCGATTCAGCTCGGTCCAATTTAATGGAGAAGTTTGGGCTATCACAGATTCAAGCCCAGGCCATCCTTGATATGCAGCTACGTCGGTTGGCACAGCTGGAGCAGAAGAAAATAGTCGATGAGTATAGCGAGGTGGTAAAGAACATCGCTTATCTCGAAGACCTTTTGGCAAATCCGAAGAAAATACTCTTTCTTATTAAGGAGGATGTCACCGAGCTTAAGAAGGGGTATGGTGATGGTCGGCGTACTGCGATTAAGCGGGAAGAGGCTGAGGAATTTCAGGACGAGGACCTTATCCCCCATCAGGATGTGGCGATTACGCTGAGCGAACAGGGGTACATAAAGAGAATACCGGCTATAACTTATCATAAACAGCATAGAGGAGGTGTGGGCGTTACGGGAATGGTCACCCGGGAAACTGATATGGTGAAACATCTTGTGGTGGCTGATACTCATGATAATTTACTGCTGTTTACCAATCGGGGTAAGGTTTACCGGCTTAGATGTTATGATATCTCCCAGGATTTATCGCGAACGACGAAAGGAACAGCTCTGGCTAACTTGGTGCCTGTTGACCCAAGGGAACAAATAACCGCCTTGGTGGTGGTAAAAGATTTTACCCCCGGCTTGTTTATGGTTATGGCTACTTCGAAAGGCATAGTGAAGAAGACAAGTTTTGACAATTTTGCTTCAGTCAGAAGCAGCGGACTTATTGCCATGAAGCTTCGAACTGATGAAGAGTTGGTGGCGGCTGATGTAGTGACGCAGAAAGGTGAAGTCATTTTAGTAAGTCAAAACGGGCAAGGTATCAGGTTTGCTGTAAAGGGCTTGCGACAGGCCTCTCGGGCTAGCGGTGGAGTGCGTGGTATCAGGCTCGGCCCTGGTGACCGTCTGGTGGCGATGGGTGCCATCTTTCGTGAGGCTGCTCTGCTTACGGTTACGGAGAAAGGCTTTGGTAAGCGTAGCCGTGCGCGGAACTTTCCTCTCTACTCTCGGGGTGGCAAGGGGGTAATTGCTCATCGAGTCAATGAAAAGACAGGCAAGGTTATCGCAGCTAATCTTGTCCCTCCAAATCAGCACGTTATTATCATTTCAGCCAAGGGCATTGTCATCCGTATCTCTGTTGATGAAGAGGTTTCGCTTCAGGGCAGAGCTACCCAAGGGGTGCATTTGAAGAGACTGGAACAGGATGACAGCGTGGTCTCAATTGCCTGTGTCCATCAGGGGGATGATAAGGGAGGCGACAAGGCTACGGCTGAGTAGGGGCGCCTTTCCTATCTGCTAGCCATGGAAAAAATGCTACAAATTCTGCAAGAATTCGGCTTAACCTTTGTTCCTCTCTTTGTGGCTATGGATGCCATCGGTGTCTTGCCTATATTAGTTCCATTGACACAGAAGATGAAGGCGGTCGAACGCAGTCGAACGGTGCGGCTAGCCGTAATTACAGCCTTGGGATTAGGACTGGGCTTTGTGGCCATCGGCAAGGGCGTTTTTCTGCTTTTAGGTATTCAGATATCTGATTTTCTCGTTGCCGGCGGTATTATCCTGTTTCTCCTGGCCGCCAGAGATTTAATCACCGGCAAGATGGTGGAGGCTCAAGCCTCGGTTGGAGCCGATATGCTTGGTGTCGTCCCCTTGGGCACCCCTCTTGTAGTCGGGCCGGCAGTGCTTACCACGCTGCTGATACTGGTCGACCAGTACTCCATCATCATTGTGATAGTTTCTTTCATCCTCAATCTGGCAATAGGTTGGCTACTTTTTGCGCAGGCTAATCGGGTGGTGGCTTTCCTGGGGCAGGGAGGCGTCAGAGCCACATCGAAAATAGTCAGTCTCTTTCTGGCGGCTATTGCCATAAAAATGATTCGCCAGGGTGTCTTGCAGGTATTAGGATGAAGCTTATCTTCATTCACGGTGCCGGCAACACCGGCTTGGTCTGGCATTATCAAACTGAATATTTTGCCGCCTCTGATGCTATCAGCCTTCCTGGTCATCCTCAAGGCAAACCTTGCACCAGCGTTGACGATTACGCCGAATGGCTTCATCGATATGTTCAGGATAGGGGTTATTCGCAGCCTGTATTAGTGGGACATTCTATGGGCGGCGCTGTGGCTCAGACATATGCTCTGAAATATCCGGAAGACGTTAAAGGGCTTATCCTCGTTGGTACCGGGGCCAGATTGAGAGTAATGCCTGACTTCCTTAAATTACTGGAGGATGGCATCGATGCCCCCGCTGAGTGGTTGAAAAATATAGTTGAACCGCTTTATAGCCGGGTGGCTCCTGAAGTAAGGGAGAAAGTAATTAATGGAGTGATTAATGTAGGCGCTGCCGTGCAACTCAACGATTTCAGGTGCTGTGACAAGTTTGACATAATGGACAAAGTTAATCAGGTTGCGGTCCCCACGTTGGTCATCTGTGGCACTGAGGACGATATGACACCGGTCAAGTATTCCCAATATTTGGTCAATAAAATCATTGGGGCTAAGCTGGTTGTTATTGAGGGTGGCTCGCATCACTGCTTCTTAGAAAAACCTCTGGAAGTGAATCGGGCAATCGAAAAATTTTTGAAAAGCCTTTAAAACCCTGCTTTATCTTTCTGGAGACTTTGGTGAGGATAGGTGTGCTTTCAGATACCCATATTCATCTGGCTGAGGAAATACCGGCTGAGGTCGTCACGGCATTTTCAAAGGTGGATTTGATAGTCCATGCCGGCGACTTTGTTGGCTTAGCGGTTCTCGAAGGGCTGAAGCGGCTGGGTGAGGTGAAGGCAGTACACGGCAATGTTGATTCGATGAAGCTCAGAACCTTATTACCGGAGAAGTCGATTTTTGTGGCCGGAAACAAGAAAATCGGGATTACCCACGGGTGGGGTAGCCCCGACGGAATAGAGAACAGGGTGAAAGAGCTGCTCGGCGATGTGGATATTATCATATATGGACATAGCCACCGGGCCAAGATTGAACAAATTGGAGAAGTTCTCTATTTTAATCCCGGGCCAGGATGGCAGTCTTTTGGTATCCTGACAATTGATGAGGATGTCAAAGGCGAGATAATAAGGATTTGAGATAAGGGAGAGCAAGAAATGGCTAAGCCGTGGCAGGAGCTTGAAGCACTGGACAGGCCCGAAATTCTTCAGTTTATCTTTTACCCGCGTCTGGAATTTTTTGAGAAATCCGCGGCCAGTAATATTATCGCCAGCTCAATTAATATTGATGAGACTATTTCTGTGTCCTATTGCTTCTATTTTGGCGACAAGAAGTACCCGAACATCTTGTTCTTTCACGGTAACGGAGAGATAGCCAGCGATTATGAGCCGATTGGCTCCATCTATAACAAGATTGGGCTCAATCTTTTTGTGGCTGATTACAGAGGCTACGGCAGTAGCGGAGGCAAGCCTACACTTACTAACATGATAAAGGATGCTCATACAATCTTTGAAGGCTTTAAGCGGGTGCTGAAAGACAGGGGACTTTCGGGAAACCTATTTATAATGGGTCGTTCATTGGGCAGCGCTTCTGCGATTGAGCTTGCTTCCCATTACCAGAGTCAGCTAACTGGTTTGATTATAGAGAGCGGCTTTGCCAACTTATTTAACTTATTTAAATATTTAGGTTTTCCGCTAAAATCTCTTGGAATTGATGTGCCAGGGACGCCTTATAGCCTTAAACTTATTCGGGAAATTTCTCTTCCTACATTAATTATTCATGGCGAATACGACCAGATTGTGCCTGTTGAGGAAGGCAAAGCGCTTTATGAAAGTATTGCTGCCAAAGACAAGCGTCTTATCATAATCCCCGGGGTTGACCACAATACTATTATGTCGGGAGGTATGCAGCCATACTTACAGGCTTTACACGACTTTATCTCTGCTCATAGCTAATCCAGCAGTTGTTTGCCGACTGAAATCCCTGACGAACAGCCGCCGAGGGTGGCAAATCTATGCCTACCTCCACTTTCAAGACTCGTGCTCATTGCTAAATGCTTTATCCTGAAAAATTAACATTTGTTATTCTCGGGTGAGAACCGCGATAAGCCCCTGGCAATTGGCTTGACATAAGCGGTATTAACTAGCAGAATGGAGTAAGTATTGAAATCGATCTCCTTTCTGGAGGCATAAATGAAAGCAAGTGACAAAAGCAAGGAAGAGCTGATGAGCGAGTTAAGGCAGATGCGCCAACGCGTGGCGGAATTGGAGGCAGCGGAAGCCGAGCACAAAAGGACTGAGGAGACACTAAGGCAGTCGGAGGAGAGATACCGGACGATCGTGGAGGAGATGGAGGAGGTCTATTATGAGCTAGATTTAGACGGTAACTACACTTTTTTCAACGATGTAATGTGTAAGCAATTGGGACGTACGAGAGAAGAGCTTATGGGAATGAACTATCGAGTTTACACACCTGAAGAGGATGTGAAGAGTGTGTATAAGATCTACAACGAGGTTTACCGGACAGGCAAACCTCGAAGATGGTATCCCATGGTGAATATCAGGAAAGATGGAACGAGAATATTTGTGGAAGATTCCATTTTTCCGCTGCGCAGTGCCACAGGTGAGATAGTCGGCTTTAAAGGTATTAGCCGTGACGTCACCGAACGCAAGCGGGCAGAGGAAGCGTTGAGGCAGTCAGAAGAGAAATACCGGACCATTCTGGAGGAGATGGACGAGGGATATTATGAAGTAGACGTGGCCGGAAGTTACACTTTTTTAAACGATGTAGTATGTGCCATGTTGGGATATACCAGAAAAGAACTGATGGGAATGAACTATCGAATTTACACACCTGAAGAGGATATCAGGAGTGTATATAAGGTCTACAACGAGGTCTATCGGACAGGTAAACCGCGAAGATGGTATCCCATGGTGAATATCAGGAAAGATGGAACGAGAATATTTGTGGAAAACTCGATTTTACCCATACGTAACCCTGAAGGGGAGATTAATGGATTTCGGGGAATTAGCCGTGATGTTACAGAGCGCAAGCGGATGGAAGAAGAGAGGCGGCAAATGGAACAAAAAGCCCAACTGGCTAGCCGCCTCGCCTCGGTCGGCGAGATGGCATCAGGAATTGCACACGAAATAAATAATCCTCTGACAGGAGTCATCGGGTATGCTCAGTTGCTACTCCAAGAGGATTTGCCTGAGAACATCAGGAAAGATTTGGAGACTATTAATGATGGGGCACAGCGGGTGGCCAATGTTATACAGCGGTTGCTTGCCTTTGCCCGACAGTCCAAACCACAGCGAACTTATGTACATATAAACGAGGTTGTGGCTACTACACTTGACCTACGTGGTTATCACTTAGAGACAAGTAACATAAAAGTTGCTGCGCAGCTTGCTCCTGACTTGCCCGTCACCATTGCCGATGCCGGTCAACTCCAACAGGTCTTTCTCAATTTAATCGTAAATGCTGAGACTGAGATGAAACTGGCACACGGCTCAGGTAGACTCACAGTTAAGACAGAGCAGATTGATACCATCATTCGTATATCGTTCGAAGACGATGGGCCGGGGATAGCCAAGGAAAATCTGGAGAGAATTTTTGACCCCTTCTTCACCACCAGGCAGGTAGGCCAGGGGACAGGGCTTGGTTTGAGCGTCTGTTATGGCATAGTCTCTGAGCATGGCGGTAGGATATATGCCGAAAGCAAACCGGGCAGGGGGGCAACTTTCATCGTTGAATTGCCGATAATAACTGAAGATAAGCAACTGGAGTTTGCTGAACCAGCGGTTCAAGAGCAACAGAAGGTGACCGGAGCTAAGATACTGGTGGTAGACGATGAGCCTGTTGTAAGGGAATTCATCAGTAAGGTGCTAACTGATGAAGGGCACCAGGTAGAGACTGTGGATAACGGCGAGGATGCCCTGAAAATGGTCAAGAGTAAAAGATATAGAATAATATTGCTGGATATAAAGATGCCGGGCATGAGCGGGATTGAATTGTATAAGCGTTTCCAAAAGATAGCTCCATCGCTAGCCCGAAGAGTGGTCTTTGTCACCGGTGATATTATGGGGGCACGTACAACGGCTTTTCTGTCTAAGGCGAAATCGCCTTACATTACCAAGCCATTTGATGCCAAACAGTTGAAGATAGCGATAAACCGCATATTTGCCGAGGGCAGATAGCTTTGCGGGTTACGATAGTAAATCCTGAATGCGCGTAGTTACTCTTCCTCGGCACCGGATTCAGCCTTAGCCTCAGCTTCAGCCTCTCCCTCTGCTTCCACACCTTCTTCCTTAAGCTCTGCTTCAACCACCTCAGGTACCACCTCTTCCTCTTTGCGAGCTTCGGCTACTTTGACTGCCATCTGTTCGGGGTCACTAAGCAGAGTTATTCCGCGGCCTAGAGGTATATCTTTGACATGGATGGTGTGATCGAGTTCTTCAAGATGTGAAACATCAACCTCGAGGCTGTGCGGCAGATCGTCAGGCAAGGCTTCAATATATAGCGAGTCAATTAAATGGAATATGGAACTGTTCTTGACCTTCTTAAGTACCGGTGCCTCCCCGATGAACACCAGGGGGACCTCTGTTTTTATCTTCTCGGTCATACTGACCTGGTAGAAGTCGACATGGAGAGGCTCATCGGTAAGAGGGTTCTTCTGAATCTCGCGCATTAACACTCTTATGGGGTCCTTTGAATTGTCAACCTTGAGTGATATTAGGTCTGTCTTACCAGCATGGGACAGTAGATGTTTAAGGCTTCTGGTGTCTACATTTATGGGAGTGGATTCGATGCCGTGTCCGTAAATATTGGCTGGAACAATACCTTGACGGCGCAGAAATCTCACTTTCTTGCCCGTTATTTCTCTTTTGGAAACTTCGAGTTCATGTCGTTTCATGTCTCTACCTCTTTTATTGAGTCGGAAACATAGAGATTAGCCGTTTTTGACTAAGAAGTCAAATTTATAAGTAGTCGGGTGTGACTCTAAACCTTTTTTTGAAGCTCTTCGAAAGCTTTCTTCACTTCGTCCACAGAGGTTCCATCCTCAAGGGTAGTCAAGTCGCCAATCTTGGTGCCGCTGGCTACCGCTTTGAGGACTCGTCTCATTATTTTGCCACTCCTTGTCTTTGGCAATTTGGTGACAAAGTAGATTTCGTCGGGAGTGACTACAGGCCCCATCGTCTTACGTATGTGCTGCTTTATCTTGTTCTTGAGTTCCTGAGAGGGTTCTACCCCTTGCTTAAGTGTAGCGAAGATAACCACGCATTCGCCCTTGACCGGGTCCGGTTTGCTGGTTACAGCGGCCTCAACTACAGCGTCGTGAGATACAACAGCATCTTCTATCTCTATGGTGCCGATTCTATGTCCGGCTATTTTAAGGACTTCATCGGCTCTGCCCAGCAACCAGTAGTAGCCATCTTTGTCCTTGATGGCATAGTCGCCGGTATAGAACATGCCGGGGAATTTAGACCAGTAGGTCTCCTGGTACCTTTGCGGGTCTCCGTGAAGGCCCATGAGCATCCCCGGCCAGGGTGATTTTATAACCAGATAGCCTTTCTCTTCGGATGGCACTGATTTACCGCTTTCATCAACGATATCGGCATTGACCCCGGGCAGGGGGAAGGTTGCTGAGCCCGGCTTAAGAGGTACTGTCTCTATGCCTGGGGTTGGCGATATCATCGTGCCGCCGGTTTCAGTTTGCCACCAGGTGTCTACTATAGGACATCTTTCGCCGCCGATGACCTTGTAATACCACTGCCAGGCTTCGGGGTTTATGGCTTCTCCAACACTGCCCAGTAGCTCCAAGCTGCTCAGGTCGTGTTTTTTGACCACGTCTTCGCCATATTTCATCAGCATCCTTATGCCGGTAGGCGAGGTATAAAATATAGAAACTCCATATTTCTCTACGATGTCCCACCATCTGTCTACCGAGGGGTAATCAGGAGCTCCTTCGTAAAGGACGATGGCAGCGCCGTGGCACAAGGGACCATAGACTATGGAGCTGTGCCCGGTGACCCAGCCGACATCGGCGGTGCACCAGTAAACAGATTCCTCCTTTACATTAAAGACCCATTCGTAGCCGGAATTAGTGAAAACCAGGTAGCCGCCGGTGCCATGGACGATGCCCTTAGGCTTTCCGGTGGTACCTGAAGTATAGAGGATGTAAAGGGGATGGGTGGCCTCAACGGGTTCAGCGGGCACGAAGGAGCTAGCATCATCGAGCAATTCGTGGAGCCAGAAATCTCGCCCCTGTTTCATGTTGATGTCTATACCTGCTCGTCTAGCCACCACCACCTTTTCAATTGACGACGACAGATTTACGGCTTCGTCGCTGATGTTCTTCAGTTCCAGGTGTTTACCTCTTCTGAAGCCGGCATCTGCGGTGACGAGAACTTTGGCCTGGAGATCGTTAATCCTGTCGGCCAGAGCCTGTGCGCTGAAGCCGGAGAATACCACAGTATGTGGAGCTCCGATTCTAGCACAGGCGAGCATGAATATAGGTAACTCGGGAATCATCGGTAGATATAGGACGACCGTATCTCCTTTATTGACACCTAGATTTTTGAGGACTGAAGCGAATTTATTGACCCACCGGTACAGGGTAGAATAGCTCAAGACCTGACTGTCGCCCAGCTCGCCTTCCCAGTATATAGCAACCTTGCTTCTCCGCCAGGTCTTGACATGGCGGTCTACGCATTGATAGCTGGCGTTTAATCTGCCACCTTCAAACCAGCGGGCGAAAGGCGGTTGCCAGTCCAAGACCTTATCCCAGGTCTTGAACCAGTCCAACTTGCGGGCCTCCTCAGCCCAGAAACGTTCCGGGTCTTGTATTGACCGGTTATACATATCCATATATTTCTTGAATGGCCAGTATGTCGCTTCAGAAGGTAAAGATGGAGATACCATGGCTTCCTCCTTTAAAAGTTATGTCAATATATTATATCAATTTGTCCGTTGTTTTGAATTTTTGCTGGCAATCGGGATGCCATCGTTGTAGCCCGCAGGCATTGCACGACCCGTGACGGCAATCTGGGGTATTCTTGCCCTGGCGCATACCTTCGTATTCTTTCTTGAGAAAGTTTTGGGTTAATCCGGTATCGATATGCTGCCAGGGCAATATTTCCTCTAAGAGCCGCTCCCGATTAACATAGAAAGTGGGGTCAAGCCCGTTTTCCTGGAACGCTTTCAGCCAGTTGCCGTAGTTAAAGCATTCCTGCCAGGCATCAAACCGGTTGCCCAGTTCCCACGCCCTGTGTATAACTTTGCTCAGCCTGCGGTCGCCGCGGGACAAGACCGCTTCAAGCTGGCTGGTTTTGGTATCCTGCCATGAAAGGTGGACTCCAACCCGGCGTAAGCCTTGCTTGAGAAGTTCAAGTTTGGGAGTTAGCTCATCTTCTGTATTCTGAGCTAACCACTGGCAGGGCGTGTGGGGTTTGGGG